>SMVA01170805.1_pt1 | contig 21597 bp, 24 predicted proteins | sample 2456451 | NCBI WGS metagenome assembly SMVA01 (sample SAMN11095933, study PRJNA526329) | marine sediment metagenome | biome: Marine sediment; feature: Surficial sediment; material: Deep marine sediment; isolation source: Hadal surficial sediment | place: Pacific Ocean | collected 2014-05 | depth... | reverse complement strand
ATCGAACACATTGACTTTCGATAAAAGTTCATTGATACTCATTGATTATGTCGCCAAAGTTAAAGACACTAATGAAGTCTTTGATACAACTATAGAAGAGGACGCAAAAAAATATTCCATTTATGAATCAGATGTAAAATACCAGCCAAAACTGGTGTCCATAGGAGAGATTTCTTATCCAGTTTTAAAAGGATTAGATGAAGCACTAGCCAAAACAGCCGTAGGTGATAAACTTACAGTCGAAGTATCACCAGACAAAGGATTCGGGGAACGAGATTCAAAAAAGGTTAGAATGATTCCTATTAGGAAACTAGGAGAAGATGCTGAAAAGGTTTCTATCGGAGATTCAATTGAAATTGATGACAAAAGAGGAATAATACGATTTATTGGTTCAGGTAGAGTTCAAATTGATTATAATCATAGATATGCAGGTAAAACAATACTCTACGATGTAAATGTCATTAAATCACTTGATTCTGAAAATGATAAAATTGATGGAATACTAAAAAATAGATTTCCAGTAGAAAATTCAAAAATTGAATTCACTATTAATGAAAAACAGGCAAACATTACAATTCCTGAAGAAATATTTAGAGCAGATGGTCTTCAAATAATAAAACATTTCATTCAGGTAGATATTTTCAAATTTGTCCCATTATTAGAAAAAGTCAACTTTGTTGAAACTCATCAAAAAAAACAAACTCAAACAAAGAAACCTGAACAAAAAGAAGAAAAATCTCCTGAACCAAAAGCAGCTTAAATCAAATTACCTTAGTTCTCTTTGCTAAATTCATAGCTTTTTGTTCTGTCATTTCTATTTCTTTTAGAATTGTGTATCTTTCAGGTCTCAAATCTTGTGCCATCATTAGTGCCTCTATTATTTCACTTTCTTTCAAACCAATTTGTTTAGCAGTAGTAGGAGCTCCAACTTCATTTAATGTTTTAACAATTTTTTTCCAATCTTGATTCTGCAACTTTGCCATCATTATAGAACCAATACCACATTTTTCTCCATGAAGACCTTTTCCGGGAGCAATTTTATCCAAAGCATGAGAGAAAAGATGTTCTGCACCTGAACAAGGCCTGCTACTACCAGCAATACATGATGCTACACCTGCACTGATTAAAGCTTCAACAATTACTCTAGCATCTAATCCTTTTTTGGAATACTTATGAGAATTATCCATTATTATTTTAGCACTCAGCAGGGCCAGATCCGCAGAATACATTCCGTAATATTCACCCGTTTTTTTATGTCCTAATTGCCAGTCTTTTACGGCAATAAAATTGGCAATTAGATCACCACACCCACTTGCCAAAAGCTTTGCTGGTGCTTTTTTAATTATATCTATATCTACAAAAACCCCCAACGGAGCCGTTGCAACCAATGAATGTGGTTTGTCACTTTTTACAGAAACAAATGGACTAGCCATGCCATCATGTGACGCAGCAGTTGGAACACTAACGAAGGGGATATCTAGATTAAAGGAAATCATTTTAGCCGTATCTACTGAACGACCTCCTCCAATTCCGGCTAATAGATCACTATGATCTTTTTTGACGTCTTTTTGAATCTGATTTAATGTACTAATTTGATTATCCTTTGATGTATGCCAAACAAATTTGATTTTATTTAACTTCAACGAATCTTCAATTTTTTTCTTAAGAATTTTTTTCACATGAATTCCAGAAATCAATGAAATTTTTTTGGGTTTGTTTAAAGAAAACAGAAATTTTCCAAATTCCTTGATGTTATTTTCACCAACCACAATGAGCCTGGGTAATTCCATGGTGTGTGATGGCATGGGTTTTTCATTTTTTGTCACTATTTATCATTTCAAGAGATCAAAAAGTTATTTAAAAGGGTGGATACCATCAATATTATCTCTCAAGGTGTATCTTTTGTCAAATAATGTTCAAGAAAAAATTCTACGCGGAACAACCACAGTAGGTATCAAAGCTAAAGATGGCATTGTATTGTGTGCAGATATGAGAGCCAGTGCTGGTTACTTTATAGCAAATAACAACACTATGAAAATACAAAAAATTGACATCCATGCAGGCTTGACTTTGGCTGGAGGCGTGGCTGATGCTCAAAACATTGTCGACATCTTACGTTATCATTCAAATCTTCACAGAGTTGAAAAAAATAGACCAATTTCAATTCACTCTCTAAGCAGACTCTGCTCACTCATATTCCATCAAAATCGTGGTTATCCATTTATGGCAGATATTCTAATCGGCGGATACGATTCAAAAGGTCCAGCATTGTTTAATGTTGACATGTTTGGTTCGGTGGAAGAAAAAACCTACGTCACAACGGGAAGTGGTTCTCCTGTCGCGTATGGTGTACTAGAAGAACAGTATCGTGATGATCTAACAATAGAGGAAGCAAAAAAAATTGCTTTAAGAGCAGTAAAGGCTGCAATTATAAGAAATATTGGCACTGGTGATGGAATCAATATTGCCATTATGGATAAAGATGGATTCCGTCTTTTAACAAATGAGCAAAAGAAAGCAGTAATTGAAATTTAGAAATTTAAGAAATTAAAAACTCTGAAACTATAGTGATTTAATGCAAAGAAAACTTCAAGAAAAAGAATTAACTGCTAGCCAAAATATAATGGCCACCATACTGCAAAGTATTCCCAAAGAGGCAGGTTTAACAAAAATAGAGTATGAAGGACCTAGAATTGCTCTTTATACAAACTCACCACGCTATCTTTTAGAACACAATGAAATAATTTCAAATCTTGTTAATATTATTAAAAAACGTATTGTCATTAAAACTGATGAATCAATAAGAAAACCAGAAGATGAAGCTCGAAGAATAATAACAGAATGTGTACCTAAGGATGCTAATCTTCAAGGAACTGTTTTTGATACTGCTACTGGCGAGGTTTCAATTGAAGCAAAAAGACCTTGGTTGCTTCAAAGAAATGCAAAAGAATTCAATCATGCCGAAATTACCGAGAAGATAGGTTGGAAAATACGTATTAGAAAATCAACAACTATTCCATCTCGGACGATTCAAACAATCAAAGCAACTCTCAAACAATCCTCAGCGGATAGAAGTAGGCGACTAAGGGAGATAGGAGATGAAATATTCAGACCTAGATTATTGCAAAGATCAGAAGTTACTCTATTTACCTTGGGAGGTTTTGGTCAAGTAGGAAGGTCTTCCATGTTATTATCAACTCCTGAGAGTAAAATCTTGATTGATTGTGGAATAAATCCTGGGGCCAAATCTCCAATGGATGCCTATCCTAGATTTGATTCCCTCAATATTACCTTAGATGACCTTGATGCAGTGGTAATCGGACATGCTCATTTAGATCATACCGGTTTCTTACCTACACTCTGTAAGTATGGTTACAAGGGTCCAATTTATTGTACGGAACCAACTCTTCCTATGATGAATCTTATTCAATTAGATGCCATCAAAGTAGCCATTGCTCAAGGAAGAAATCCAATTTATTCAGAAAGAGATGTTAAGCAAATAATGAAACAAACCATAACTCTTCCTTACGGAACTGTAACTGATATCTCACCTGACATTAAATTAGTGCTTGCAAATGCAGGACATATTCTAGGCTCCTCTTTATGCCATTTCCACATAGGAAATGGAGATCATAACTTTGTTTATTCTGGTGATATTAAATTTGGAAAAAGTATATTGTTTGAAGCTGCAGTTTGGAATTTTCCTAGAGTTGAAACTTTGTTAATAGAGAGTACCTATGGCCTAAAAGAAGACATACAACCAACTAGACAAGAAGTCGAATCTTCTTTCATTAATGCAGTAAATAATACTCTGACAGATGGAGGAAAGGTCCTCATTCCCATTCCAGCTGTAGGCCGTGCTCAAGAAATAATGATGGTAATTGATCATTATATGAAATCTGGAGAGATGGTCGAAGCACCTGTTTTTACAGAAGGAATGATTTCAGAAGCCTCAGCAATCCATGAGTCATATCCAGAATACCTCGCAAGAGAACTAAAACAAAAAATCTTAGAGACAGACGACAATCCATTTGATTCAGAATATTTCACAAATATTGAACATTCTGACGCTAGAGAAGAACCTCTAAGAGAAGACTCTCCATGTATTATTTTAGCAACTTCTGGAATGCTAGAAGGAGGACCTGTTTTAGAATATTTCAAAAATATTGCTCCAGACAAAAAGAACAAAGTCTTGTTTGTCTCTTATCAGGTAAACGGTACTTTGGGAAGAAGAGTTTTGGATGGCTCAAAACAAATTTCTATGCTTGGAAAAGAAGGTAAAGTTGAAGTAGTAACCATCAATTGTGGTGTGGAAAAATTAGATGGATTTAGTGGACACAGTGATTATAACCAATTAATGTCCTTTGTTCAAAGATTAAGACCAAAACTCCGTAGAGTCCTTGTCAATCACGGAGAAAGAAAAAAGTCTGAAAGTCTTGCAATGAATATAAGAAGAATGTATAGAATTCCAGCGCACTATCCTCAAATACAAGAAGCAATAAAATTATTTTAGATCGTATTCAGGTTTCCAGATTTTAATGTTAGAAGGTGCAACAATAATTCTTTCCTCTCCTAATCTTGCAATGTCTGCGCCAGCAGTTTTAGCAATTGAATATAATTCCTCTACAACTGTACGAAGTTGTTCCACATCTTTTTGGGCTAATGGGGTTACTCTTAAAATCAAAATCATTCCCTTTTTGATATCTTCTTTAATTGAAAGAACATCACTAACATCACGGATAGTAATTGCCTTCAAGTATGTGGGGTTTTCTTGTTTTTGCATCCTTGATAAAAATGCGATCTACTCCCTCAAAAACTCTTCCTTAGTTTTAACTAATTTAATTAAAATTTCGCGCCTAGATTCTAAATTTAAGGTAGGAATCTTCCTTTGCAGGTTCTGCAATTATCTCATCTTTTTTCTTATCTTTTTTAATAGTCAAGTAACCCTTCTCTTCCCTTGGTGCATCTGAATATCTTAGAGTAACTGAAGATGCAAACTCAATATGTTTATCTGCATTTTTCCCACGTAAAATTGATACAGGTCCCATATAGTCACGTGACTCTAACAAAATATCATTAGGCAATGCAATAGCCTTTATCATTTCATTTTCATCTTTGTTTCTTCCAACTACTAGCTTTGTTTCCTTGTCTAATCTAAACTGTCTTCCTATTTTTAACAAATCAACATCATTTATCGTTGGTGTCTCTGTATGGGCAAACAAATCTTTGGCACGTAATCCAAAAGCTGGATCTGTTAATAGACAACCACCCCCAGCATTTGGAGGATTTTCAATTCCATATTTTTTTGCCATTTCTAATTGTGCTTTTCTAGTTCTTCCTCTAATCATTCCAAGATTTTCTCTTTTGATTAGTCCATCTTTTTCAGGATCTGTTTCAGGCAGTAAGGCTGCAGATAAAGGTCTTACAATTTTTCCTACAAGTCCGGACTCTTTTTCAATCGTTCTTAATGCAGGAGCATGTTGGCTCATTGGTCTTTGGCCTAGAACTTCTCCTGAAATAATAAATTCGGCACCAATTTCTTCCATATGTTTTTTTGCTGCATCAAACATCATAGATCGACAATCCACACAAGGATTGAAACCTGCACCTCTACCATACTTTGGATGTTTTAGCATTTCGATATATTCATCTCCAAGATAAACTGTCTTTAGTTTTACATTTAGATCGTCTGCTCTTTCTCTAATTTCAAATCCACATCCTCTCCCACAATCAAAATCACAAAAGGGAGTTTTTATTGCGACAGCTGAAACTTCAAAACCTTGTTCTTGCATCATTCTTATAGCAAGTTGACTATCCAATCCTCCTGAAAGCAAGGCAACCACTTTCTTCTTTTCATTTGTCATAATTTTCCAACCTCTAAATCGTATATACAAACTTTACATCATACATAAATTGAGAAAAGCAGATAATTTTTTGTGAAGGATCGAAGAAAAAATCTTCTTAAATTTGCTCAAAAAATGGACTGTGACACTTTGGTAACTTTTGAGCCTGAAAATCTATTTTATTTGACTGGATTTTGGGGTGAAGCAATTGGAATATTGGAGAAAGGAGGAAATACTACGATTATTGCTCCAGAACTTGAAGTAGGACGAGCAAAAGAGGAGTCAGAAAATTGTAATGTTATTACAGGAGAAAGGGGTGTTGGCTTAATTTCCACACTAGTTACAAAAATTAACAAAAATAAAGTATGTACTGATTGCAATGATTTTTCCATAATGACTTCTCTGAAAAAATCCATTCCTAAAATCAGCTCATCTACTGAACCATTTTACAATTCTCGTATAATAAAAGATGAAAGAGAGATCAAAGTTCTCCAAAAAGGCTCAAAAATAATCGATGAATTGTTTGATATTTGCTTAAAGAAGATGAAAGTTGGCCAAAAAGAGTCTGAACTTCAAGCAATTTTGATGGCATTTGCAATAGAACAACAAATGTTTGATACTGGTTACAAATCGACTCTTAACCCTCTTATCATAGCAGGAGGTCCCAATGGTGCTTTACCCCATGCACAAGTTACCCAAAGAAAATTTAGAAAAGGTGATCTTGTTGTAGTGGACCTAACTTTAAGATACAAGGGATATGTTTCAGACTCAACAAGAACATTTGCAATAGGAAAAATTTCTCAACCAACAAAAGAAGCCTATGAAATTGTTAAAGAATCACAAAACCTTGGATTGAAAGCTGTAAAGCCTAATGTAAAATGTAAAGATGTTGATTTTGCATGCCGAAAGTATATTGAGAATAAAAATTATGGGAAATATTTTATCCACTCCACGGGTCATGGTATTGGATTAGAAGTTCACGAAGCACCAACCGTCTCTTTTCAAAGTGAAACTCAACTTGACAAAAATATGGCAATAACAATAGAACCTGGAATTTACATCCCAAACAAATTTGGAATTAGGATTGAAGATTCTTTAATCGTAAAACAAAAACCAATTGTCATGCATAAATTTACAAAGGACTTAGTCACAATTTAAGGCTAATTTTTAGAAATTCTAATCATAAAAATTAACTAAATTAATAATGTATTTTGATTCTTCATCATTTCCCTTAATATCTCCTGAATCCATGTCGATATTCCAATTATAATGAAAATCATCCTTGTATGATTCAAAATCAAAAATAACTTGATATTTTTCATTCTCTATATTCGACACAACAATATTTACTTTGGTTTTTTTGTTATCATAAATTTTCTCATTTGGATATTCTTCACTTATTTCATTTGATATTGCATCAATGAGACTTAGACCTTTTTCATTAGGACCATTGTATGCCATCAAAGAATCTAATACCAGTTTTTCCTCTTGGGTTAATGTTTGAGGAAAACTACTTTGTAAATCCCCCTTTATTAAATCGGGGACAATAAAGATAATCATAATTGCTATAGCTGCCAAGTAAATTGGAGCACGTTTTATTAGAAATTTCTTAAATTGGGACTCTTTTGGTTTTTCTTCTTTCTTTTTTGAATCTCTTACCATATTCTCTCATTCCTAATTTTTTGCAGTTAAAATTAAAACTTCCCAAGGAAATTCTATGGTTTTATTTTTTAAAGTGTATGGTTTTACATTTTCTCTAACTGCATTTTTCAATTTCTTTCTCTTGGATCTATCAAGAGCATCTAGTTTTTCTTTTAATGGTTTTGCAACATACCTAAGATAATTTCTCCAATAGTCTTCAAAGGTGCCGGGATTAAATTTAAAAATAAAATTTTTGACTGTAATTTTAGAAAAACCTGCCTTTCTTACTTCTCCTTTAAGGGAAGATTTTGTTCCAAATCTATCTAAATCAGGAGAACCTGGGGGAAAATAATCAGGAATCAATTCTGTAACTGCATCCAAAATACTACTAAAAAAAGGAACTTTTTTTGCTGCTCCATGTACAGTTATGCCTATTTTGCCTGTTTTTTTTAGATTTTTTTTGATATTTTTTAGCGCTTTCTGAGCATTTGGAAAAAAGAACAGTGCATATTGACATGTTATAATATCAAATGGTTTTGAGAAGTTAAAATTCTCAGCATCTATATTTACAAAACCCAAATTTGATTGGGATCCATTCCATTTCTTTGCAATCTTTATTGCCGTAACTGATGTATCACCACCTAAAACATATCCTGATCTACCTACCTTCTGCCTAATTTTTTTTGTAACTACGCCTGTCCCACAGGCAAGATCAAGTACCTTGTCTCCTTTATTGATATCTAATAATTGAATCAATTTTGAAGTACTCTGAAATGGTCCTTGGTTAATACTTGCCCACCTTTTATGATAACGTGGAGCTACTTCATTCCATATTGTGATATTTCTTTGCTTGTATTTTATATGATTTAATTTCATTTTTAGTTCTCTGTTATTTTTGATAGATTCTATGTAGTCTCTTTGATATCAATTTCAATTGGTCTTCCTGTCTCATGAAAATATCTCTGTTCAATTTCTCTTAATTGTTCTATTAATTTATTGTTTTGAGTTTTTGTTAATTTGATTTTAATTTCTTTGTATTCGACAACAAGTCTTCGAAGTTCTGAATTTTTCATTTTAATTTATTCTCAATTTCTTTTATGATAAATTTTACAATTTTTTGCTTCTCTTTCCATCCTGACGATCTTACTTTTCCTGAATCAATAATTAAAACTTCATTATTATTAGGATTTTTTTTATATCGCGGTGAGCCGATATTATTAGCTATAATCATATCTGCATCTGATTCTTGTAATTTTTTTCGGGCGACTCTTATCAAATCTTTTTTTGAGAGATTTACCTCTGCCTTGAATCCTACTAAAATTATATTTTTTTGGAATTTTTTTACCTGATCAATGATTTTTGGTACTTTTTTGAGGCTAAGTTTGATTTTATTTTGAGTGCTTTTGATCTTTTTTTTACTTGGGTTTTCTGGGGTATAATCTGCAATAGCAGCTGCCATTATCACCACATCAAACTTTTTTTCCATCTGCTTTTTTACTGTCTCATACATCTCTTTACTTGTAAGAACTTTGATTACTTTAGCTCCTTTTGGTGGTTTTTCAACTCCTGGACCATAAACTAGAGTCACTTTGGATCCTGCTGAAATTAATTCTGAAGCTAATAAAACTCCAGTTTTTCCTGAGCTTTGGTTTGTAATGACTCGTAAAGGATCAATATATTCAATTGTAGGTCCAGCAGTCATCAGGATTTTTTTATTTTTTAAAATAGATGAGAATCCAAATTTTTTCAAGACATATTCTAAAACATCTTCAGGTTCTGATGCTTTTGCTTTTCCTTCAATCATTTGGGGAGTTAGAAATTCAATCTTATTTTTTAAAAATTCTATATTTTTCTTTACTGCTAAATTATCATACATTGAAGCGTGCATGGCAGGACACATCAAAATAGGAGTTTTAGATCCAAATCCTACTGTAAGAACAGTAGACACAGGAGTATCATCAATCCCATTTGCTAATTTACCAAGTGTATTTGCAGTTGCTGGATAAACAACTATCAAATCTGACCGATTATAATCTGCTAATCTAATATGCTCAAGTTCTCCTGTAAGTTTTGTAATTACTTCATTTCCAGTAGCCCACTTGAAATAGTCTGGTTGTATTAGTTTGGTAACAGCATCACTTGCAACACAAGTTACATTTGCTCCATGTCGCATTAACAGTCTTGCTAATTCTATAGCCTTGTATGCTGCAACACTCCCTGCAACACAAAGGACAATTTTTTTTCCAGATAATTCAACCCCAAAGGAATTTACAATATCTAAAGATGGATGATCCCTTTTTTTTTTAATTTTCTTTTTATCTTTCAATTTCTTCTCTTAATTTTTTCAACTCACCATCATTCATTGAAAACCAATTTTCTTGTGCCGGAAATATGCCTAATTCTATATCATTTTTGTAATTTTCAAGGGCTTTTACAATGTCTTCAGACAAATTCATGTATCGCCTTACAAATTTTGGTTTTAGCTTATCATACATTCCGAGTAAATCTTGAACTACAAGGACTTGTCCATTACATCCGACTCCTGAGCCAATCCCAATGGTTGGAACACTAATAGTTTGAGAAATAATCTCAGCTATCTCGTGGCTTACCATTTCTAATGCAATACTAAACACACCAGCTTCTTCAAGCTCTTTTGCATCATTAATTAATTTTAGTGCAGTGTCTTTTGTCCTTCCTTGAACCTTGTATCCCTGAGTCAACACTGTAGTTTGCGGTTGCAAACCGATGTGTCCCATCACTGGAATTCCTATATCAACAATAGCACTAATTGTTTCAGCCATAGGAGTACCACCTTCCAGTTTAACTGAATCCGCTCCGGCTTTAATTAATCTACCCGAATTTGTTATAGCCTCCTCAATGCTTGCTTGATATGACATAAAGGGTAAATCCGCCACAATCAATGAATTTTTTCTTGCTCTACTTACAGCTTCTGTGAACATACACATTTGATCCATTGTTACAGGGATAGTATTTTCATAGCCAAGCATTACCATTCCTGCACTATCACCTACAAGAAGTATGTCTATTCCAGCTTTATCACACAATGATGCAAGAGAATAATCATAGCTAGTAATTACAGATATTTTCTTTTCATCCTTTTTCATATTAATTATATCTTGAACCGATTTATGCATTACGAGACCTCTTTGTTAAATTGTTTTTAATTTCATTAATGGTATCTGAAAGATTTTTTTTATTATTAAAATCCCTTAAAATTTTTTCAAGAGTTTTTTCATTTTTTTTGGAAAGTTTCTTACAATTTTTAATTAACAAATCCATTGCACGAGTTACATTATCAACAATTGTGATATTGGCAGTTTGTGAAGTTCTCGAAAGTGGATTTAGGTCAAAAGTAATCACAATCTTTCCTGCTTTTCTCAAAGCCAAAGTTCTATCCCCGTCTTCAAGAGGAACGATAACCACATCTGAAGAAAATATACCATTTTTATCAACAATTCTTCTTGCTGAATCTATGCCTGAAAGAGCAGCTTTTGTGGAAAAATTTGTGCCTAAAATTACTTTGGCACCACTCTTTTTTAGTGTCTTAACTATAGCGTTCTTTCTTTTTTCATTAGAATAAAACAGATTCACCTCAATTTTTGAGCCTGTTTGTTTGGCAAGCCTTACTATCTCCTTTGCGCACAATGCAGCGATGTTTCCATTCACTGAAATTACAGGTAATTCAGCCAACATGATTTGTGCAGCAGCTGCCTTAATTGCTAATTTTGCAGGCTTTCCTGTTTTTTCTCCTAGTAAATAATCAAAAGCTTCACCTCTTCCTTGAGCAAGGAGACCCTCTTTAGCAACCAAGCCATGATCAAAACCAAAAACTAGTTTTTCACGAATTAATAGTGATTTTGCCCTCGGATGAGATTTTGGAATTAACGACATTAAAATTAAATTAATTATTAAGAACTCTTGCTCCTCGAAGATCTAATTGTGATATGATTATTTTTCCTTCAGAATATTTCTTAAAAATATCTAAAACTTTATTTTTTGAATTTTTTGGAATCATTGAAAAAACAGTTTCTCCAAAAAGTGCAATTCCACTTTTAATTCCATTAAGAGATAATTCTTCAATTACTTTTTCCATTTTTGGAGTTATTACATTGATATACTTGCCAAATTCTAGGGACATGTCTTGAAAATTATCATAGTCTTTTGATTCAAGTAATTGGTTTACCATTTTTTCTCCAAGACCATTAATTTTAGAGAGTTGTTCTTGGATGAATTTATTTGTGGATATTGGTGAAAAACATATCATTATAACTGAAATGTTGCCTACATTAATTTTTTCAACTTTTCCAATTCCAGGTGCACCTGGCTTTACCCTTATTTCAAAACCACCATGATATGATGCTAATACATCCCCTAGTCCTGTTTTACAATTGACTTCAGCAATATGTGCAATTTTACCAATTTCGATCCTATTTAATTTTGTTTCAAGTACTTGGTCTAGTGCATATGAAAGAGATAACGCAACAGCACCACTAGATCCTAAACCATATCCAACAGGAATTGAGATCCGATGTTCGATTTCGAAGAAAACACCTTCAAAATTTCCCAATTTTAGAAATTCATTTAATACAAATTCAGAAACATCTGTTTTGTCAGTTTGAAATCCTTTTGTTAATATTCTAAATCTTGAAGGTTGATTAGTTCTAGTCAAAATAATTACCTTGGTTGTAACTCCTTCTTTGATTGAAAATCCCGCACCTATTGAACCAAATTTTTCTGGAACTCCCCGATTTTCGTCAAAATGTGCTTTAAAGAATCCAGTAACATGTGCCGGACAAAATGCTGTAGCCTCCAATTATCTGAGTATAAATTTTACATAAAATATAAGAATATGGCTTAAATTATTTAAATTAGTATAAATTGACTAAATTTATTAGACGACTACAGAAAATTGGAAGCAGTATTTTAGTCACCCTTCCAAAAGAATGGGTAGATGCTAACAATCTATCTAAAAGCAATCAGGTGGAAATTGAAACTGGACAGGATAGCCTTTCAATTTCTGTAAATAAAGAAAATCGTCCCACAAAGGAACTTGTAATTTCATATCCTCTACCTAAAGCGGAAAACATAGTTGCTAACATCACAGGAGCTTATCTTTTAGGATATGATACTATACAAATTAATTCAAAATCTATTATCCCAGGAGAAGATAGAGAAAAAATTCGGGATTCTATGAGGCGATTAGTTGGAATGGAAATCATTGAGGAAGGTTCTTCAAAAATTAACATGCAATTTCTTTTAGATACTACCACATTAAATCCTGAAAAGATTCTCAAAAGAATAAGTTCCATTGCTCTTGGAATGTATGAAGATTTATCAAATGGTTTAATTTCTGATGACAAATCAAATTTACAAACATTATCTAAAAGAGATGTTGAAGTTAATCGTCAATATTTTCTTCTAGTGCGTTTGATTAGAAGTACACTTGTTGATAAAAGATTAGCTAATATATTTAATCTTGAAAACATTGATGTTTTAGATTATAGGGTTGCTGCAAATCTTTTAGAAAATGTAGGAGACACTATAGTAGAGCTTGCAGATTTAATTTACAACTCTTCTTTACCGAAAGAACTTTTAAAAAGAATATTTATAGTTGTCCAAAATTTTAATGGCTTGGCAGAAAAATCAATTAATGCCTTTACAAAATCGGATAGGATACTAGCTATAGAAGCCATCGCATCACACAAAGAATTCCAAAAAAAACTTTCAAAACTTAGAATTATAGTAGAAAATAAAAAACAAATTCCAATAGATTTTCTTGATCTTGTTTATATGTTTGAAAGAATTGGTAAATCATGGGCTGATGTAGTAGATCTCGTAAAGCCTATTTACAACGAATAATCAGTATAATTTTTTCTTAGCCGCATAAATAAGAACGGCACAAATGGTCTTTGAATCTTTAATTTTTCCGGCTTTTATCATTCCAATAAGCCTCTTCAAATCTACTTTCACCACCGATAATATTTCATCATCATCCAAGCTTAAATCCGCGATTTTTTTTAGTCCTGAGGCTAAAAAACAGTGAATAACCTCAGTATTGTAACCAATAGATGGATAATACGTGATCAGAGGTGACATTTTTTTTGCTTTATATCCTGTTTCCTCCTCCAATTCTCTAAAAGCACATTTTAGAGGATCCTCATATCTTTCTAGAGTTCCTGCAGGTATTTCTAAAACATATCCATGAGGAAAACGATGTTGTTTTACAAGAATTACTTTGTTATCTTCATCAAAGGCAAGCATTGCAGCTGCGCCCCTGTGCTCAATCATTTCCCTCTTTACTTTTCTTCCTTCAATTATCCCATCATAAACACTAAGACCCAGAATTTTTCCTTCATAGATTTTTTTCTTTTTCATGTTAAAATTAAAATTTTGATATTATTTAATTTGTTTGATAAACAAGATGAAGCGTAGGTGAATTTTTTGACTCCTCGATGGCTAATTCTAACCATTTATGAAAGAATATTATTTTTTTTGGAATAAACAAGTCAGCTGATTTAACATTATCCATGTTTCTAACCTTTTGAGTCAAGTTATCCATATTGTAAATATCTTTACTGTACAAAAACAATACAATTTGATTTTTTGCGATAAATGGAATTTGTAGAAATGAGTCTGAAAATTTCTTTTCCATTTTTTTTAAGGTTCCCTTCAAGTCACCATCAATCCAAGTAAGTACTGCATGAGGAATAAATCCTTTAATTTTTGTAGGGTTATAAACTAAAGTAAACTGAATCGCGTCATTTTCATTCAATTTTTCAATACATCTTGTGATAGTTTTTGTAGAAAGATTAGTCTTTTTTGAAATGCTTTCAATCTTTTGTCGTGGATCTTTCATTAATTTTTTTAATATTTCTAAATCAGTTTTAGTTAAATTTGAATTAAATCCAGGATTTTCTCCCTCAAAAATCGATAATACTCTAAGGTCTTTCATTAATTTATTTGCTAGTTCAATTTTTTCTTTTAGATTTTCTTTTACAACAATACCACAAACGACAACTCCACCAACACATGGAACTACAAAGAATGGTTTTCCTACAAGGCTTGTTTGATCTAAAATTTCATTAATGTTTTGACCCGTTACAACAATATACAAAACACCCAGCCCTAATACTGGGGGATCAACTTTAATGATAAATTTCTCAATAATTTGAGCATCTTCCATTTTGCGAATTCTCGCTCTAACTGAACCACCAGAAATTCCTAACTCTTTACCAATTTGCCTATCAGATTCTCTACAATTGTTCAATAACCTACTTAAAATTTTGATATCTAAATTGTCCAATTTAACACATTACCTTTTCTTATACAATATAGAAATCCCTTTTTCCATATAAAATTGTCTGTATTGATTATTATTTAATCCAAATACATTAAATATTAGACAGAAATTAGATTACTCATGGATTATCGACTTCGTTTAGCAAAACGAATGTTATTTAACAAAAAAGGAAGTCTTATTGGCGCAGTTTTAGCCGTAACAATTGGAATTTTAGTAATTCATGTTAACTTTGTAATTTTTCAGGGCTTGTTTGATGCAATTGTTCGTGACATTACGAATTATCGAAATGGGGATATTCTGATAACAGATGAGAATGATTACATCAATAAATCTGATTTAGCTTTAGTAAATTGGTTTGAGAGGATACCCTATGTTCAGGGGGCTGCACCGAGGCTTTCTGCTTCAGCTGAAATAAACATGACAAAAAATGGAAAGTTAATTGAAGAAACCAGAGTTCCCGTCGTGGGAGTTGACCCATTCCAAGATGTAAAGACATCTACTGTACACGAAACTGTTGCTGAAGGAAAATATGTTCTTAATCGAAATTCTATAGTTTTAGGAACCAATGTTGCAAGAGATCTTGGTAACGCCCAAGTTGGAGATAGCATTAAGGTACTCATAGTTGACAGATGGGGTGAGGATCAAATTAGAAGATTTACAATTTCGGGAATTGTAAGATCTCCTGGCGGTCAGGGATTGGATTACAGTGTAGTTATGCACATTGATACTCTACGTGATATGATGAGTAGACAAGGAGAAACTAGTTCCTTTATGGTGAAGCTAAATGATCCTAGTAAAGCTTTGGAAGTTAAGGAATTCTTTCTAGCTGCATTTCCTAATGATGATTTTATTGCTGAAACAATAGAAGAATCAGCCGAAGAACAGTTAGCAGGTTTTAGATCAGGAATTGCGATGATAAGCATGATTGGATACTTTGGTATGATGTCATCAGCTTTTGCAATAGTTACAATTCAGATGATGCTAGTTAATGGAAAAACAAAGGAAATTGGCGTTATGAGAGCAATTGGCGCTAAACGAAAGGATATTCTAGTTATCTTTATTTTTCAAGGAATGATTATTGGTTCAATTGGTGCTGGTGTGGGCACAGCCGCAGGCTTGGGATATACCTTTTATGCAAAGGAGACCAAAATGACATTCAATAACAGTCTTCCACTAGAAGTCACTTACAACTGGGAGAAAATCTATCAAACTGCTTTGATGTCATTTGCATTAGCAGTCATTGCTTCTCTTTATCCATCTTACAGAGCAACAAAACTATTACCGGTGGAGGCTATACGGATTGGCTAGTGTTCTTGAAGTCAATAATTTGACTAAAATTTACGGATCAGATGAAAATCGAGTAAAGGCACTAGATGATGCTTCATTTTCTATTGAGAAAGGAGAATTTGTATTAATTGTTGGGAGTTCTGGATCAGGAAAATCTACACTACTTAACATGATTGGACTCTTGGATCGACCAACAAAAGGTAAAGTCTTCATTGATGGGATTGACACCACCAAACTTGGCGATAATAATATATCTTCATTTAGAAACAGAAAGCTAGGATTTATTTTTCAATCTTCAAATTTACTTAGTGATCTAACTGTTTTAGAGAATGTTTTACTACCAAGACAAATTGGCGGAACAAATGGTTCAGCTGAAAAAGATGCTCGAGAACTCATAAAAGCAGTAGGATTAGAACCTCAAATGAACAAGAGAGCTAATAAAATTTCTGGCGGACAAACTCAAAGAGCAGCAATAGCAAGAGGATTAATTAACCATCCAACAATTGTTTTAGCAGACGAACCAACTGGAAACTTGGATTCAGTTACTTCTGAAATGATTGTCCAACTAATGAAATCAATGGCAAAAAAACTTAATCAAACTTTCATTGTTGTTACACACGAACCAAAGTATTTTGGTGTTGTAGATAAAATAATTACAATCAAAGATGGCCAAATATTTGAGGCGGAACAACCTTCAGAACTGGAGGTAATTGCATGATTAATTCAAAAATTTTATTCTCAATGGTAGTGTTACTGATGACTCCATTTGTAATTGATAATTCATTTGCTCAAATTAGTTCCGGTGGATTTGGGAATTCGCCATTTGAACGAGACTTTGGAGACGTGAAATTTCTTGATGCATATTTTGGAACTATAAATCAAAAAGTTGAGGTTGAACCAGGGGATGCATTTGTACCATTTACCGTTGTATTTGCTAATGTAGGTTCGCAAGATATCACAGGAATCAGGGGCCAACTATCTTTACCATATGGCTTTTCCGGCTCAAATGGTCCCGGTTCTATAATTCTCGCCGATAGTGATTCAAATTCTATTGCGGGGGACAATTTCCATTTGACATTTTTTGTAAATATTGATCAAAATGCAAAAATTCAACAATATCCCGGTACTGTTAAGGTTGATTATTCAAGACTAAGAGAATCTGGAGTAAGAGCATCATTTTTTGATTTTTCTTTCATAGTTACTGGGGATAGTCTAATCAATGTCAGAGCATTAAACCCCTTTCTAACGTCTCTAAAAACAAATGAGGTGATTATTATAATTTCAAATGACGGAACAGCACCAATGTCTAGTGTAGATATTGTTGCAACCAATACTCAAACAGAAATGGCATCAACTGCCTCTTCTACTACCAATATAGAAAATGTAGTTATTTTAGAATCTAATTGGGATGTTGGAAATATTGGGCCAAAGTCTTCTAGACAACTAACTGCAACTGTCTATATACCTGCGAGTCTAAAGGGTGATACTTTACGTATTCCATTGTCCATTACATACTATAATGCACATGGTGATCAGCATACCGTAGACAAAATTGTTGATTTCTACATTAAAGGATTCATAGATCTTTCAATTTATGGAATAAGTGTAATTGAATTATCCGATACTCAAATGGTGATTGGTGAGATTATAAATGAGGGAAATGAAGATGCATTATTTAGTTTTGTTACATTAGAGCCTTTGGGCGATTCTAACATAAAAAAACAAACACAATTTATTGATGAAATAGACATAGATGCGCCAGTCCCATTTAACATACCATTGGAATTTGAAGGAGAGCCAAAATATGGAGAACATGAAATTAAAATTACTGTAAGATACAAAGATGATGTAAGAGATGAAATTTTCATCCCATATGAAACTACAATCTTTGTAGACGAACCATCTAGTGATAATGAATCTGAAGATAATACCATGATGATAGTTATTCCAATTGCTATCGCCATTGCAGTGATAATTTTTGTAATGCGTAGACGTAAAAAAGAAGAAATTGAGAATAGTTAGATGAATTTTTAATTTTAAATAATATAAAATTTCATTATTTTACTCAAGGAGTGGTTTTAGAATTTTTCTTGTATACATATACAATTCTAGTGCCTTCCTCTAAATTCATAGGATTTCCCGCAGTTTTTTTATCAAGAAAGTATTTTTCAACTTTTTTAGCTACCTTATCTGTATCTGCTCCAAAGGAAATCCAAATACCATTTTCCTCAAATTTATGTAAGTTGAATAATTCCGCATCCAAATCTTTTGTTATTCCTACATACCAATCCGAATAATCCCCTTCAAATTTACTCATGTAGATTTCAATTCGCTTAATGACAGTCCTATAATCCATAACATGGTAATCCATAATTCAACATTGTCTACAAAAATTAAATTTTTAAAAGTTTTGCTTAATTTATTTAATTTAAAATTAAATTTGTGGTGGTATCTAATTTTCATCTTTTTGTCTTCCTTACTAATGAAAAAATACACAATACAATCCCAATTACTGGAATCATTATTCCTATTGAAGATTCTATACTTAGTCTATGGTGAAATTCTTTTTTTCTTCATTAAGCAAGTAATAGGACTTGGGTTTAAAATTTTCAAATATTAAAATTGAGAGTAATCAAAAATTACAATAAATGTATCTACAATTAAAATTATAATGCCAATAAAAAATAAACCGACATTTTTTATCTCAACTCTATCCACCTAAGTTCAAGTTGTGGCTAATCTCGATAACTAAGATTATATGCAATTAGTGGATCTTGCGATCATGCCTAGGGATGAGATTGTGGTCCCAAAGGAATTACGGGAATTTATGCTTGAAGGAGCCAAAGAAACATTCCTTGGACAAAAAAATGGTGCTAAAAAACAATACCGATATGGTAACTTGCACATTAGAGAATATGATGATAAATTTTTAGTTCATACTGATAAGATCGATCCTAGAAAAGATCCATTAGGACATTTACTTTTTGACTCACCCGAAGTCGTAGTTGGATTGGCATTTGCATTATTTGGAGGATGGCAGATTGGAAAATTATTACTCAAGAACAACAAATCAAAAAAATCTGCTCTATCTTTTGGCTTATTGTCTTCTGTTATTACTGGATATATAGGATATACCGCTACAAAGAAGATTAAAAATTATCTGGAGTAATTCTCATGTCAACTAGACGAACTTTAAAAGTTCTAATCAAACTTCTTCCCGCAGTTCTAGCATTACGTAAAGATAGAAGAACTTGGGTAAAACAAGAGGGAAAAGATATTGATACTGAAAGATATCGCAAAAATGCTCGTAAAGTTTTAAACACTTTCATTAATTTAGGACCCGTTTACATAAAACTTGGGCAATGGCTTTCATCAAGGGCTGATATTTTACCTCAACCATATTTAGAAGAACTATCTAAACTGCAAGATGAAGTTCCAGCTGCACCATTTGAACAAATTAAACCAATAATTGAAAATGATCTTGGACCAATTAATGAAAAATTTGATGAAATTGATCCCAATCCTATTTCTGGTGCATCCTTAGGTCAAGTTTACCGGGGATCTATTTCTGGTCAGCAAATCGTTGTTAAAGTAAAGAGACCAGGGATCGAAAAAGTAGTCGCAGAAGACCTTGAGGTTTTAAAAAAAATTCTTCCACTTGCATTAAGATTTGTAGACCCCAACTTACGTTATTCTGCAAAAGCCATGCTTTCACAATTTATTGAAACAATTTATGAGGAAATGGATTATACAATTGAATCCTCAAATCTAAAAAAAATTAAACATGATTTGGAAAAAAACAACAAAGTAATTATTCCCGCAGTATATGATGATTATTCCTCAAAAAATGTATTGACCATGGAGTATTTACCGGGAATCAAGATCACCAATGTTGAGGCTCTAAATGAGAAAGGAATTGATAGACGACAACTAGTAATTGATGTTCATAAGGTATTTTTCACAATGCTGCTTCGTCATTCATTGTTTCATGCCGACCCTCATCCTGGAAACATTTCAGTTACCGATGATGGAAGACTAATCCTTTATGACTATGGCATGGTTGGAAGGCTAGATCATGAAACACGATTACGGCTAATTCGACTCTATCTGGCTTTAGTTGAGAAGGATCCCCCACGAACAGTTAATGCAATGAATGACCTTGGAATGCTTACTCCTGATTTTAATCGCTCAGTAATTGAAAAGGGGATTGAGCTTACCGTTCGGGCTATGCATGGAAAAAGACCTGATGAAATGGAAGTACAAAGTTTGATGGAACTGGCAAATAAAACAATGAGCAAATTTCCCTTTGTTCTTCCAAAGAATCTTGCTTTGTATTTGAGGATGTCATCAATAATTGAAGGAATTTACAAACAACACAAAGTTGATTTTAAATTTGTCAAAGTATTAAGAGAAATTTTAGAAGAGGAAAATCTAATCAAAGATGCCTATATTGAAGAACTAAAACATTCTTTTCAAAGGTTTGTAAAATCTATTGATGCAACTATCTCTATAGCACCCGAACTAAAAAAATTAATTGATGATAGTAGATCAATTCAGCTTTTAAATGCAAAACCCAAGTCAAATATTTTACTTTCTGGTAGTATTCTTTCCGCTGCAATCTTTGTAGGATCTACAGTTTTGTATTCTTCAAATGAAGCAATGGGCACTGCTGGAATCATAGGCTCTCTAATAATAATGGGAATTTTTACTATCTTTAGAAAACGGTGATTATTCTATTTTGATATTTTTACCGTGTTTTTGAACAGGAACAATAATTGTTAATACCCCTTGTGAATATTTTGCAGAGCTTACAGCATCCTCTTCATCTTTAACATAAATGGGCAATCTTATTTTTTTATCAATAATGTTGGGTCTTTGATTACAAATCATATTATGAGTCTTCTCATCATGGGCTTCCTTGCATGCTTTGATAAATAGAATATTTCCATCAAGTGATAGTTTGATGTCTTTTTTCTCAAATCCAGGCATGTCAATCAATAATGTTAACTTGTCTTCATCCAGCTGCATATCCACAGGAGGCAAAACAAATTCATAGAACTCTCTTGATTTATTCCCAATTTCTTTCATCATTTCTTTGGCCATGTATTTTACAAGTCCCATTTTGAGATATATGTTTAATTTTTGGTTATAAACCTTGATAGAATTTTTCGATTTAATTAAACCATTTAAACTCAAATTATCAATAATTTTTTTAAAATAATTATTTTTAAATTAACTAAACTTCTTTACTTTCAATCTCAGCCTTTTGGACTTCTTGTATCTAAAATTATAAAAGTTTCAAATTTTTGAAAGTTGTTTGATTCCAAATATGTAACATTTACTTCTACAATATACTTGCCACCTAATTCTAGATTTTGATATACAAAGATACTTCCGTTCCAAAAGCCTTTTGAGTTTGTTTGACCTGTAAGTTGTGTTAATTTTTCTCCATCCATGTCCTTCAAGATTACGTCAATCTCAGCTTGTTCGATTGCTCCAAGACTT
>SMVA01245195.1_pt1 | contig 21613 bp, 24 predicted proteins | sample 2456451 | NCBI WGS metagenome assembly SMVA01 (sample SAMN11095933, study PRJNA526329) | marine sediment metagenome | biome: Marine sediment; feature: Surficial sediment; material: Deep marine sediment; isolation source: Hadal surficial sediment | place: Pacific Ocean | collected 2014-05 | depth... | reverse complement strand
TACAAGTATTTGTCGCACGATTTTGCTGACCCGATCGCGTGGAGCCACAATCGAGTTGAGGGAAAACGCGAGTATACAAGCCTTCTTTATCTGCCAACCCAGGCACCATACGACTTGTGGAATCGTGAAGCACCGCGAGGTTTGAAACTCTATGTACAGCGCGTTTTTATCATGGACGATGCGGAACAGTTTCTCCCGCTCTATTTACGATTTGTAAAGGGAATTATTGACGCCTCAGATTTGCCGCTGAATGTGTCGCGAGAGTTGCTGCAGAAAAATCCAAAGCTTGCGGCGATGAAGACTGCGCTGGCCCGTCGCGTTCTTGGCATGTTGACAAAACTCGCTGCGGGCGAAGCAGATGAAGACCGGGAAATTTATAAGAAATTCTGGAAAGAATTCGGCCAGGTCATGAAGGAAGGCCTTATCGAAGATGCCCAGAATGCCGACAAACTGCATAAATTGTTCCGTTTTACTACTACGCACAGTAGTGCTGCTGACCAGGATCAGTCACTGGCGGATTATATCGCTCGCATGGTTTCGGATCAGGACAAGATCTACTACTTGCTGGCTGAAAATTACGACACCGCAAAATCGAGTCCGCACCTTGAGCAACTGACGAAGCGCGGAATCGAGGTGATCTTGCTTACCGACAAAATTGATCCGTGGCTTGCCGATCATCTGTCAGAGTTTGATGGCAAAAGTTTTCAGGATGTTGGTCGTGGGCAGCTCAATTTGCCGGACAGCGACGGAGAAATTACGCAAGAGACAATGAATGAAGAGCACAAACCATTGCTCAAGAAAATCCGCAAGACGCTCAAAGACAGAATCGAATCAGTGGTGGTCAGCCAGCGACTGACCGATTCTCCGGCATGTGTCGTTACTGCGGACCAGGACGTGACGCCACAGCTGCGGCGAATGCTGGAGGCATCCGGCCAGAAGCTGCCAGAAACCAAACCTGTGCTGGAAATCAATATCGAGCATCCACTCGTCGAAAAACTGTCGTCGGAAACGGATAATGAACGTTTTGGACAGTTGTCCCACGTATTGCTTGATCACGCCTTGCTTGCCGAGGGGGCACAACTGGATAACCCCGGTGCCTATGTGCATCGAATGAACAAATTACTTCTTGATCTGCGCGTTGCTCAAAAGTAACGCTCAGGAATCAGTCGATAACGAACTAACGCGAGCTGCTGCGCATGTGTGGGACAACGAGCAAGCGCTCGATCCCACCAAAGAGCAATTCAGTCAGAATTGCCAGGAATGCAGCCGGCACGGCGCCTTGCAGGATAAGCGATGTGTCGTTGAGCGCCAGACCAGTGACAATCGGGTCGCCCAGGCCGCCCGCACCAATGAATGCTGCCAAAGTTGCTGTGCCGATGCAGATGACGGCGGCGGTTCGAATGCCGGCGATAACGTGCGGCATTGCCAACGGCAAAAGCACATAACGTAATTCCTGGCGGCGTGTCATGGCCATTGCGGCAGCCACTTGCCGGTAACCGTGTGGTATGGCCAACATTGCCGTGATGGTACTGCGCGCAATTGGCAAGAGGGAATACAGGAACAGCGCAATGATCGCGGGCGTCTGACCGATGCCGACCAACGGAATAAGCAGTGCAAGCAACGCAATAGACGGTACCGTTTGCAGCAGTCCGGATATTGACAGAAAAGCATTCGACAGAGCCGGATGACGGTATACAGACACAGCGATGCCGACGCCGGCTATCACCGCCATTAGCAACGCGATGCCGGTTAGCTTGAGGTGTCGTTGGGTGTTGCGAATCAGTTGCGACACCACTGTCGGCCCGCCCCGCCCTCCAGGTGTCAGGCCCTCTTCATTCAGGAAACGTGACGCGACTTCAACGATGCTGATGTCCGGATCCAGCGCGGACAGGTTCAACTCCTGCATGCGTCGGTCATCAATTCGACCACTCAATGTCTCGAGTATTTCCCGTGCCCGCTCAGGCAGGCCGTCGTGAGTGAGGAATGTCGCAAGATACCGCGGGAAATACTGCAGATCGTCCTCCAGGAGGACCAATTCGGATCGTATCAATTCACCGTCAGTCGAATAGGCAGCAGTTACATCGATTTGGTTCTGACGCATGGCCTCATAGGCGAGAGCATGCTCTATACCATATGCAGCGTGATCGAGACCGTATCTCGCTTTGAGTCCTGGCCAGCCATCGCGGCGTTGCAGAAATTCATGTGGCAGCGCCACGCGCAAGTCAGCATGTGCTTTGAGGTCTGAAATCGAGTGAATCCCTAAGTCGCTGGAGAGTTTCTGCGTGACCGCTATTGCATATGAATTGTTGAACCCAAGCGGCGGCAATATGCTCAATTGCTGCTCGGCCAGCACGGCCTGAATTTCATCTACTCCGGACAATTCAGGTCGAAAAAGAATAACTTCGGTAATAGTGCCCGAGTACTCCGGATACAGATCGATGGCTCTGGTCCGCAATGCTTCGAATGCGACTTTGGTGCCATTCATTCCCTGACGCCGTTGAACGTCGAAACCGTGGTGTTCAAGAAGCTGCGCACTTATCTCAGACAGGATGTAATTTTCCGTGAAATTCTTACTGCCGATAACTATCGATTCGGCCTCGACGCGTCCAGTGACCAAAATCAAAATGAGCAGGGAAATTGCGCGCACGGTCATGACGATAGTCCAGTTAGTCCTGTGCACAATTGCGCGACATAGTGGTCAACAGGCTCCGCCAAAACATTTTTTACCGGGCCATGCTGGAGTATCCGGCCGCTTCGCATGACGACCATGTAGTCAGCCAGGTTAATGGCTTCCTGGGGATCGTGAGTCACCAGAACCGATGATATGGGCTCGTGTTTCTGAATCTCGAGGAATTGCTCATGAACGCTTTTTCGGGTTATTGAATCGAGCCCTGAAAACGGTTCGTCCAACAGCAACAGTTCCGGCCGCAACATCATTGCGCGGCACAGTCCGGCCCTTTGCTGTTGCCCGCCGGACAATTCGTGCGGATAGCGATCGAGAACGTCCTCGGGGAGGTGCATCAGAGTGAGTAATTCCGTCAGGCGGGTAGCGCAATCAGCAGCGCTCAGACCGTGCAGTTTTCCGGGGAGCACGATATTCTCTCGTATGTGCAGATGGGGGAACAGAGATACATCCTGAACCGCATAACCGATTCTTTTTCGCAAATCGCGCAAAGTACCGTAGTCGATTGCCGAGCCTAACGTTCGTACTTCACCACTATCCGGGCGCAGCAGGCCGTTTATCATTTGAATCAATGTGGATTTTCCGCTTCCGCTTTCACCAAGAATCGCGCTAATTCGACCTAGAGGCAGGGATAGCGTGACATTATTGAGCGCGGTCACTGAGCCGCGCCGAAGTGAGACACCGTCAAACTCAACAGCGGGCTCGAAATCTCTCTTGTCTGTCAGATCCATTTTTCTCGGCGGCGGGAGTTAGTCCTGCCCATACCATACGGGGCTTGTCCGCAAGAGTGAATAGTCCGGGTTTTGTGCGCGGCAGGTTGAATTCAGGCTACAATTCCGTTCCGATTAGTCAAGGGCCGCCACGAATGAGCGACGAATCGTCTTTAGACACAGAACTTAAATCTCGCCTGACGGCGGAACAATACTCAGTCACCCAGGAAAAGGGCACTGAAAGAGCGTTTTCCGGAAAATATGTCGACAACAAAGATGATGGCACCTACCAATGTATTTGCTGTGATTCGAAACTCTTTAGTTCCGAACACAAATTCGACTCCGGGTCGGGCTGGCCCAGCTTCTGGCTGGCACTCGCCGGAGAAAATGTGCGCACAATAAGAGACACGAGCAATGGCATGATTCGAGAGGAAGTGGTCTGCAACAAGTGCGGGGCGCATCTGGGCCACATCTTCGAAGATGGTCCGCAGCCGACCGGTCTGCGCTATTGCATCAACTCTGCATCGCTGGATTTCAAGAAATCGAAGTAAGGCACCTGAAATTTTCGATCAGCTCAAATTCAATACAAAGACCAAAGGACTGACCATGAAGATAAGTAAACTGACTCTCCTGCTCGCAGCCGCAATTCTCATCGCTGCATGTAGCAAGGAGAGCACTGAAGAGGTTCCGGCAGAAGGTGCTGCATCCACTGAGACTCCACCCGCAACACAAGTAATTGCCGAGAACGTTCAGGTGATCGAAATCACGCCAGGACTAACGATGCGAATTTTGCAGGAAGGGACCGGTGCTGTCGCCGAAATTGGACAAACGGTTTCGGTCCATTACACAGGCTGGCTGCATGATGCGACAGCGGAAAATGCTCGCGGTGAGAAATTCGATAGCTCCATAGATCGTGACCAGCATTTCGAGTTTTCCCTTGGTGGTGGTAGTGTCATCAAAGGTTGGGATCAGGGAGTGGTCGGTATGAAGGTCGGGGAAACTCGCGAGCTGACCATCGCACCGGAAATGGCCTACGGCGAACGGGCAGTCGGAGAGCTGATTCCGCCCGGATCGACACTTGTATTCGAGGTTTCTCTGGCGGGACTGAGTGGCGGTAACGCCGCCGCAACCGAATAAGCAGCAACGCAAATACAAGGGACAGGTACACCGGGCTAGGGCAAAAGCATCTCCAGCTCGACGCGACGATTAAGTTTTCGGGATTTTGCGTCGCTTCCCTGGTTTTCTGTGCCGGTTGAACGCGCGACGGTTGCAGCGAAGCGATTGACCGGTAGGCCACGGTTTGTCATATATTCGATTACGCGGGCGGCGCGAGCGTGGCCGAGCGCTTCGTTGGCAGCCGGATCACCGCTGCTGTCTGTATGGCCTGTGACGCGAATTCTTGTGGCAGGGCAATCAGCCGCTATTTCAACAAGAGCATCAAGCAGCGGTAAGGCATTACTCGTGAAATTTGCGGTCGAGAGGGTGAATTCCACTCGGCCGCTGTTCGCAGTTCTGGTGAAACGGCTTTGGCACAGCTCACTGAATGACGCTGCGGAAGAAATAGCGGATACATTTGACGTTATGGACATGCCATCGAGCAGTACCGCATCAATACGTCGCCTCGCATTTTCATAGGCAACCGGGTCACTGCTAAGCCCCTCGATAAAGACGCTTTTTGTAGAAATACTGGCACGCGCAATATCGGTGTTTGCGATCGTTCGCAGCACCAGTTCTGTGACCAGTGCCCAGCCCGGCGGCGTCTGCGCGTCGCGAAAAAGATCAATCGTGGCGTGTTGGTCGGCGAAAAATCGCTGCGCTGTTTGCCGTAAAATGATCTCATGCGCTGTTGAGCTGGTGCTGCCCGAAATATTGAGTGCCGTCGCACTTCTGCTCATTTGCATTGTTGGCTGCGGGTTTTCAGGAGCCTCCGCTGCGTTGCTGGGATGGATCGACAGCATGACTAGCCACCAAACCGGAGCGATCAGGAGAGTAGCGGCCCGTTGAAAAACTCTGCTTTTCGGCATGTTGTGAACGGTACACGGACGTACCGATATTTTCGATCGCTTTTTCAACAGACTGGCAGTGGCATGCAGTCGTTCCACAGGTATCGCGATTTTAGTTCAGGGCGTCGTTTTTTTGCTGGTGTAATGTGCGTGCCTGACCCACCCAGTCTTCGCGATAAATTCGACTGCGAAAGCCTTTCAATTGCTGGGCGACACGATCGATGTCGTACTCACTCATTTCTGAAATCTGGCTAAAGCGAAAGATACCAAGGTTATTCAGGGTTTTTTCGATAGCTGGCCCGATGCCGCGAATCAGCCTCAGGTCATCAGTGTCCAGGGTTTCTTCGTCGCCGGTTGCCGCGTCCTCGATAGGCTCGGGTTCCGTTACATCGAAGTCGACGCCATCTTTCGCATCAAGTGACACATCGGATTCAGAATCTGCTTGCTCATCAGACTCGTCGGATTCAGGACTTGTTTGTTCATCAGTGTGCGGACTCGCGGCTTGGTCTGCGATTTCCTCATCACCCAGCCCGGAAATATTGTGCTCGGAGGTCTCTTCATACTGATCATTGCTGGCGTCGAGACCCTCTGTGATCGAGTTGCTGCCAACGGGCTCGATACGCGTCTGCGATGGATCGGACATGCTCTCAAACGCTTCGATACGCTCATTTGCCTTTTCCAGCTCGGCCTCTAAATTTTTGGCCTCAAGGTCGCGCGTTCGAAATCGTTCAACCAGGGGTGGTACGCGGTCTTGCCAGCTCTGCAATTCGCGGCTCAAGTAGAAAATCTTGTCGTCTTTTTCCTTGACGCTTGAGTTGCTGGCCTCAATATTGGCTTTGTCAGCCTTGTATTTGTCACGCTGGGCCAGGGCAACGTCGAGATTGCCCCTAAGTTCTTTTAACTGCCGTTGCAGCACATCGCGGCGTTCAAAAGTTTCCTTCAATGAATCAGAGAGCTCCTGGGCGCGCATCTTCGAGTCTTTGTACGAGGCCTGGTTCTCGCTGATCTGCTCCATCAAACTCTTGTTTTGCTCCGCGAGTCTTTCATGCTCCAGACGCTGTCTGCCGATTTGCTCCTGCCAGCCTGCGTTGATTGCAATCTTTTCCCTGGCGCAGCGCCCGCCTCTTATTATCCAGCCGAAAATGAGACCCAAGAGCAGCATTACACCCAGAAGTCCAAACTCGATCGCGGTTAATTGAAGCATATGCAGATCCTGTACTGGCCGGAATTATGCTTGGAAAAAACGCATAAGGTCATAATTTTACACAAAAAACAAGCTGAGCGGCTGTTGCTTGCTCAATATAACGCCGATATGGGAATAAACGCATGTGGCTGGTCGGGGCGACGATCACCTGTTCCGCTCCACTGGCAGTCCATTGAAAAAGCATCCATGGCTTTTTCAACAGACAGCCAGGTATGATCGCATTGTGCTTGTGCTTGTGCTTGTGCATGCAGTGCGCACACCCGGGCAATTCAGGGGCGAGTACTTTATTATCGCTACCCATGTTCCGATTGCCGGGACACGAATCACACTATCGACAGCGCAGACCAGGTCAGGTTTGTGCCAAAGGACGTGGATCGTGAATCGATCGCCTCAAGCTGAAAAATTCTCCATTGACGGACAAGCAGGCCAACTGGAGTGTCTTCTCGAATTGCCCGGCAATGTCACGCCACGTGCTATCGCCGTAATTTGCCACCCGCATCCACTGCACGGCGGCACAATGCAAAACAAGGTCGTGCACACGCTCTCAAGGGCGTTTGTGGCGCAGGAGTTCAGTGCGTTACGGTTTAATTTTCGCGGCGTGGGAATTAGTGATGGAACGTTTGATGAGGGCAACGGCGAGAAACAGGATGTGTTATCCGCCGTCGGCTACATGCATGACAGATTCCCTGAATTGCCGCTGTGGCTGGCAGGATTTTCTTTTGGTGCGGCCATGGCTATTCGTGCCGCCCGGGATACAGATATTGCCGGGCTTGTGAGTATTGCACCTGCTGCATTTCGGCTCGCGGACATGACGCCGTCAAATTCGAATTTCCCCTGGCTTATCGTGCACGGGGAAAATGACGAACTAGCGGATATCAACGATACAGTCGAGTGGGTTAACTCAATGCCTCCCGGCCCGGAGCTTTGCGTGTTTCCTGATACGACCCATTTCTTCCATGGCAAGCTGATCAAACTGCGTGAAGCTGTTACCGCATTCGTGGGTCTGCATGCCGGGTTCGATTAAGAGCGCGACAGACGGCCAGATCAGGACAGGAAAATCGCGAAAAAAAACCGGGCAATGCCCGGTTTTCCTGATGGCTCTGAACCCGTGAATATCACCTTGACGGAGTACTAGCTCAGACCATGTCTTTCAAACCCTTGAGCGCGGCAACCTTGACGGTTTTTGATGCTGGCTTGGCTTTGAACATCATTTCTTCGCCAGTGAACGGGTTAACTCCCTTTCTGGCTTTTGTGGCCGGCTTCTTGACGACGCGCATTTTCATCAGGCCGGGGAGAGTAAATACTCCCGGACCACTACGCCCGCCGAGGTTCTTCTGGATGAGCCCTGAAAGGGATTCAAAAACTGCGGCAATGTCTTTCTTGTTCAGACCCGTGGTGTCTGCAATGTGGGCGTAAATTTCTGATTTTGTTGGCGGCTTCTTCGTGCTCGCGCCAGCGTTTTTCTTTGCTGCCATGAAAAAATGACTCCTTAAAAATAACGAAAGCGGGCTATGCCCGCAAAAAATTCTGCGCGACGATACCACAAGACCTGTTGCTTGGTAAGGCCGGGCAGCAGATTTAAAGTTTGCTATGGATGGGTGTATCGAGCCGGATCTGAACGACTTGGGTTGGCGGTCAGAACGTCATTTCAGATGGACTTGTTTCCCATCGCCGCAGTAGATTCGGCCTAAGTCCGACAGGCTCCTAGTCCGTATAAAATTGTCTCTTGAAACGCACGTCGAATGAGGCCGCAGCGCCTTGTGGTGTGATGCTGATATCGAAAATCAATGTTTCACGATGGGCGACCGGGGTTTCTCCGATATAGTAGATTGCATCCTGCTCTTCAATCTTGCGCATCGTAATATTTTTCAGCTGGCCGGTCAGGTTCACTGTCTTGACAGTCACCATGGCCGTTACTGCTTTGCTCGTCGCGGTATCCAAAACAGAAACATTAAGCATGGCGCGTTTCTTGCTGCGTACAAAATTGTAGGTGCGCGCAACTTCAGGCGGTAACTGGTCCGTGGACTGGGCGCTGAAATGGACAATGTGATCACCGATAACGGCGGATGATGCGGCCGCAGGCTCAGCTGTCGGCACCGTAGCCGAATCTCCCGGTCCGCCACAGGCCGCAACAAGTGCAATAAGCGACAGCGTAATAATAGTTTTTGTGGCCATCATAATTCCGGTCCCCCTGACACGGCTATTGTACTCCCCAAACTATAGCCGATTCCGAGCACTTGTCCTATCCAAAAAAGACTCGATGACATTCAGCTGTCACTTTCTCCCTGGATTTTGCAACGGCTGCTGCGGGGCTGGACACGTACCCGGACAGTCACAGTTCCTGCTGCGGCCTTGTCGCGAGCGCTACTCACACTAAGCCACGACCGGCCTACATTCTCATTATGTAGGGCGTGAGCGATTGCAGGTAGATTTCAGTCGCCTTCAACATCACGATCGCGAATATCGGTGAGATATCCAGGCCACCGATGGAAGGAATCAGCCGGCGAAACGGACGCAGTACTGGGTCAGCCAGGTTTGCTGCTATTGCGCTAACCGGGTTGTAGGTGTTGGGCGCTATCCAGCTCAGGATAATACGGATCATGATGGCAAAGAAAAACAGGTTGAGGCTGAGGAGACACAGCTCAAGTGCTGTGAGAATCGCGATATTGAGTGATCCGGCATCCTGCTTCGCAATTGTCATCAACAAAATCAGGACAAGGAATTGCATGGCGTAGACCACCAGCACAACAGCGGTATCAAGTCGGCCGATCGCTGGCACGAATCGTCGCACCGGAATAATCAACGGCGCAGTGAGACGCAAAATACCCTGTGCTACCGGGTTCCTGAAGTCGGCGTGGACCAGGGGCAACCATAAACGGAGAATATAAAGCAGCAAGACGAGCTGGGTCAGCGTCTTGACAATAAAATACAATGCCTGTGTCATGAAATTCGATCTACCTGGTTTATGCAGAAGGGCCGGGGGCGGCGTCTTTACTCAACTCAATCGCGCGGTTTCGAGCCGCTTTTATAGCGTCGGCAAAGATACCACGTGCGTCCGATTTATCCAGGTGTTCGAAAGCGGCCGTCGTCGTACCGCCGGGTGAACGAACACGATCGATCATCGCTGACATGGATTCGGTTTCTGCGGCCGCGAGCGCTGTAGCTCCGCGTGCAGTCTCGACGGCAAGCGTACGCGCCGTGTCAGCATCAAGGCCAAAATCGATTGCAGACTTGATCATAATGTCGATCAATAAATAAAAATAAGACGGCCCGGTTCCCGACACAGCGGTGACAGCATCCATTTCCTGCTCATTTTTTAACCAGACAACCCGGCCTACTGAAGACATGATGCGTTCCGCCAATTCACGTTGCTCCTTATGCGCAAGTGCGTTTGCGAACAAAGCCGAGATTCCCTGATCTATCATTGCCGGTTGGTTCGGCATCACGCGGACCACACTGTTGTTGCCGCCGAGCCAGCTATCAATGTCATCAATCATGGGGCCTGCGGCTATGGACATGATGAGTGGGCGAGTTGCTTCGATGACGGGACCCAGATCGTTGCAAACGGATTTCAGAATCTGCGGCTTGACGGCAAACAGGAGAACTTCGGCTTCCCTGGCAACAAGCATGTTGTCATCTGTCACCAGCGCGCCATACAGATCCTTGCGGAGAAAGTCGCGTTGTTCCGGCCGGGGCTCGGCAATGAGCACATTGGTGGCGTGCATGCCGCCACGCAACAAGCCACCGGCTATGGCCCTGGCCATGTTGCCCCCGCCGATAAAGCCCACTTTGTTATTGATCATGTGTTCTCCCTAATACGATTTCGCAACCCTCTGCGCCGGGCAAGGGGGCAAGGATCGAGGATTGTGATTGCGCCGAACTGCCCATCACTCCCGTTCACCAAACAGCGCAGTACCAATGCGAACGATTGTAGCGCCTTCGTGTATTGCCGCCGCGTAGTCACCCGTCATGCCCATTGACAGCGTATCAAGATCCAGCCCGAGGCCCCGGAGTTCCTCCAGATGCATTCTGAGTTGGGCAAAAGGCGCTCTTTGCTCCTCAAATGTTTCGCGAATGGCTGGCAGGCACATCAGGCCCCTCAGCCTCAATTTGGGTAATGTGGCGACTGCCTGGGCAAGTTCAAGCAGATTTTCGGCCAGTACACCCGATTTGTCCTCCTCGCGGTCAACATTGACCTGAATGCACACGTTCAGGTCGTCAGCATAATGGGGCCGCTGGCGACTAAGCCGGCGTGCAATTTTCAGCCTTTCTATAGTATGAACCCAATGAAAATGCTCGGCGACAACGTTGGTTTTGTTGGCCTGCAGATGACCGATAAAATGCCAGTTCAAGTCGCTGTTATTGATTTGCAGCACCTTGGACACCCCTTCCTGGACGAAATTTTCTCCAAAGTCCCGCTGGCCGGCAGCAACCGCTGCGAGAATCGCTGCGACCGATTTTCGCTTGCTTACGGCCAGCAGGCGCACCGCTTCCGTCGGTCGTCCCGCATCAGCAGTGGCCTTTGCCAGCAAATCTTGGATTTTTCGAAAGTTTTCCGTGACTTTTATCACGTTTTGCTCGCATTGCTTCGCTATACTAGGCTGCCATCGGACCCAAGTTATGGTAAGTCCGAGCCATTAATTTCAAGAGGAAACAACGTGGCCGTTGATGTTGCCCAACTATTGTCATTCGCGGTAAAGAACAATGCATCTGACTTGCATCTTTCAGGTGGTGTGCCGCCAATGATTCGGGTTGATGGTGACATCAAACGGATCAACATGCCGGCGCTCACGCACAAGGATGTCAATAGCATGGTGTACGACATCATGAATGACAAGCAGCGCAAGGATTACGAGGAATTCCTGGAGACTGATTTCTCCTTTGAGATTCCGAAACTGGCACGATTTCGTGTGAATGCGTTCAACCAGAATCGTGGCTCTGCCGCGGTGTTCAGGACTATTCCCTCCGTGATCCTTACGCTTGATGACCTGGGCGCCCCCCCTATTTTCAAAGACCTGGCGATGCTTCCGCGCGGGATTGTACTGGTTACCGGCCCGACCGGATCGGGCAAATCGACAACCCTGGCGGCTATGGTCGATTACATCAATGAAATGAAACCGGATCATATTTTGACGATTGAGGATCCAATTGAGTTTGTGCACGAATGCAAGAAATCGCTGATCAATCAGCGCGAAGTGCATCGTGACACACTTGGCTTTAACGAAGCTCTACGCTCGGCACTGCGTGAGGACCCGGACGTGATCCTCATTGGCGAACTTCGGGACCTGGAGACAATTCGCCTGGCGCTGACAGCCGCAGAGACCGGCCATCTCGTGTTTGGCACGTTGCATACGAGCTCAGCCGCGAAAACGATCGATCGCATCGTTGACGTATTTCCGGCGGCCGAAAAGGAGATGGTGCGTGCGATGTTGTCAGAGTCGCTGCGAGCGGTTATTTCGCAAACTCTTTTGAAGAAAATTGGCGGTGGCCGCATTGCAGCGCACGAAATCATGATCGGTACTCCGGCGATTCGAAACCTGATTCGCGAAGGCAAGGTCGCACAGATGTATTCCGCGATTCAGACCGGTCAGGCACTTGGTATGCAAACCCTCGATCAAAACCTGACCGATCTGATGGCCAAAGGACTGATTAACAAAGAAGAGGCGCGGTACCGTGCGGCCAATAAAGAGAATTTCTAGGAGTGGTCGGCAGGAAGCCGGTCATGCTCAAGGAGAGTAAGGAATGGAACGCGAACAAGCGGTACGACTGACGCAAAACCTGCTGAAAAAGATGGTCGAGAAGGATGGATCCGACCTCTTTATCACTTGTGGCTTTCCACCCGCTATTAAAGTCGACGGACAGGTGCACAAAGCGACTGATACGGCACTGTCGGCAGAGCAGTCAGCCATGATGGTTCGCTCCATCATGAATGACAAACAAATCAAAGAGTTTGACGCGACTAAAGAATGCAATTTCGCGATTAGCCCACAGGGAATCGGGCGCTTTCGTGTCAGCGCTTTTATTCAGCAAGGCCTCGTTGGCGCTGTCCTGCGCACAATTACCACCGAAATTCCGACCCTTGCGGATCTCGGGTTGCCGCCGATTCTCAAAGACGTTGTGATGAACAAACGAGGGTTGGTGATCATTGTTGGCGGTACGGGATCCGGCAAGTCAACCACTCTTGCGGCCATGATTGGTCACCGCAATGAAAACTCGAAAGGCCACATAATTTCCATCGAGGATCCGATTGAGTATGTGCATCCCCACAGGGGGTGTGTGATAACGCAACGCGAGGTTGGTGTCGATACTGAATCCTGGCACGCCGCATTGAAAAACACGTTACGCCAGGCACCGGATGTGATTCTCATCGGCGAGATCCGTGATCGCGAGACAATGGAATACGGCATTCAGTTTGCTGAAACAGGTCATTTATGCCTGGCAACACTGCACGCAAACAGTGCGAACCAGGCGCTGGATCGAATTATCAACTTCTTTTCCGAAGACCGCCGCCAGCAGCTGCTGATGGATTTGTCGCTAAACACCAAAGCGATCGTTTCACAGCGACTCATACCGAGAGAGGGTGGTGTGGGTCGAGTCGCAGCTATGGAAATCATGCTGAATTCGCCGTTGATTGCCGACCTCATTTTCAAGGGCGCAGTAGCTCACATCAAGGAAATTATGGCGAAATCAACACGACTCGGGATGCAGACGTTTGATCAGTCGTTGTTTACCTTGTACGAGGATTCGGCGATTTCCTACGAGGACGCAATGCGCAACGCTGATTCCAAAAATGAATTGCGCCTGAAGATCAAGCTGCAGAGCAAACGCGAGTCTTCGTTGTCCGCCGAGCAAGATGAAAGCCTGAATATTGTGGAAGAAGATTCAGCCCAGACCTTCTAATGAGAATGGATTAACCAGCACGGACCCGCTATGAACGTAAAACCACTTTTCAAACTAATGGTTGAAAAAAAGGCGTCGGATTTGTTTTTCGCGCCATTTTCGCCTGCGAAAATCAAGATCGACGGCAAGATCATGCCAGTCAATAAGCTCGAAATGACTCCAAAGATGGTCAAACAGGCTGCCATCGAACTGATGAACGAGGATTTACTGGAGTCCTTTACACGTGATCTCGAAGTCGACTTCGCGATTTCAGAGCCCGGGCTGGGCCGCTTCAGAGTGAATGTGTTCCACCAGCGAGGCAACGTAGCGATGGTTTTGCGTTACATCACTGCTGAGATGCCAACGCTGGATGAACTCGGGATGCCGAAGCAACTGGAAGAACTGGTTATGCTTAAGCGTGGTCTTGTCCTCATGGTCGGCGCCAGCGGCAACGGTAAATCAACGACTCTTGCTGCGATGATCAATCACCGTAACGAAAAAACGTCCTCGCACATCATTACGATCGAAGACCCTATCGAGTTTTTGCACCCGAACAAACAGTCAATCGTCAATCAACGCGAGGTGGGTATCGACACCAAATCCTACGGACGAGCACTAAAAAGCGCGATGCGCGCAGCACCTGACGTAATTCAAATTGGTGAAATTCGCGATCGAGAGTCAATGCAAAGTGCCATCGATATGGCGGGCACGGGTCACCTGGTGCTGGCAACTTTGCACTCGAACAACGCACCGGAAACGTTGGATCGGATCATTAATATGTTTCCACCGGAACAGCATCGGCAGGTGTTCACGGATCTGGGTCACTACCTGCGCGCCATTATTTCTCAGCGCCTGGTGAGAACGCGCACGGGGCGGCGTGTTGCTGCTGTAGAGCTGATGCTAAACACTCCGCACATCAAGGAATTGATTCTGAAGGGCGATATTTCCGCGCTAAAAGAAGCCTTGCAAGACAGCGGGGACAGCGGTGTGCAGAGTTTCGACGACGCTTTGTTGGGTCTCTACAAGCAGGGAACAATTACTCTGGAAGAGGCGATGACGCATGCCGATTCGCGCTCGAATCTCGAAGCCAAGGTAAATTTTGGCGGCTAGCCTCGTTGCGTGTTGGAATAGCCATGCACGGCTTTTTCAACAGACTGCTAGATTTCCTGCAAAGCATGCTCCAGCGAATATACGCTGGTGGCCGCAAACACGGGGCCGTCGACGCAAACGCGTTTCATCGCCGGACCATCATTTGTTTTAACCATGACCGTGCAGCCGGCACAGCCGCCTACTGCACAGGCCATGTATTCCTCCAGTGATACCTGGCATGGCAGGCCATAGTCCGTTGCCAGTTTTGCGACCGCTTTGAGCATTGGCGTGGGGCCACAGGAAAAAATTTCGACCTCCTGCAGTTCACGATCGGTCAATGACCGAAGAAACTTTTCTGCCACATCGGTTACGTAACCGCGATATGTTCCTGCGAAATTTTCGAGGCTAGCGAGCCTGGCAGGAATGCCCCAGTCCTCGAGCAAAGACATTGTGGCGATGATATCCGGTGACACCCAGTCGCAGTCAATTGTTGAATCGACACATTCGAATGGAAATGGTATTTCCGAACCCATGATGACCAATGGCTGCCATTGCCTGTCATTATTCCTGAGCGTATCAGCGAGGAAGATCATGGGTGGAATCCCCACACCACCGCCAATGAGCAGGGGTCGATTGCGGCCAGGCGTCGCTTTGAAACCATGACCGATCGGCCCAATGGAACTCAGAAAGTCACCCGGTTTTTTTTGACCGAGAGCCTGCAGGCCCTCGCCAACAACTTTGAAAAGAATATCTATCCAGCCATCTTCCACACTTGCTCGCATCATGGAGATGGGTCGCCGCATGAGGATCGACTCGTCGCATTGCAGGTGAATAAAGCTGCCTGCGGTCGCATGCTTTGCGCACTTGGGCGAATGGAGGCGTAATACATATTGCGCACCCGGAAATGCCTTGACGGACAGGACCTCGGTATCCTCTACGAAGAGAGTGGCCCGGTGCGACCGGGCATTTTTTTTCATCGGGTCCCCAGTGTTTCAACAACCGCTGTCAAGAGGGCCATCCGCACGGCAACACCGTTCTGTACCTGCCGGGTAATAGCCGATTGAGGGCCGTCAGCAACTTCTGATTCAATCTCGATACCGCGATTCATTGGTCCGGGGTGCATGACAATGGCGTCGGGAGCCGCCCGTTGCATTCGTGCCCGGCTGATACCGTAGTTCGAGAAATAGTCCTCCACGTTCGGCACGTCCTGCAGATTGTCGATGCGCTCTCGTTGAATTCGCAATGCCATGATCACATCTGCGTCGCAAATGCTTTTATCGAGATCGTGAGAAATAGTGGCACCCCGCATCGTTACAGGGTCGGGAGCCAGGGCCGGTGGTGACACCAGGTGTAATTCGCCAACGCCCATCGTCGTCAGCCCTTCGACGGCCGAGCGAGCTACCCGCGAATGTGCGATGTCGCCGACGATCACGACTTTCAGGTTTTCGAAATCACTCTTGTGCCGCCGAATCGTGAGGAGATCAAGCAAGCCCTGGGTTGGATGCGAGACATCCGCTTCGCCAGCATTCAAAATGCTAATGTACGGATCAACGTGGCGGGCAATGTACGCCGGGATACCCGCCCCTGCATCCCGAACAACAAAAACATCGATTTGCATGGCCTGCAGTGTGTATATCGTGTCCAGAATGCTCTCGCCCTTTATTCTCGACGACGTATTCACATCAAGATTCAGGACCTCAGCCCCCAGGCGTTTGGCAGCCAGTTCAAATGAAGCGCGCGTCCGTGTGCTTGGCTCGAAGAACAGATTGGCTATTGTGCGACCCTTAAGCTGGTCCGAACGAACGGCACTCTCACCAAGTGGACTCAGGAAGTCTTCAGATAAATCGAGAAGCTGGCTGAGGAGGTTTTTCTCCAGCCCACGTAGTGTCAGCAAGTGACGCAGATTGCCATCGGGCGTCAGCTGCATCTGTGCTGGGTCCGGTTGATCGGACGGGTCAATGGAATCCGTGACTGGCATCGCGGCGGCATTCTACTCTGAACAGGATATCTTTTTCAGCTAATTTGAGCGAACCATCGCTCGGCAATCAGCACGGCGGCCGCAGCGTCGATCATTTCTTTTCGTATGCGCCCACGGCGACCGGTTTGTCGCTCTCTTTTGAGCAATTCTTTCGCCTCGAGCGATGTGTAGCGTTCGTCGACGGTCTCGACCGGCCGGCCATAGCGGCCAAGCTGGGCAACGAACACCAATGCGTCGCGCGACAAGTCCGAAGGCGTGCCGTCCGCGTGCAACGGCAGGCCGACCACCAGTCGATCCGGATTCCATTCGTCCATCCAGCGTGAAATTTGGGACCAATCGGGACCTGCCGGTCCGTTTGCGGCCGCACCCAGCGGGTTGGCCGATGCGGTGATCTGCTGGCCGATCGCCACACCGATTCGGCGGTGCCCAAAATCGAATGCGAGCAATGTCTCGGGTTTGTTGTGCTCAGGCGTGTCCGGCATCAGTTGACAGTTGACTAATATCAACGCCCAGTTCGCCTGCGGCCGCCCGCCAGCGCTGTTCAAAAGGCACCTTGAAAATCATATCCGGGCTCGCAGGAACGCTCAACCAGGTGTTGGTAAGCATCTCCTCGTCAAGCTGTCCCGCATCCCAGCCTGCGCAGCCGAGCGCGATTAGCGAATTTTCGGGACCACGACCTTTCGCCATGGATTCGAGTACATCGCGCGAAAGGGTCAGTTGAATATCCGCAGAAACGGTCATTGAGTGATCAAAGGCATCGCACGGGCTATGCAAGACAAAGCCACGTTCTGTGGCGACGGGGCCGCCATCCAGGATGGGTCTGGCTGCCATTGTCGAATCGATGTCTTCCAGGTTGAGTTGCTCGAACAGTCCGCCGAGACTCAGGTTCATCGGCCGGTTGATGATGATGCCGAGGGCGCCATCGCTGTTATGTTCGCAGACGAGGGTGACTGATGCGCTGAAGTTGGGGTCTTGCATTCCCGGCATGGCGATCAACAGCTGGTTAACGAATGGGGATTCGTTTTGCATGCCATTAGTATCGGCGCTAAAGCGCAAATACACAACCAACAGACTGCTAGTACTCTGTGAACAGTCCGGGCTAGTTGAGGCTCGCTGTCGAGGGAACGCTGTTGTCGCTGAAGCGCCATTTATAGACGAAATTGAGTTCGGGGTGATCCATGCGAACGGCTTCCGGGAACGGGTCGAACGGTGATGCACGACGCAGGATATTCAATGCGGCCTGATCGAGAAGTCGTGAACCGGATGACTCACGAATCACCACCTCGGACAATTGGCCGGATGCATCTATGGTCACCTCCAGCGTGGGGCTGCCGCTCAAGCCGCGCAATGCTGCTTGTTCGGGCAGATAGCGACTGCCAACAGCCTCGATTTTGCGTTTCCACCGATCGACATAGCCGGCGATATTGGATTCTTTGGTATCTGCGCCAACGAGGATGCGTTGCTTGTTCTTGTCGCGTACCAGGAAGTTGGCCTGCAGGTCCTGCGGTAGCGGCATGCTGAATTCGTCCCCGGCCACCATCAGTGCCGCATTCGAGTCCAATGGAGCCGGAATTTCGCGAGGATTGTTTGCTACCAGCAGCTCTTGATCAGCCTGGCTGGCCAACACCTCATCAGGGCGCTGGTTCTGAACGAATGAGTCTTCGAGCCCGTCGCCATCCTCTGCACCCGCATTGTCTACGGGCACACTGCTGGCCAGCGGCGCAGTGGGCCGTGACTGTTCGTCTGTATTTCCGCCGCCTTCCTGGCTTGCCTGGGCGAGGTAGGCGGCGTCATCGAGTCGCTCGAAATTGTTGTCAGGATCGGCAACGATGATGACTTCGAGTGACACAGCCTCCGACAGGGCATCGCCGATTACGGCATTGAAGGTGATGCCGATGATCAGGATTCCATGCACCAGGGCTGCAAGGAACAGCATTGGCGGCAGGCGGTCCGGCCGCGGCGCCGGTTCCAGCATGAGTTGATCGAAGTGAGTTGTCACTTCGTTCGTGTCTTTATTTGAAGCCAGTTTGTTCATAGGTGATAGCGGAGTCTTAATCAAAGTCGCAGCGCAAATATTCCTTTTACCTGTCCCAGTTTACTCGGCTGGCCATCCCTGCAGTGAGACGTAGTTCACCGGTCGAATCGATAAGAATCGCCTGCTGAATGCCCAATGCAGCGCAAGTTTGGTCAAAATTGTCTATTCCTGCAACTACCAGAGCAGTGGCGGCAGCATCGGCCAGTATCGGATCGGTGTGGACGACGGTCACCGAGGCAGTGTGGCGCACCGGAAAACCGGTCTCTGGATCGAGGATATGCTGGTATCGCCGACCCTCGAATTCGAAATAACGCTCGTAATCGCCTGACGTGACGACGGTCTCACCGTCAGCGACGTCGAGCCAGGCCAGCATTTTGCTTGCCAGCGGGGACCGGATTCCGATTCTCGCAGCACGTCCATGCACTGTGCCAAGCACCGTCAGATCCCCGCCAATGTTGATGATTGCATCATTAATACCGCCCTCGCGCAGTATCGCTACGGTGAGACCCAGTATGGCGCCTTTCGCGATACCGCCCAGGTCGATCTGGGTGACCGTCGAGGGGCTACTCAGAGTGTTGCCGTGCCACAGCAGGTGCCGACTGCCGGGTTCAGCAGCGATCAACTCACTGACGGCGTCTGCCAACGGAGGTTTCCAGTCCTCGCGCCAGACGTCGTCAAAACCCCATAGCTTTGTCAGCCGACCAATGCCCGCGTTGAATTTGCCCTGTGAGAGTTGCTCGATTTGAGCTGCCCGATGTATCAGATTCGCTAATTCAGCGCTGACATCAATCGAATTTCCGGAAGCAAGTGCCGCGTTGATTCGTTGCAATTCACCCAGTCCGGAAAATGCTTCCCTGTCCCACGGATACCAGTCGCGATCCACCTCGGCATAGCGTGCTTCGATAACTGCGCCGACCTTCCTGACCTTTTCGCTGTCCCCACCGTAGGTGACAAGTTCGACTTGAGTGCCGAATGCGATGATTTGCAGGGTCTGGTCACCAGGTTGCGAGTCGCAGGATGCAGCAAGGCCCGCGATCAGCAGGAACACTAATCTGTGTTCAGCCCAGCTTCTTTTCGATTGCATCGAACAGTGTGCCTGCAATATTCAACTTAAAGATCGTGTCGAGTTCTCGTATGCCCGTAGGGCTCGTCGAGTTGATTTCTGTCATGTAATCGCCGATAACGTCAATGCCGCAGAAAATAACACCTTTCTCCTTGAGAACGGGCCCCACTTTGGCGCAGATCCAGCGGTCTCGCTCGCTGAGCTCCCGGCCCTCTCCGATGGCACCCATCACCAGATTGCCACGATTGTCGTCGGGGGGGGGGATACGAGCGAGGGCATAGGGAATGGCCTCACCATCGATCAGCAGGATTCGTTTGTCGCCCTGGCTGATTTCGGGGATGAATACCTGCGCCATCGCGAACTGCTTGCCGTAGTCTGTCAGCGTTTCGATGATGACATTCGCGTTGTTGTCACCCTGATTGATGACGAAGATAGATTTCCCACCCATTCCGTCCAGTGGTTTGACGACGACTTTCCGGTGTTCCGTAACGAAGCTCTTCATGTCAGCCATCGAGCGGGTGATTAATGTCGTGGGTGCACAATCCGGAAACCAGGCGGTGTATGCCTTTTCGTTCATGTCGCGCAGTGCTTGCGGTCGATTGACAATCAAAGCGCCGGCAACCTCAGCCCGATCCAGGATGTAGGTTGTATAAATATATTCCATATCGAATGGTGGGTCTTTGCGCATCAGGATGACGTCGAGGTCGCCTAGGCTGATTTCCTGTTCATCGCCTGTTTCAAACCAGTTGTCCGGATCGTCATTGACCTGCAGGAGGCGGGAGCGTCCAATGGCCTGACCAGCGATTAGTTTGAGGTCTGATTGCAGCAGGTAATGCAATTCATAGCCGCGCCGCTGCGCTTCCAATAGCATGGCCAGTGAGCTGTCCTTTTTGGGCGAAATGGACTCAATTGGGTCCATGACTATTCCCAGTCGAGTCTTCTTGTCGGGCATGTGAGCTGTGTCCAGTTAATGTTGAAAAAGATTGTCGGCCGGGTTGCGCGGCCCCCTGAAGCCTGCGCGCACAACTATACAGTGCTGGCTGGTTTCGCCAAACAGCAACATGGCGCGTGATAGCTTGTGCAGCTGCTCTCATTGGGTGCTTCCAGAGCCAGTTTGCATGCTGAATTCCGGATTGCAGATGCGATCCCGCTGGCGCACAAACTGGCTTCCTTGCGCGGGCTGCAGAGCCTGTCGTAGCAGCAATGTGGCCAATGTGGTACAAGTCTTTCTGCTCTGGCGATATATTATGGAAACCGTCGTCAGAGGGCACCATAAACGCGACGAAGGCCCGGCAAGGGCCGCAAATTGGGCGAGGATATCCAGTGTCAACGAACGCATCTCGCAGTCTGAACGGACTCAAGGTACTTGTAGTGGATGACAGTAAAACCATCCGTCGAACGGCAGAAACATTGCTGTCGAAGGAGGGCTGTCAGGTGATTACGGCCATTGATGGCTTCGATGCCTTGTCCAAGATTGCGGATCACAAGCCGGATATCATTTTTGTCGACATCATGATGCCGCGTCTTGATGGCTATCAAACTTGTTCTTTGATCAAGCACAACAAAATCTTTAAAAACACACCGGTCATCATGTTGTCGAGCAAAGATGGTTTGTTCGACCGCGCTCGTGGTCGAATTGTTGGTTCAGATCAGTATCTGACGAAGCCGTTTACTAAAGGCGAATTACTTGGCGCTATTTCAAACCAGATTAATTAGGGAATTTGAGTATGGCTGTAGTTCTCATTATCGACGACTCACCAACAGAGTTGCACCTGTTTCAGAACATGCTGGAGAAGGGCGGTTTTCAGACACTCGTCGCTGACAGCGGCGAGGATGGCATAAGGCAGGCGCAGACAGCGGCTCCGGATTGCATCCTCATGGATGTGGTTATGCCGGGCATGAACGGGTTTCAGGCAACCCGCAAGCTATCGAAGGATCCCGGAACTGCGAATATTCCGATCATCATGAT
>SMVA01115426.1_pt1 | contig 21615 bp, 19 predicted proteins | sample 2456451 | NCBI WGS metagenome assembly SMVA01 (sample SAMN11095933, study PRJNA526329) | marine sediment metagenome | biome: Marine sediment; feature: Surficial sediment; material: Deep marine sediment; isolation source: Hadal surficial sediment | place: Pacific Ocean | collected 2014-05 | depth... | reverse complement strand
CTGGTCATGGTGAGGGTCAGATCCCTGATCTCAGCCATACTCCGCTGTCCAGGATCGCGTTGCACATCAATCGGACGCCGCGTCACACCCGTGTCATCTTCAATCCCATGCGGCTGCCGACCCGGTCTGGTGGTGATTTCATCATCCTGTCTGGGGCTGGTGCCACAGGCGGTGAGTACCGTTAAGCAAACAGCAACCAGCAGGGTGTGAAGAATACGTGGTGTCATAAATTTAATTACAAAGTTACAGGCTGCAGAATGATAACCTATTCCTTAAGGTCACAACTTTAGCACTTTTGGGAACGCCGTTATGTCGCAAGCCGGCCTGTATGTTGTAGCAACACCGATCGGAAACCTGGAGGATATTTCCTACCGGGCGGTAAGCCTGTTGACCGGCGCCGACCTGATCGCGGCTGAAGACACCCGTCATTCCCGGGTGTTGTTAGCGCATTATTCCATCAGCACACCCATGCTGGCGCTGCATGAACACAATGAAGAACGTGTGATGGGCCAGATTATTGACCGCATTGGCAAAGGTGAGTGTATCGCCTTGATCTCAGATGCGGGCACCCCGTTGATTTCCGACCCTGGCTATCGCCTGGTACTGGCGGCGCGTGAGGCAGGCATACCGGTCTTTTCAGTACCCGGTGCCAGCGCCATTACCGCGGCCTTATCGGTGGCGGGTTTGCCACCGGACCGTTTTGTGTTCGAGGGTTTTCTGCCGGCAAAGACCGCCGCACGGGTCAGCAAGCTGGAGATGCTTGCGCACGAATCCAGAACCATGGTGTTTTTTGAATCCAGTCACCGTATTCAGGCAACGATTAACGACATGACGGAAGTATTTGGCAATCAGCGCCCGGTCGCAGTTTGCAGGGAATTGACCAAAAAGTTTGAAACCGTGTTGAGAGCACCACTGGCTGACATTCGCCAGCGCTTGCAGGATGACAAGAATCAGACAAAGGGAGAATTCGTAGTCGTCGTTAGTGGCTTCGAGGGTAGCAAAGACGAGGCCATGTCAACTGCGCTCAGTATGGCCTCAGCCCTGCTGGAGTACCTGCCTGCTTCCCAGGCGGCCCGTGTTGCGGCCAAGCTGAATGATGTGCCACGCCGGGAAGTTTACCGCCGGTTGGAGCAATAGTGGCAATGGCGCCGAGCTTGGAGGACAATAGCCGCCGGGAGTCGGCCAGGCAATCGCGCTTCTGCATTTTATGCGGAAGGGAGGAAAGTCCGGGCTCCACAGGGCAGAGTGCCAGGTAACGCCTGGGGGGCGAGAGCCTACGGAAAGTGCAACAGAAAGGATACCGCCTGCTCCACCATCACTGGTGAAGGCAGGTAAGGGTGAAATGGTGCGGTAAGAGCGCACCGCACAACTGGCAACAGTTTGTGGCTAGGTAAACCCCACTCGGAGCAAGACCAAATAGGAAGACCATATCGTGGCCCGCGGTGTCTTCGGGTAGGTCGCTTGAGGATGCTGGTGACAGCCATCCCAGATGAATGATTGCCCACGACAGAACCCGGCTTATCGGCCGGCTCCCACTTTTCTGTTTTTGTTCTTTGGCGATCGTGCTATTCGAACCGCGGCGACATGGGGTACTTCCCTTCTGAGGCCTTCACAAACATGGATGAAAAATCCTGATATACCGTGCTATTCTGAAACGCTTCGCGCCGCACATCCATGTGCTCTATCGCGAAGTACCGTTCATCCTGAACATAACGACGTGCCTCAGAGGGGAAGTACCCCGTGTCGCCGCGAATCAATTGGCAATAAACCAAAAGACAGTATTCAGTCAAAAAACACAAAATATGGGCATAAATTCTGGTCTGGATACAACATGTGGTGTTTTAGTCCGTCATCACGTCATGGGAATGTCATAATTGTGCCACTTAGCCGCCTCCTGAAATTGCTTCAATCCCTTTGTCCTGCTTGACATTGTTGCCTTCAAGCACTATCGTGCATAAATGTGGGAATTTGTGGTAAAAAGTAACAATTAAGTGGGAATAATGTGTTTTTTGGTGAAACAGCAATTAACCTGGACGCGAAAGGACGTCTCGCAGTACCTATGCGGTACCGGGAAGACCTCAAAGAGCAATGCGGAAACCGCATGGTGCTTACCTATAGCGCGTTTGATTCAGGTGTGTTGTGGCTTTACCTCGAACAGGAATGGCAGCGTATCCGTGACGAAGTCATGGCCCTGCCAAGTCTCAATTCCAGCCACAGAAGTCTGCAGCGCCGCCTGGTAGGTAGCGCCACAGCCGTCGAACCGGATGGTAACGGCAGAATTTTGTTGCCACCCAGTTTGCGTGAGGTTGCCGGTCTTGAGAAACGTGTGGTACTGCTTGGAATGGGCAGCCGGTTTGAGATCTGGAACGAAAACACGCTCAACCAGAAGCGTGCGGAAGAAATAAATTTGGATGAGACCGCATCAGCAGAAATGGCGCGACTGGTGTTGTAAGAGCAACAAATGCCGTTAGAGCGAAAGGCCATTAATTAACTGGAATATTAGACCAGAGGTGTAGATCGGGACAGATGGACAGTTTCCAGCATCAAGCTGTATTGCTGGAAGAAGCAGTTTCATCGCTCCGCGTTCGGGGAGAAGGGCTTTACCTCGATGCGACCTTTGGCAGAGGAGGACACAGCCGGGCCATTATGGCTGAGCTGACCGAGCAGGGACGCTTATTTACCCTGGATAAAGACCCGCAGGCGATATCGGCGGGTATGGAAAAATGGTCCGAGGACCCAAGATTTTCCATCGTCCAGGGTAGTTTTGCGGAGATGGACCGCATGGTTCAGGAATGGGGAATAGAAAGAAACCTGGATGGCATTTTGCTGGATCTTGGAGTTTCTTCACCACAACTGGACGATCCGGAACGGGGTTTTTCTTTCAGGAAAGACGGCCCGCTGGATATGCGGATGGACCCAACAACGGGTGTTTCAGCAGCCCAATGGCTGAACGATGCATCAGAGCGGGAAATGTCCCGCGTGTTTTGGGAGTTTGGAGAGGAGCGCCACGCGCGCAGGATTGCCAGGAGTATCGTGAAAGTCCGGCAGCAGCAATGTTTGGAAACCACCACACAGCTGGCCGGACTTATCGAGAGCACGATAGGCAAACGGGAAAAAAAGCATCCGGCAACACGGTGCTTCCAGGCAATCCGGATTTTTGTCAATAATGAGTTGGGTGATCTGGCCGCTGGATTGATAGCAGCAATCAGGCAATTACGCCCGGGAGGAAGACTGGTAGTCATCAGTTTTCACTCCTTAGAGGATCGCCTGGTCAAACGGACGTTCCGAGAAGCCGTAAGACCAGGCAAGGTCCGGCGTAACATTCCTGAACATCCGGATTGGTCCCCAAGTCTGAAATTGGTTGGCAAGCCGATACGCCCCTCCGAAAATGAAATCTCTGCAAATCCCAGGGCACGTAGTGCAATTATGAGGGTTGCGGAGAAGTTAGCTTGAAATCGCAGATTCTAATTTTAATTGGTGTTTTAATTGCCATCACCATCAGCGCGTTGGGCGTGGTCTATAAACGCCATGAAAGCCGCCTGCTGGCGGTGCAACTGAGTGCGCTTGAAAGGCAACAGGATGACGGTCTGGCAGAGTGGAGCCGTTTGCAGATAGAACAGGGGTGGTTGGCAGATGCCAGCCAGATCGAGAAGAAGGCGCGTGGTGTTCTGCATATGCAGCAACCTGACAAGTCACAGATACTGATTATTCGACCATGAGCACCCGGCATAAACAAACTGTACCCACCAGTCGCCTATACGCTATGCTACTCATATTCTTTGGATGCTCGCTGGTTTTGGTTGCCCGGGCATTCAACCTACAGGTCATGGAGACTGACTTCCTGCAGGGCCAAGGAGAAGCCCGTTTTTTGCGGGAAGTCACTATACCTTCTACCAGGGGTGTCATCAGCGATCGCAACGGTGAGCCACTGGCGGTCAGCACACCGGTCGATTCTGTTTGGGTCCACCCAGGCCAACTACTTGAATATCCAGAAAAAATAAGGCCATTGGCTAGGCTGTTAGGTGCCAACCCTGACGATATCGAACGTAAGCTGACGCAGCGCGCCAACAAGGAGTTTGTCTGGCTGAAGCGGCGTGTGAACCCACAGGTAACGGCACAGATAGCTGCGCTTGATCTCCCCGGGGTATATCTGCAAAAGGAATACCGGCGCTTTTATCCCGCTGGAGAGGTCACCTCCCACGTCATTGGCTTCACCAATATTGACGACATTGGACAGGAAGGCCTCGAGCTTGCCTATGACAGCTGGCTGGCCGGCAGTCCCGGCAGCAAGCGTGTCATCAGGAACCGCAAAGGCGAAGCGGTTGAAGAGGTTGACCTGATCAGGGAATCACAACCGGGCCAGGATCTGCGTATAACCATCGACCGGCGTCTGCAATACCTGGCCTACCGTGAATTGAAGAGCACCGTTTTAAAGCATGGCGCCCGTTCCGGCAGCGTGGTGGTGCTGGATGTTGATAGCGGTGAAGTGCTGGTGATGGTTAACCAGCCGTCGTATAACCCGAATGATACCGGCCACGACACCGATAGCATGCGCAACCGAGCGGTCACCGACGTGATTGAACCGGGATCGGTGATGAAACCAATTGCGATCACATCGGTGCTTGAACACGGCATAGCCACACCCACAACACCGGTAGAAACCTCACCCGGCTATATCGTGATCTCCGGCCACACCGTGCGCGATCACAAAAACTATGGTCTGCTGGATGTCACCGGCGTGATCACCAAGTCCAGCAACGTCGGTGTGACCCAGCTTGCATTGCAGCTGGAACCGGAACAGATGTGGGACACCTACCGCCGCTTTGGCTTTGGTGAGGCAACCGGTACCGGGTTCCCCGGCGAGTCTGCTGGCGTGCTACGTAATCATCGGCGCTGGAGACGTCTGGAACAGGCCACAATTTCGTATGGCTATGGCGTGTCTGCCACGCCTTTGCAACTGGCACAAGCCTACGCAGCGATTGCCAATGGCGGTAAATTGCGGCAGCCCACGTTTATCCAGGGTTCAAACAATCCACCGATTTCTGCCATTGATTCGCGTATTGCCAATATGGTGGCAGGCATGCTGGAAACGGTCACCAGCGAGGCAGGCACCGGCAAAAGAGCACGCGTGCCGAACTACCGCATCGCCGGCAAGACCGGCACCTCCCACAAGGCCAGCGCGTCCGGCTACGCAGACTCCAGGTATGTATCCAGTTTTGTCGGTTTTGGTCCTGCCAGTCGGCCGAGACTGGTGTGTGTTGTGGTTATCAATGATCCAACCGGTGATGAGTACTATGGTGGATTGGTCGCTGCGCCGTTGTTTTCCAAGGTCATGACCGGTGCCATGCGCTTGTTGAATATCCCGCCGGACAACTACCCGACGATACTGGCCGACGCCGCTGCCAGTACCGGTGGTCAATGATCATGGGGATGAATTCATGTCAATGAACCTGGACCAACTGCTGGAAGGTTGGGTTGATTCGACCCCGTATGCCCGGCTGAGCGGAATCTGTCTGGATAACCGCAGCATTGAGCCCGGCGAGGCGTTTGTTGCAGTGCAAGGCCAGCTCGGACATGGCCTGGATTATGCCCAGGCAGCAGTTGCAGATGGTGCCTCGGCGGTGATTCATGATGGTCTGCGGCCACTGCCTGAACTGGCGGTGCCGACGGTGGAAGTCCAGGGCCTGGGTGATAAGTTGGGTGAACTGGCGTCACGTTACTTTGGTGCGCCTTCAGAGCAAATGACAATAGCCGGAGTGACCGGTACCAATGGAAAAACCTCGGTTGCGCATTTCCTCGCACAATCCTGGCAACGTGTTGACGGTAACGCCGGTATGGTCGGGACCCTGGGCTACGGGACGGTCGGTAACCTGCAGAACGCGGAGCGCACCACGCCGGACCCGATTCGATTGCAGCAGGTGCTGGCGGATTGTCTGCGGGCTGATGTTGAATACCTTGCGATGGAGGTTTCATCCCATGCGCTGCAACAACATCGTTGCCAGACCGTTCAATTCGATGCAGCCATTTTTACCAACCTCACCCGTGACCACCTTGATTACCACGCGGACATGACCGAGTATGCCGCCGCCAAACGTCGCCTGTTTACAGATTATGCCCCGTCTTTCGCCATTATCAATCACGATGATGAACTGGGTAAGAAGTGGTACGGCGAATTAAATGGCGGGATGCAAATGCTCAGCTTTGGACTGAACAAAGGTGCGGAGTTAAGAGCAGAAGTGCTGTCCATGGATATTGAAGGCATGAAAATCCGCATCGAAGGTCCGTGGGGTTCAGAAATTTTTCACACCTGTTTACTGGGTGAATTTAATGCCTCCAATTTATTGGCTGCTGCCGGAACGCTGGCATTGCTTGGCATGCCCTGGCACAAGGTTCTACACCAGCTGGAAGTGATGCAACCGGTGCCGGGCCGGATGATGCGTTTGGGTGGCGAGTACGGTCAACCCGTTGTGATCATTGATTATGCGCACACACCTGATGCTCTCGAGCACGCATTACAAGCCGTGCGCGCCCACCTCAAAGGCAGGCTGGTCTGCGTATTTGGCTGTGGCGGGAACCGCGATCAGGGCAAACGTCCACAAATGGGAAGAGCCGCGGAATTGCTGGCCGATGATGTGTTTGTGACCAGTGACAATCCACGTGATGAATCGGCTGCCAAGATCATCGAGGATGTCATTGCCGGGCTTGAAGATCCGGATAAGGCCACCATTGAGCCGGACCGGGAAGCAGCCATTCGCAAGGCCATCGCCAATTGCCAGCCTGGCGATATCGTGTTGGTGGCTGGTAAGGGTCACGAGACCTGGCAGGAGATCGGCGGCCGGAAAATACCCTTCAGTGATGAATCCGCGATTCTTGCCGCACTGGAGGATGTTGCATGATCCAGATGGATCTCAGCACCACCGGGACACTGCTTGAATGCGGGTCGTTTGAGTTTGGCCTGAGCTTTTCCGGTATCACCACGGACAGCCGGCAAGTCAATGCCGGGATGCTGTTCGCGGCGCTGCCCGGTGCGACATTTGACGGCCATGATTACATTGACCAGGCCATTCAACGGGGCGCAGTTGCGGTGCTGGTCCAGCGCGAAGTGCAGGCTTCCGTTCCGGTTCTGCGGGTCAGTGATGTGCTGTCTGCGCTTGGCTTGCTGGCCGCACACTGGCGTCAGCAATGTTCGGTAAAAGTGGTTGCGATCACCGGTAGTAATGGCAAAACCACGGTTAAGGAGATGATTGCCAGCATTCTCAGGCTCAGCGGGTCGGTGCTGGCAACCGATGGTAACTTCAACAATGAACTGGGTTTGCCTCTGACCCTGTTTCGCTTACAGGCCGCGGATGATTTTGCGGTACTGGAAATGGGTGCCAGCAATCCGGGTGACATTGCCTATCTTGCCAACATTGCAAAACCCGATGTGGCTGTGGTCACCAATATTGGCCCGGCGCATTTGCAGGGTTTTGTCAATGTTGAAGGCGTGGCTCGCGCCAAGGGTGAACTTTTTGCTTCACTACCCGCAAGCGGCATAGCAGTAATGAATGCCACTGAGTCGTGGATCGATCTGTGGCAGGCGACCAGCACTGCCGGCAAGGTCAGTTTTTTTGCCGGTGATGATGTCGATGACGTCAAAATCAGTTTCTCCGCAGAAGGTACGGGTAATGCAGTGGGAATCTCCACACCCGCTGGTGATTTTTCACTGCAATTACCTTTACCCGGAGAGCACAACCTGACCAATGCACTGGCTGCCACTGCGGTTTGCCTGGCATTGGATAGTCCCATTACTGACATCAAGCGGGGACTTGAAAGGGTCAAACCGGTTCCGGGGCGTCTCAGCCTGGTGAACGCCAAGGCCGGCTGGACGGTGATCGATGACACCTATAACGCCAACCCGGCGTCTCTGTATGCTGCGCTGCAGGTGTTGGCCAATCAGAAGGGCGAACCGTGGCTGGTCCTGGGTGACATGAAGGAACTAGGCAGCGACAGCCGCAAAATGCATGCTGAGCTGGGTGATGCGGCCCGATCGCTGGGTGTGAAACGATTATTTGCGGTGGGCGATGCAAGCACTGCAACCGTTGATGCCTTTGGTGACATGGCTGCTCACTTCGATAGCCGCGACAGCCTGATCGAGGCCCTGCGTTCCGAGTTGAAGCCGGGTGTGGCCTGTTTGGTCAAGGGCTCCCGTTCCATGGGTATGGAACATGTGGTCAGTGCAATATCCAATGGTCAGGAATGCCAGCAAGACGGCCTGGAGGTGGGTGGCTGATGTTGCTGAAAATGTTTGGTTGGCTGGCGGAATTCAACCCTGATTTCAATGTGTTTATGTACATCACCTTGCGTGGCATCCTCAGTGCCCTGACAGCACTGGCCATCTCATTACTACTCGGCCCGGCATTTATCCGCAGACTGGTTAAAAGGCAGGTGCGTCAACCCATTCGCAAACTGGGGCCGGAGTCACACTTCGCAAAAGCGGGTACGCCGACCATGGGGGGTGCGCTGATCCTGTTTTCCATCATTGTTTCGACCTTGCTTTGGGCCGATCTTGATAATCGCTATGTGTGGACTGTGTTGCTGGTAACACTGGCATTTGGGGTCATCGGTTGGATTGACGACTATAAGAAACTGGTGCTGCAGGACTCTGCGGGCCTGGCAGGACGCTGGAAATACCTGCTGCAGTCGATTGCAGGCCTGACCGCAGCGGTCTACCTGTATGCGACTGCGCAATCACCCGCTGAAACCGAGTTAATCGTTCCGTTCTTCAAAGATGTCATTATTCCGATGGGTATGGGATATATCTTCGTCACCTACTTTTTTATCGTGGGGTTTTCCAATGCGGTTAACCTGACAGACGGTCTGGATGGCCTGGCTATAATGCCGGCTGTGTTGCTCGCCGTGGCACTGGGCATTTTTGCGTACGTGACCGGCCATTCCGTGTTTTCAGAGTACCTGTCCATTCCGTATATCGCCGGTGCGGGTGAAATGGCGATATTCTGCGGCGCGCTTGCCGGGGCAGGTCTTGGTTTCCTGTGGTTTAACACCTATCCCGCTCAGGTGTTTATGGGGGATATCGGAGCGCTGGCAATGGGTGCTGCATTGGGCCTGGTTGCGGTAATCGTCCGCCAGGAAGTGGTGTTCACGCTGATGGCGGGGGTTTTCGTGATGGAAACCGTTTCGGTTATTTTGCAGGTGGCATCTTTCAAGTTGACCGGTCGCAGAATTTTCCGAATGGCACCGATACATCACCATTTTGAACTGAAAGGCTGGCCGGAACCACGGGTTATCGTCCGTTTCTGGATTATCTCGGTCATCCTGGTGCTGGCGGGTCTTGCGACCTTGAAGATACGATGAAGAAAAACACAAGCAGACAACAGGCCCGACGTGGTTATAATCTCAGCAGGGCCGTGCAGGTGGATAACTGGTTGCTGGTACCGGTGTTGCTGCTGGTGACATCCGGTCTTGTGATGGTGGGTTCCGCGTCGATCGCTATCGCCGAAAGCCACGGTGTTAGCAATTCTTACTACCTGGTACGTCACATCATCTATATCTTGCTTGGTGTGGGCCTGGCATCGACATTCCGGGTGATACCCATCGCCTTCCTCGAACGTATCAGCAGACCGCTAATGTGGTTGTCCGCGCTGGTTTTATTACTGGTTTTTATTCCGGGTATCGGTCGCAGCGTCAATGGCAGTGCCCGTTGGATCAGCCTTGGCGTTGCCAATTTCCAGGTGGTGGAAGCGGTCAAGGTGATGGTCATCATCTACATGGCGGGCTACCTGGTACGCAAGGCTGATATGGTCAAAATACGTTTCTTTGACACGCTCAAACCGCTGCTGCTGGCCGCCATGTTAACCGCTATCCTGTTGGTTCAACCGGATATGGGTAGTGCAGCAGTCATCACGGCCATCGTTGGCGGTATGGTGTGGCTTGCGGGAGCGGCCCTTCGGCATTTGGCCATGCTGGGTTTGATGGCGGTCCCGGTCTTCACTTTTGCAGCGCTTGAGCCTTACAGGTTGAGGCGTATTATCAGTTTCACCGATCCTTGGGCAGACCCGTATAACAGTGGTTTCCAGCTGACCCAGGCACTGATCGCAGTGGGTCGCGGTGAGGTATTTGGTGTCGGGCTGGGTGCCAGTATCCAAAAATTGTTTTATCTTCCGGAAGCGCATACAGATTTCATCTTTGCGGTGCTGGCCGAGGAATTCGGCTTGCTGGGGGTGATCGTCATCCTGTCCCTGTTCATGTTACTGGTCGCACGCATCATGAGTATCGGCCTGATGGCACATCGCGCCGACAAGCCTTTTGCCGGCAATGTCGCCTATGGCATCGGCTTGTGGATAGGCTTGCAGGCCCTGGTCAGCATGGGTGTGAACCTCGGCGCTCTACCGACCAAGGGTTTAACCCTGCCGCTGATCAGTTCAGGTGGCAGCAGTGTGCTGATGACGCTCCTTGCGCTGGGTATCGTATTCAGAATTCGCTATGAACTGGATCGTGATGTGCCGCTGAAGATTACCCGTGTTGCCAATACGCCGGGTGTGCGTCGATGAAGCTCAGCCGGATGAAAATGACGAGCCAGGGCGTGCTGATCATGGCCGGTGGCACCGGTGGCCACATTTTCCCTGGCCTGGCGGTCGCAGACGTCCTCCGGCAACGGGGTATCCCGGTGCGCTGGCTTGGTGCACAAGGCGGAATGGAAACACGCAAGGTACCTGAAGCGGGTATTGATATTGATGTCGTTGCCATCAGCGGCTTGCGCGGTAAGGGATTGCTAGGTTGGATTCGTATGCCTTTGTTGTTGCTTAGAGCTGTCTGGCAAGCGCGTCGCCTGTTGGAGGCTAATCGACCGGGATGTGCCGTCAGTTTTGGCGGCTATGTTGCGGCACCGGGTGGAATTGCTGCCTGGACAAAGGGTATTCCTGTGCTGGTGCACGAACAGAATCGAATACCCGGCTTAACCAATCGTCTGCTGACAAGGTTTGCACGAAAAATATTGCAGGGGTTTCCGGGAACATTTCCCGCCAAGCTGAACGCCGAAGATTGCGGTAACCCGGTTCGCCGGGAACTCGCTGCCATTCCGGAGCCACGCATCAGACTCAATGGTCGCACGGGCCCGATCCGCCTACTGATTACCGGCGGTAGTCAGGGTGCCCAGGTATTGAATAAAGTCATACCAGCGGCGCTGGCGCAGTTAGCTGCAGATATTGATATCGAAATTCGCCATCAGGCTGGCAGCAGGGGTCTGGATGAGGCCTCGGAAGCCTATGCCAGTGCCGGGGTAACGGCCGTTGTAGAGCCGTTCATCAACGATATGGCTGAAGCGTATGGCTGGGCGGACCTGGTCATTTGCAGGTCAGGTGCATTGACGGTGGCAGAACTGGCTGCGGTCGGCCTGGGTTCGGTGCTGGTGCCATTCGCCCAGGCGGCTGATGACCACCAGACCCGCAATGCTGAATACCTGTCGTCTGCAGGCGCTGCGATCATCCTGCCACAGGCATCGCTGGATGCAACGACGGTGGCCACAGCATTGATGCCGTTGGTTTCTGATCGCAGCAGGCTGTTGACCATGGCCGTCTCTGCCAGGGACCTGGCTATGCCTGACGCTGCGGAAAAGGTAGTGGATGCCTGCTCCGAGTGGCTTGCCTCATGACGGCCAATAGCGGACATTTACGCCCCATGAGACGCATCAGGCGGGTGCACTTTGTCGGTGTTGGTGGCACGGGAATGAACGGCATTGCCGAGGTTCTTGCCAACCAGGGTTTTAAAGTCAGCGGTTCGGATCTGTGCGAGTCGAAAGTGACGCGTCACCTCAGGGACGCCGGGGTCACCATTTATATCGGCCATGATGTGTCGCATGTCGAGACCGTGGATGTATTGGTCGTGTCGGCGGCAGTTTCTCAGAACAATCCTGAAGTGGTGGCGGCAAGGGCTGCGCGGATACCGGTGGTGCCCCGGGCTGAAATGCTGGCCGAGTTGATGCGCTTCAAGCGTGGGATAGCGGTTGCCGGCACACACGGCAAGACCACCACCACCAGCCTGGCAGCGAGTCTGCTCGCCAAAGCCGGTCTGGACCCGACATTTGTCATCGGCGGGGTGGTCAACGCCTGGGGAAGCCACGCGCGGCTGGGACAGGGTGAATACCTGTTGGCCGAAGCAGATGAAAGTGACGGTTCATTCCTGATGCTACAACCGATCATTGCCTTGATTACCAATATTGACCGGGACCATCTCGAAAGTTATGAAAACAGTTTTGAGAATTTGAAAAAGGCATTTCTTGAATTCTTGCAGCATTTGCCTTTCTATGGTGCGGCCATTCTGTGTATTGACGATGCGGAGGCCGCATCACTGATACCCCAGGTTAACCGCGCCGTGGTGACCTTCGGGCTTGCAGAGTCGGCCGATATACGCGCGACAGCGGTGCGTCAGGAAGGACGCAATATGTCATTCCGTGTACAACTGCCAGCACCGTCCGAGGCCTTTGACGTAACGATTAATCTGCCTGGTTTGCATAATGTACGCAATGCATTGGGTGCTATCGCACTGGCGTGGGAAATCGGACTGGATGTGGGTGCCATTGTCGATTGTCTGCGGGAATTCAAAGGTGTCGGTCGTCGTTTTGCAGAGATTGGTGAACTGAAAATTAAAGATGGCGTGGTGCAGGCCATTGAAGACTATGGGCATCACCCGTCTGAGCTTGAAGCGACGATAACGGCAGCACGGGAAGGCTGGCCCGCTAAACGAATTATCGTCGTCTTTCAACCGCATCGCTATTCCCGGACATTCAGATTGTTTGATGAATTCAGCCGTGTCCTGTCGACTGCAGACGTGCTCGTGTTAACCGATATTTATGCGGCCGGCGAAGATGTTATGGAGGGCGTGAATAGTGCAGCCCTGTGTCGTTCCATCCGTGCCAGGGGAGAAGTTGATCCGATATTGATCGCTGACGTGGCAAAGTTGATCGTAGCCTTGCCGCCGTTGCTGAAAGATGGCGACCTGTTGTTGCTGATGGGTGCCGGGAGTATCGGGCAGGTCGCACAGGATTTGCGTGATTCCGGCTTCAAAATGGATCAGGCGGCATGAACATGACAGTCGCACTTAGCACGCCGGCATTCAAGACCATGGACCCGGATTATTTTGGCAAAGTAGGCCTGTTTGTCGGCGGTAATAACGCTGAACGTGATGTCTCGCTTGATGGTGGCCGGGCCGTGTTGGCCGCGATGCAACGCAAGCACATCCAGATCGAAATGTATGATGGCAGTGATGCCTTGCTGAAAGCGATTTTCGCCGGACGCGTGGAGCGCGTTTTTAACCTCGTGCATGGCCCCGGCGGGGAAGACGGTGCGATCCAGGGTGCGCTGCAATTAATGGATATACCGGTTACCGGCGCCGGTTTGCTCGGTTCCGCACTGAGCATGGATAAGGTTCATTCCAAGTGGATTTGGGAGCAACAGGGTATCAGCACGCCTCCATTCAGGCTGATCAAGCGGAATGACCAGGCAACCGCTGAATTTATTGATGGGCTGCTCGAGCAGTGGAGTCCACCGCTTTTTGTCAAACCGGCCGGACTGGGTTCGAGTATTGGCATCTCAAAAGTCGAGCAAGAAGATGAATTGCCGGCGGCAATATCACTGGCTCATGAGTACAGCGAAACCGCGATTGTCGAGCCCGAGGTTAAAGGCAAAGAGTATTTTGCCGGAATCGTTGACGAGCTTGTCCTGCCTTTGATCCGCATTGAAACGCCGCGTGCTTTCTATGATTACACAGCCAAGTATGAATCTGACGATACCCGCTATTTTTGCCCCTGTGGTCTGCCTGCTGATGTGGAAGAACGATTACAGTCGCTGTCACTGGCAGCATTCCAGGCACTGGATTGTTCAGGTTGGGGCAGGGTTGATTTCATCCTCGATGAGACGGGTAAGGAGTGGTTTCTTGAAGCAAATACAACACCTGGAATGACCAGTCATAGCCTGGTACCACAGGCTGCGGCGCAAATTGGCCTGGGTTTTGATGACCTGGTCTGGAAAATCCTGGAGAGTAGCCTGTGAGCAGCAAGACATGATCAGGGGCAGAAAGCAGGCAATGCGTTTTCGCAGCCAGGGTTTCAGTGCCGGGGTGGTGGTCACAATGATGTTGTTCCTGCTTGCCAGTGCCGGTGTTGCCTGGGTGTACGCAGGTATGATCGCGCAGGAGCGCTGGCCAATCCGTTGGCTGGAGATTGACGGGCGGTTTGAACGCGTGAGTGCAGAACAGGTCAGGGCCAGGCTTACGCCGCTGGTTAAAGGCAGCTTCTTCACGGTCGAGCCAGGCTTTATGCGTACCACGGCCAGCGAGATGGCCTGGGTATCGGCGGTGGAGGTGCAGAAAAGCTGGCCGGATACGATACAGGTAACGATACACGAGCACACTGCCGTCGCCCACTGGACCAACGGCCAGTTGCTCGCGGCCAATGGTCAGCAGTTCTTTGTGCCTTCAGCAGATGATATCCAGGGTCTCCCGTGGTTGAGCAGTCCCGATGGGCAACTGGAACTGGTATTTGGCAATTGGAAAAAATTTGACGATGCGCTGTTGGATATCGGTCAGGAGATTGAACGCCTGACACTGGATCCCCGCGGTTCCTGGTCTGCGCGTCTGAGTGGTGGTACCCAGGTCAGGTTTGGCAAGCGAGACATTTTTGCCAGCCTGGACGTTTTGGTGTCTACATGGGCCGATCTGATGCGGGGCAGGGAGCTACCGCCCGTCAGCATAGATCTGCGTTATACCAATGGATTTGCTGTGCGATGGCCACAGAGAAACGAGAAAATTGCAGGAAATTATGGCAAAAAAAGCTGAAAAATCCCTGGTCGTAGGACTGGATATAGGAACTTCAAAGATCGTCGCCATCGTTGGCGAAATGCAGGCTGATGGTTCGGTAGAGGTGATCGGGCTTGGGTCCCATCCTTCACGCGGACTCAGACGCGGCGTGGTTGTTGATATGACTTCAACCGAGCAGGCCATTCAGCGAGCGGTCGAGGAAGCGGAGTTAATGGCAGGTTGCGAAATTCACTCTGTGTTTGCCGGGATCTCCGGCAACCACATTCGCAGTCTGAATTCGGATGGCACGGTAGCAATCAAGGACAGGGAGGTCTCGGAAGGAGATGTAGAACGTGTACTTGAAGCTGCAAGAGCGGTGCCGGTGGCTGCAGATCAGAAGATTCTGCACGTATTGCCACAGGAGTATGTGCTCGATAACCAGGATGGCATTCGCCAACCCATCGGCATGGCCGGTGTACGACTGGAAGCCCATGTACACGTTGTTACAGCGGCAATCAGCGCGACACAGAATCTTACTAAGTGTGTGGCACGCTGCGGCCTGACGATTGACGAATTGATCATGCAACCGCTGGCGGCCAGTTATGCAGCCCTGAGCGAGGATGAAAAAGCCCTGGGTGTCTGCCTGGTGGACATCGGTGCGGGTACCACCGATATCGCGGTGTTTTCAGACGGTGCAATCCGGCATACGGCCTGTATACCGATAGCCGGTGACCAGGTGACCAATGACATTGCGGTCGCCTTGCGTACACCCACGCAGCATGCAGAAGACATCAAGATCAAATATGCCTGCGCATTAGAGCAACTGGCAGGCAGTGAAGAAAGTATCCGGGTTCCCAGCGTTGGGGACCGGACTTCACGGCAACTGGCGAGGCGAACCCTGGCGCAGGTTGTCGAGGCGCGTTACCGGGAATTATATTCCCTGATACTCAATGAATTGCGGCGTAGTGGTTTTGAAAACGTGGTGGCATCCGGCATGGTGCTGACCGGCGGTGCGGCCAAGATAGAAGGCGCGATAGATCTGGCAGAAGAGATATTCCATATGCCAGTCAGATTGGCCACCCCGCAATATGTGACCGGTCTTTCAGATGTGGTATCGAACCCGGTGCATGCGACCGGTGTCGGCCTGTTGCTTTATGGCAGCCAGGCCGACAGCAGTCGCAACCTGACAATGCCGGGCAATGCAGAGTCATTGATAAGCAGGATACAGAGTTGGTTTAGAGGCGAGTTTTAACCTAATAATGGCGAGCGAGAGGAGATATAAAGATGTTTGAATTGGTGGAAAATTACACACCTAGTGCAGAAATAAAGGTGATTGGTGTCGGCGGAGGCGGTGGCAACGCGGTCGCGCAGATGATAGATGCAAATATTGACGGCGTAGAGTTTATTGTGGCGAATACGGATGCCCAGGCTCTACGGCAGTTCAAGGGCTGCACCGTGTTGCAACTGGGCTCAGCGGTGACCAAGGGTTTGGGCGCAGGTGCCAATCCGGAAGTCGGCCGCCAGGCGGCACTGGAAGACCGTGACCGGATCATAGAGATGATCGATGGTGCGGATATGGTGTTCATTACAGCCGGGATGGGTGGTGGCACCGGTACCGGGGCCGCGCCGGTGATTGCACAGATAGCCAAAGAGCTGGGTATTTTGACCGTTGCGGTGGTCACCAAACCGTTTCACTTTGAGGCGAAACGGCGTATGACGATTGCCGAGGAAGGAATTGAAGAACTATCCAAATACGTGGATTCGTTAATCACGATTCCAAATTCAAAGCTACCCGAGGTGCTGGGTGAGGACGCATTATTGCTGAATGCCTTCAAGGCAGCCAATGATGTATTGCAAGGTGCTGTGCAGGGTATCGCAGAGTTGATCACCCGTCAGGGCCTGATCAATGTGGATTTCGCTGATGTCCGTACCGTCATGTCGGAAATGGGTATGGCGGTGATGGGTGCTGGGTCCGCAAAGGGCGAAGACCGCGCCCTGATGGCCGTGCAGTCAGCTATTGGCAGTCCGTTGCTTGAAGACGTCAATCTCCAGGGTGCCCGTGGTGTGCTGGTCAATATTACCGCCGGTATGAATCTCACCATGAAGGAATTTGAAGAGATTGGTACGGCCGTTTCAAGCCTGGCATCGGATGACGCGACGGTTGTTATTGGTACCGTCATTGACCCGGATATGGGCGATGAACTGCGGGTAACCGTGGTGGCTACCGGTCTTGATGACCATTACGTCAGACGCAATAACCATGAGCCTATTGAGAAAACGATACACGTCGTACGCAACGGAACCACCGGTATGGCAGAGCCTGGATACGTTGATAATAACTTTGTCCGGAATCCGGAGCCAGAAACAACGGATATGTTTAGCCAGAATAAAAGTATTGATTACCTGGACATACCAGCGTTCTTAAGAAACCAGGCAGACTAGACAGTTATCCTGCAAAGGCAGTTAGGCAGGGATTTGCTCGCCGCAAATCTCTGCCGGAAAATACATGCCCATGGCACCGGCATCTCCTCGGCCGGTGTGATGGGCATGTTAATGGGATGTTAAATTGTTGTTAATTCACAACATTTGTTGTCAAAAGCACAGAATATTCTTTGTCGGAATGGGTGTCTGTGATAATATGCCGCTGGATTCAAAGCCATGGTTTCGGTGAAAACACCTTCTGAAAATGATTAAGCAACGAACTCTCAAAAATGTGATTCGCGCCACCGGCGTTGGTCTGCATACCGGTGACAAGGTTCTCATGACACTCAGACCTGCCGCCGTGAATACCGGGATTGTTTTCCGCCGTGTTGATCTGGATCCGGTTGTCGAGATTGAAGGACTTGCCACCAATATCGGTGATACCAGCATGTCTTCGACACTGGTCGTTGGTGATGTGCGGGTTGCGACCGTAGAGCACCTGTTATCTGCATTTGCCGGTATGGGTATCGATAATGCTTATGTGGACTTAAGTGCACCGGAAGTACCGATTATGGATGGCAGCGCCGGCCCATTCGTCTTCCTGATCCAGTCCGCGGGTATTGAAGAACAGGCGGCGGCCAAGCGATTTATCAGGATTCTTGAGCTGATCGAGTACAAATTTGAAGAGAAATGGGCAAAACTTGAGCCTTACGAAGGTTTCCGCGTCTCGTTCAAGATTGATTTCGATCATCCGGTGTTCAAGTCTCACACCAGCTTTGCATCGGTAGATTTTTCCACCACCTCATACCTCAAGGAAATTTCACGCGCCCGCACCTTCGGTTTCATGCGTGACCTGGAAATGTTGCGTGACCGCAAACTGGTATTGGGTGGCAGTATGCACAATGCCGTGGTGCTGGATGATTACCGCGTTTTAAATGAGGATGGTCTTCGTTACGAAGATGAGTTTGTCAAACACAAGGTGCTGGACGCCATCGGTGATCTTTACCTGCTCGGTCACAGCCTGCTCGGTGCTTATTCAGGCTACAAATCAGGGCATGAACTGAATAATCAATTGCTGAGACAACTACTCAGACAACCTGAATCCTGGGAAGAAGTTACTTTCGCGGAGCAGCAAGGCGCACCCATTTCATATCAGAACCCGGCCCACGCGATTTAATATCACCATATGGGGACCAAAAGAATACTGATCACCGGTGGTGCCGGATTCCTGGGCTCCCACCTGTGTGATCGTCTGCTCGATCAGGGCCATGACGTACTCTGCGTGGATAATTTCTACACCAGTACCCGCCGCAACATCGTTCACCTGCTGGAAAACCCGAATTTTGAGCTGATGCGGCATGATGTGACCTTCCCGTTGTATGTGGAAGTGGATCAGATCTATAACATGGCCTGTCCGGCATCACCGATACACTATCAACGCAACCCGGTGCAAACCACCAAGACCAGCGTACACGGCGCGATCAATATGCTCGGCCTGGCCAAACGTACTGGCGCACGTATATTGCAAGCCTCAACCAGCGAGGTTTACGGCGACCCGCAGGTACATCCGCAAACAGAAGATTATTGGGGAAATGTTAACCCGATTGGTATCCGCTCCTGCTATGACGAAGGCAAGCGTTGTGCAGAAACGCTGTTTTTTGATTACTGGCGGGAACATCGTACGGAGATCAAAGTTGCAAGGATATTCAATACCTATGGTCCCCGCATGTTACCGGACGACGGTCGTGTGGTTTCAAACTTCATCGTCCAGGCACTGCAGGGACATGACATCACGATCTATGGTGACGGCAGCCAAACGCGGTCATTCTGTTTTGTGGATGACATGGTTGCCGGCCTGATCGCCCTGATGAATTCAAAAGAAGAATTAACCGGTCCAGTAAATCTGGGTAACCCAAGAGAATTTACGATTAACGAGTTGGCTGAAAAAGTAGTAGATGTGATCGGGGGTGAATCAAACATAGTTTACAAGCCACTGCCCCAAGACGATCCCGTTCAACGGCAACCCGATATTAACCTCGCAAAAACTGAATTGGGCTGGGACCCTGTTGTCAATCTGGAAGATGGATTAATTTCAACCATTAATTTTTTTAAAACTTTGCTCTGACCAACGATATCAACAAATCTTGTTCAGCCTAAAATGCGTTCCGGTGAATCATTGATAACGGGGTCTGTAGCAGGATTTTAAGATCCAGCCACAACGACCAGTTCTGGATATACCAAAGATCATGTTCAATTCTGAGTTCCATTTTTTCCTTGGTATCGGTTATCCCCCTGAAACCGTTCACCTGTGCCCAACCAGTAATTCCCGGCTTGACTTTGTGACGAAGCATATATTTTGGAATACGTGACATGTACAGATCATTTAACTCAACAGGGTGAGGCCTGGGGCCCACAAGGGACATCTCACCTTTAACAACATTAATTAACTGGGGCAATTCATCCAGACTGGTTTTCCTTAGCAGTTTTCCAATAGTTGTGACGCGGATATCAGCACTTGTTGCCTGTGTGAACTGTCCTTCCGGCTCTTGATGAGGCTTCATGCTACGAAACTTAAGAATCTCGATAGGTTCGCCACCTATACCGTTGCGCTTCTGGCGAAACAATATCGCCCCCGGGCCGGAAAATCTTACCAGGATAGCCAGTATGATGAACAATGGCGACAGCACCAACAAAAGCGCAAATGACCCCAAACGATCGAATATTGCTTTTATTCGTAGCTCTGTGCCGGTCATCGGCGTACCGCTTAGGTTGATAACCGGTAAACCATCCCATTCTACAATGCTTTGATTCAACAGGCGGTACTGGTGAAGGTCTGGTATTACGTTAACCTCCACTACCAGTTCCTTAAGGGCGCTTAACGCCGACTCCAGCAGATGCTTGTCTTCCCACGGTGCGGCCACCCAGACTTCACTAATCTGTTCAGTTTCAATAAAGCTCGAAAGTTGCTCAAGTGGATATACGTCCTCACCAGACCAATCAGTTCCAAAACGAGCTACTAATTGCAATTCGCCATCTGGATCTGACAATATGCGTTGTTCAACGCTTTTACCGTTGCTTCCGCCACCTACCAAAACCAATCGCCTGATGAATTTTGAGTTTCTTTTTCTATGTAATTGCCAGCCATGCTCAATTAATTGACTGACAACTAACCCTGCAGCGCTGAATAAAATCCAGTATCCAAACCAAATCCTTGAATAGTCTGAGGTTACCTTGAACATGGCCGCAAGGGTAACAAGTGTTGTAACTACCAGTATCCATCCAGTAAGTAAGCGTCTGATTTTACGTAGAAAAGCCCAACGGAACTCATGTCGGAATGCCCCTGTAGCAGGCATAATTATTATTGCCGTCAAAAGGCTGCACAAAAGCGCAATAATGTATCCCGCGCTCAAATGCAGAGAATCGAATCGTATGAAATATGCCGGCAGGAATGCCAGTAATATCACCAGCTGAGTTTGTAGATTCTTCATTTATGGGCCCACAGAATACAAGGTAACCTGAGTAAAAATTTAGTGTTATATTTCAAGTATCTGTGCCCCAATTTAATTGGATTATTCAACAATCGATGTAGCCATGCAAGTGCGCGCTTTTCCATCCACTCAGGTGGCTTTCGTTCTGCCCCTGCAAGCCAGTCAAAAGCCGCTCCGACACCTAGCAGATGGCAATTCAGTTCGTTTTTATAGGTCGAAATCCACTTTTCCTGTTTGGGGCACCCCAGCCCGACAAATAGCCATTTGATATCTGAATTGTTGATGCTTTGTAAATCTGCTGGTGTTGACACAAGTTCTCCTGTCACAAACGCAGGGCAGGACTGATATGCCACAGGCAATCCTGCGAATTGCCTACTCAGGTTTTTAACAAGATCAGTCATTACATCCTGGGTTGATCCCATAAAGCCCACCTTCTCCCCCAGAGTGGCAGCCCGCTCACAAACCGCCAGCATTATTTCATATCCACGGATAACCCTGGCATCCTTTCCGGATAATCGACGTTGTAACCATGCGACTGGCACCCCGTCAGCTAAAACCCAATCCGCCTTGTTCATCGCGCTGGCCAAGGCATCATCCTCAAGTGAAAGCATTAGCATGTGTACGTTGCAGAAAAATGTCGAAATGCACCTGTTGCTGGCAACAAAATCGAGGACAAGACCAGTGTAATTAGCAGGGCAACCAGGTAGTGCTGCCGAAGTTCTGTGCACCCGAAACGGAACATAAACGCCAGCAAGAAGCCAGCAAGGATTACTAAAAGTACACTGGCCTGTTTGGTCAAAAGTGCTCCTCCGAGCCTATCACTCTCGCTAAAAGTTCCTGCACGGAAAATTCAAACGGATATGAGTTCATGTTCGTTTGATTAAGTGCTTAATATACATTTTAATGAAAGGTTGATAAT
>SMVA01166393.1_pt1 | contig 21623 bp, 20 predicted proteins | sample 2456451 | NCBI WGS metagenome assembly SMVA01 (sample SAMN11095933, study PRJNA526329) | marine sediment metagenome | biome: Marine sediment; feature: Surficial sediment; material: Deep marine sediment; isolation source: Hadal surficial sediment | place: Pacific Ocean | collected 2014-05 | depth... | reverse complement strand
TATTGAATATCTCTGTTACTCTACTTATATATGTATTATTTGATCGCGGCACTACCTTTTGTAGGTGTTTCCCGATCCAATTCAGAAGAGGAACGGCCACATGCCCCGCTATGTTGTAAATGATAATGCCCAGAACAATGGCGATCACGAAGTTCAAACAACGGACTGTGTATATTACCCCCAAATCAAGAGCTCAACGCCGCTTGGCTTGCACGCCAGTTGTGGTCCCGCGAAAACGGCGGCAAAAAAGATCTACGCAAAGTCAGACGGTTGCGCGACTTGCTGCCCCGACTGCCATACAAGCTAACTATACCGGTTCAATATCCCCAGCTGCCTGCTGGGCAGAGAATTCAGAGGCAAAATGGATCAGCTTTCCCGCTTCGATTGCTGCGCGCATGTCGGCCATAAGGTCTTGGTAATACTGCAGATTGTGCCAGCTCATCAGCATTGATCCGATGATTTCGTTGGACCGGACGACGTGGGATAGATAGGCCCTGCTATATTGCGTGCAGGCGGGGCAGCTGCAGGCATCATCGAGTGGCCTTGGGTCATCGACATGGCGGGCATTTTTGATATTGATCGCGCCGCGCCGGGTGAAGGCCTGGCCGTTGCGGCCTGACCGGGTTGGCAGCACGCAATCAAACATGTCGACCCCGCGCATGACGGCACCCACCAGGTCGGCAGGTTTGCCGACACCCATCAGGTAGCGCGGCCTGTCATCGGGCAGGAATGGCACGGTGTAGTCGAGAACTTCGAACATCATGTCCTGCCCCTCACCCACAGCCAAGCCACCGATGGCATAACCCTCGAAACCAATGTCGATCAGCTTGGCTGAGGATTCTGCGCGCAAATCCTCATACGTGCTGCCCTGGACGATGCCAAACAGCGCGTTGTCTTCAGCGTGCTGGCCGCCCGTATCAAAGCCATCACGCGACCGCTGAGCCCAGCGCATCGACAGCTGCATGCTTTCGGCGGCGGCATCTTTTTCGACCGGGTAAGGCGTGCATTCATCAAAGGTCATGACGATGTTACTGCCCAACAGGCGCTGGATCTCCATGGACCGTTCGGGTGTCAGCATGAATTTATTGCCGTCCAGATGCGACTGAAAGGCGACGCCTTCTTCGGTCATGGTCCGCAGTTTTGACAGCGACATCACCTGAAAGCCGCCTGAATCTGTCAGGATGGGCTTGTCCCAGTTCATGAACTTGTGCAGCCCGCCCAGCCCGGCAATGCGTTCTGGCCCAGGACGCAGCATCAAATGGTAGGTATTGCCCAGGATAATCTCGGCACCTGTATCGGCGACGTTGGCCGGCATCATGGCTTTGACCGTGGCCGCCGTCCCCACCGGCATAAAGGCGGGCGTCTGAATATCACCGCGCACCGTATGCATCGTACCGCGTCGGGCGGCGCCATCGGTGTTGTATACTGAATATGAAAAACCGGCCATCTTGATCCCTTAAATTGTGGGCTCCCAATACGACGCCTTAATCTATCTGTAAAGCCTTGCATCCGGCCCGTGTCTTGCCCACAATCGGCCCCATGAAAATAGGAATAGCACTACCGCAGCGCGGCAACTTCGTCGATCCACAAGCGATCAAAACATTCTCCCAAGAAGCAGAGGCCCACAATTTTGATTGTCTGTGGGTGCATGAACGGCTGTTTGCGCCGTTCTATGAAAACCGTATCGGCGGCGCGTCTAACGACCTGTCACCGTGGGAGCTGATGACTTTCGCCGCAGCTTGTACAGATCGTATCCGCATCGGGTCATCGGTGATCATCATTGGGTATTACCAACCGCTGATGCTGGCAAAGAAGGCAGCCACGCTGGACGTGTTGTCCAACGGCAGACTGAATTTGGGTTTGGGCCTTGGGCTATCGAAGGAAGAGTATCTGCAAAGCAAAGTCGACTTCCACACGCGGGGTCGCCGCAGTGCAGAATTTATCCACGCCCTGCGTGCTTGCTGGAAGGAAGACCCGATATCGTTTGAAGGTGAGTTCTTCAGCATCCCCGAGGCCTCTACCAGCCCCAAGCCCATTCAGCGTGATGCCGAGGGGAACCCGTGCATCCCGATCATTGGTGGCTTCAGTTCTGAACCCGGCAAGAAACGCACGGCCGAGCTGTGTGATACCTGGCAATCCGCTGGCAAGGATATGGAAACTGCATTGGCTGCCCACAAGGCCAACAATGAATATGCGGCCAAGGAATTCGGCAAACCGCCTCTCAAACTGATCTGGCGCTGCTGGGTCATTCCGCCAGGCTCTGACCGCAAGCCACCAGAACAGACTGGCGACCGGGTGGTCCCCTTCTGGCATGGTTCAATAGATGAACTGGTTGATAAGGTCCATGAAGCCAAAGAAGGCGGTGTGGACGAACTGATCATCGACACAAACTGGTTCGGTGGAGACGGCACCGAGGACCGCTGGGAAGAACAGCCCGAATTGCTGTCACCCATGGTCGAGGCTGCGCACAGCTAGGCTGGTCAACTATTTGCACGACCCAAGATCTTTGTCATCCCAGCAAAAAATGATGCTCTGGAGGTACTGGATTCCAGCTTTCGCTGGAATGACGAATTTGTGTGTGTTCCTAGTTTTGAAACAATAGCGACGTGTCGCCATAAGAATAGAAGCGATACTCGTTCTCAATCGCATAGCCATAGGCGGCTTGCATCGTATCCATCCCCGCGAATGCACTCACCAGCATGAACAGCGTGCTCTTGGGTAGGTGAAAGTTCGTCATCAGCACGTCGACGGCTTTGAAGCGATAGCCGGGTGTGATGAAGATACTGGTCTGATCGGCAAAGGGCTGGACGATTCCATCGTCACCCGTCGCGCTTTCCAACAGACGCAATGCCGTGGTTCCAACAGAAACAATGCGTCCGCCTGCCGCCCTGGCTGCATTGATCTGGCTGGCCGCCTGTGGCGTAATTTCGCCGTATTCCGCATGCATCTGATGGTCGTCCGTATTGTCGACCTTCATGGGTAAAAACGTCCCTGCCCCCACATGCAATGTCAGCGTGACACGGACCACGCCCTTTGCATCAATTGCTGCCAACAAATCATCCGTAAAGTGCAAGCCCGCCGTCGGTGCCGCCACAGCACCATCATGGGCGGCGTACACCGTCTGATAGTCAATCAGGTCCTGGTCGTCTGTGGCCCGTTTACTGGCGATATAGGGCGGCAGTGGCATGATCCCGCCAAGGGCGATACTGGCATCAAGCGAACCGCCGCTTTTGTTGAACGTCAGGACGACCTCGCCGCCATCAAGCTTTTCAACAACATTGGCCACCAAATCGTGGGAAAAAATGATCGGATCCCCCACACGCAGGCGCTTGGAAGGCTTGGCGAACGCCCGCCATTGGTTCAGTTCTTCCCGCAGGTGCAAGGTGACCTCTATGGCCACGTCCTGGCGCGGGCCATCTGGGTCGCCACAACGCACGCCCTTCAGTCGTGCCGGGATCACGCGCGTGTCGTTGAAGACCAGCACGTCACCAGGCTGCAACCACTCCGTAAGGGCCGATGCCGTGCTGTCCGTCAGGGTCGCGCCCTGAACCACCAGCATTTTTGAGGCATCACGAGGGGATACCGGACGCAAAGCGATCCTGTCTTCCGGCAAGTCAAAATCGAATGCCGAAACTTCCATAGAAAACCCTCGATGCTACTGGGATGTTAGCGGGAAAGTGCCCCTATTCGTCTGCGGCCATCTTCATGGCGACAATGATGTCAGGGTCGTCGACAGAACCGTTGCCACCAGCGCCCAATTTAATGGCAGAGACGTGTTCCATACCAGATGTGACCTGGCCCCAGGCGGTGTACTGGCCATCAAGATGCGACGCGTCGTCCAGGCAGATGAAGAATTGGCTGTCAGCACTGTCAGGGCTTGCAGCACGCGCCATGGACACAGTGCCCACGCAATGCTGGGTGTCATTGAATTCAGCGGCTAGATTTTGGCCAGAACCACCGGTACCAGTGCCCTGGGGACAACCGGTTTGGGCCATAAAGCCTGCAATAACCCGATGGAACTTCAGGCCATCATAATAGCCTTCGCGCACAAGTTCCTGAATGCGAGCAACGTGTTTCGGTGCCTTGTCCGCAAACATTTCGATGGTAACGCGACCGTCTTTAAGGTCGAGGTATAGTGTGTTTTCCGTAGTCATTAATTGTCTCCTGAACGGGAATTGTTATTGAGGTCGGTCGGCAGCTATCCAGACCCGAACGATACTATCAGGAAACCTGACCGCACCGTTCTGGGACTCATCACCGACTGTGATTTGGTCTACATGCTGCATGCCGTCTACGACGCGGCCCCACGCGGTGTATTGGGCCGGAAGTCGACGGGTATTCAGCATAATGAAGAATTGACTGTCTGCGCTGTCGATATCATCGGCTTCGCGCGCCATCACAGCGCGGCCTCTGATCAAGCGCATCGAATTGAATTCGTTTTTGAGGCTTTGGCCTGATCCGCCCGTACCATCACCGTTGGGGTCACCCGTCTGGGCCATAAATCCATCAATCACTCGATGGAATTTCAGGCCGTCGTAAAATCCTGCGCGGATCAGTTCCTTGAGCCGTGCAACAGTATTGGGGGCTTTGTCCGGACGCATTTCAATGGCGACAACACCCGTGCGCAATTCCAGCATCATCAGGTTTTCCTGATCCAACAGAGACAGATCAGCCGCCCCGGCATTCATGGGCAACAACATCAATCCGATGATGCATAAATATTTGTTAATTTTCCGCATGTTAAAGAGTTTCCTTCAAGTCCTATTTCAGGCGATCTTTCATGCGATCAGAGGTTCTTTTGGCAATTTCTGCTGGGACAAAGTCGGCAATATCACCGCCAAACATGGCTATTTCTTTGACCAATTTAGAGGCGATGGCCTGGTGTTTTGCCTCGGCCATCAGGAACACCGTTTCAACTTCAGGCTTCAACCGACGATTCATGCCCACCATCTGGAATTCATATTCAAAGTCAGACACAGCGCGCAGCCCGCGGATCAGGATACTGGCACCGACTTCTTCAGCAAAGTCGACCAAAAGCGCCTGGAAAGGTTTTACTTCGATGGTCGTATCACCCGCGATCTTGGCGCATTCTTCTTCGACCATGGCAACCCGTTCTTCCAGCGTGAAGGCCGGGCCTTTGCCCGGGTTGATGGCAACACCGATGACCAGATGGTCCACAAGCGTCGTGGCGCGCTGGATGATGTCCAGATGGCCATTGGTTAGGGGGTCAAATGTTCCGGGATACAGACCTGTGCGTTTCAATGACATGAATGTACTGAGCCTCTTTGATTATTCTTTGATTATCTGAGGGGATATCTGAGGGACAAAATTACGCGTCCCCTTCCTCAGGTGATGGTGCCTCTTGGCTTTCAGGTGACGTTGCTTCAGGGCCTTCAGGTGTTACTGCTTCGGGGGCTTCGGCACCCCCCGCACCAGCATCGACATTGGCATCGACATCGTCTTCCTCGTCGTCTTCTGCAACACGGGCCACAGAAACCACTGTTTCCTTGCCGTTCAGACGGAACAGGGTGACACCCTGTGTTGAACGACCGGCAATGCGGATACCATTAACAGCCATACGGATCAACTGCCCACCATCACTGGTCATGATCACCTGGTCGGTGTCTTCAACCGGGAAGCTGGCCACCACGGCACCATTGCGATCTGACGTTTCGATATTGATGATGCCCTGCCCACCCCGACCAGCACAGCGATATTCATAGGCGCTGGTGCGCTTGCCAAAGCCATTTTCGGTCATGGACAGGATGAATTGTTCACCTTCCTGCATTTCAGCCAGGCGTTCTGGACTCAGCCCTTCCAGCGTTGCTTCTTCTTCGCGACGAATGGCGGACATATATTTCAGATAGGCGTCACGTTCTTCAATTTCGAGGTCATGATGGTTAAGGATTGTCATGGACATGACTTCATCGCCCTTGGCCAGTCTGATACCACGGACGCCCTCAGAATCGCGGCTCTTGAACACGCGGACATCGGTAACCTTGAAGCGAATACATTTGCCCGACTGCCCGGCCAGCAACACATCCTGATCTGCACTGCACGACGCGACGGCAATCAGTTTGTTGCCTTCATCCAGTTTCATGGCAATCTTGCCATTCGACCGCACATTCGAGAAATCATCGAGCGTATTACGGCGCACGGACCCAGCAGAGGTCGCAAACATCACATGCAGTTCAGACCAGCTGGCTTCGTCCTCTGGCAGCGCCATGATTGTGGCAATGCCTTCGCCGTCTGCCAACGGCACCAAATTGATCAGCGGACGACCGCGCGCCTGCGGTGTTCCAATCGGCAGCTTCCAGACCTTAATTTTGAACACGCGTCCAGCATTGGTAAAGATCAGCAGTGGTGTGTGCGTACTGGCCACAAACAGTTCTGACACGAAATCTTCATCACGCGTCGACATGCCAGTACGGCCTTTGCCGCCCCTCGCCTGCGCCCGATAGGTCGCCAGCGGTACGCGTTTGACGTAGCCGGCATTCGAGACCGTGACGACCATGTCTTCCCGGGCAATCAGATCTTCATCGTCAAATTCGGCGTCCATGGGTTCGAATGCCGTGCGCCGTGGTGTGGCGAACTGTTCCTTCATCTCAACGAGTTCTGCACGCAGAACACCCATCAATCTGGGGTGATTGCGCAACAGGTCCAGGTAATCGACGATTTTGTCACCCAGCTCTTTGAGTTCATCCCCAATTTCGTCGCGACCCAAGGCCGTCAAACGATTGAGGCGAAGGTCGAGGATTGCGCGGGTCTGGCGTTCTGACAGTTTGTAGATGCCATCGACCACTTCATGGCCTGGCTCGGCAATCAGGGCAATCAGCGGCTCGACATCGTGGGCGGGCCATTCCCGTTCCATCAATTGATCACGGGCTGCTGCCGTGTTCGGCGCGGCGCGGATTAATTTGATGACTTCGTCAATATTGGCGACAGCAATGACCAGCCCGACCAGCACATGGGCACGATCGCGGGCCCGCCCCAGCAGGAACCGTGTCCGGCGGGTGATCACTTCGACGCGGAATTCGATAAAGGCTGCAATCATCTCACGCAGGCACATCTGCATGGGACGCCCGCCAATAAGAGCAAGGGCATTGACGCCAAACGAGGTTTGCAGGGACGAATATTTATACAGTTGGTTCAGCACCACTTCTGGCACGGCATCGCGTTTGATTTCGATAACGACACGCACACCCCGGCGATCAGATTCATCGCGCAGATCGCCAATGCCTTCGATCCGCTTGTCGCGGACCATCTGGGCAATACGTTCGACCATGGTGGCCTTGTTGACCTGGTACGGCACCTCGGTGACGATGATGGCCATCCGGTCTTTGCGGACTTCCTCCATATTGACCTTGGCGCGCATGATGATCGAGCCACGGCCTGTCTTTGACGCGGATTCACTGCCCGCTGTGCCCAGAATAATGCCGCCGGTGGGGAAATCTGGCCCCGGCACGATGGCAAACAGTTCATCGTCTGTTATCGCCATATTGTCGACAAAGGCACAACAGGCGTCGATCACTTCACCCAGATTGTGGGGGGGGATATTGGTGGCCATGCCAACGGCAATACCGCCTGCCCCATTGACCAGCAGATTGGGGAAGCGCGCTGGTAGCACAACGGGTTCGGATTCCGACCCATCATAGTTTTCAGCAAAATCGACGGTGTCCTTGTCAATATCTTCGATCAGCGCCTCGGCGGCCTTGGCCATGCGCGCTTCGGTATACCGCATGGCGGCAGCACTATCGCCATCCATGGAGCCAAAATTGCCCTGGCCATCAACCAGTGGCAATCGCAGAGAAAACGTCTGCGCCATGCGGACCATGGCTTCATAAATCGACTGATCGCCATGGGGATGATATTTACCAATGACGTTACCGACGATACGGGCGGACTTTTTGTAGGGCTTGTCGCTGGTATAGCCACTTTCGTGCATCGAATACAGGATGCGCCGATGCACAGGCTTGAGGCCGTCACGCACATCGGGCAGCGCACGGGAGACGATCACGCTCATAGCGTAATCGAGATAAGACTTCCGCATTTCCTCTTCGATGGTGATGGTATCGTACGGCGTACCGTCGCCGCTGCCGTCTCCTATACCCCCCCCTGCACCATTGCCGTCGATAGGCGGTTGTTCGGGAGGCGAATCGCCGCCATCTTCAGATCCTGACTCAGGGGGTAGGTCGCTATCTTCGGTCAACGCTTTTCTATACTTCCGGCGGGGTGTCTGAGAATCAAAATTCACCGCCAATTAGAGGGCCATGCAGTTTGTTTATACAGGGGTATTTCGCCCCCTACAAGGCATAGGAATCGCGTAATTTCAGACGATCGTTGAAAGCCGTTAACTATTTGAAATATTATGGATAATTATAAAATAGACCGAAGCACAATTGTTAGCACTGCCAGGCCTATTGCGGCCATGCCCAACAATTCCTGCCTGGGCTGCAATCTGTCGTTCAATTTGGTGCCTTTTGTACTGGCATTTTCACTCTTGGAAAGCACTTGTTCAGAGATCAACCCATAGCCCAAAACGAAGCCCAGAGCCAAGATATCGAAGATCGTCAGCATCAGTGAAATACGGTATAAATCATACATGGATATCGCCCCAATGAGCGATCCAAAAGCCAAGAGCGCAAAGACAACAACGATCAGCCCAATGATCCCTTGAAATGGAGAGACCTTTTCAAGAAACGCCGTAGCGTCTTCATTCTCGCCCAAGAAGCGAGGCGCAAGGATGAAGGCACCCAACACAATAGCGACAACAATGACTGCGATATACATGACGAAATCTCCAACGATAATAATCCTGTAATCAGGGTCCCTTATCGCGTCGCGCTGGTCAATACCGAGTATGTCAGAACGGTCTTGCCTTTGGCTGGCACATCCACGACCCAAACCGCCGTGAACGCATCTTTCTTTTGATGCGGCTGACTTTCCCTTGTGACCTTCCAATTACCGTAGATTGGCTCGACGATCCGCACTTGTACGCCTTCGCCTTTACCATTGTTCACGACTATTTCATAACTGCTGCGATAGTCTGTCAACTTTGCGCCTTCGACCACGCGTGTCGACGAAGAATAGCTAGTCTGCTTTCGCTTGGCTGATACATCAAATGACTCTCCCATCAGCAGACGAATTTCTTCTCCGGTGGCTGTGTGATCAATCCTGTCTTCGCCCAGGAACTGCGCTGTTCCGCGGGAATCAGCCTTGTAGAGCCGCATAATTCCCTTCGGCAGCGGTTTGCCAAGGCCTGCTGAATTCTCGTTCTTCAAGGTCAGGTACGACAACGCTTTTACAACGCCATCACCCACAAACTGTCTCGTATAATACCATCTCTGTCCCTTAATCTGGAGGAACGTGCGGACACTGACTTTCGGCGCTTTGATGAAGCTGATCTGTTTTGTCTGGTTATTGGCCAGGCTGGTTTCATGAGGCAATGTATATAAGTGATACTCGCCAAGTTGTTCTTCCTGCACCACCCTATCAGATTCAACTGACGCCATTCTTAGTGACTGTGGAGCGTACCCAACGGATTTTGTCACCTGGTTCACTTGTCCCGCGACCAATTGTATATCGGCATCATTGAAAGTAGTCCCACTGTTGTTGGTCAACGTCACCCAGCCCTGCAGCGAAATCTCGTCTTCGTCATCATTCAGATACGCAACATAGTCGGCCTTCCAACCCAAACCACCTGTCAGGTAATTTAGCGTGACAGTCTGATCACGGGGTTTATCGCTTAACACCACCATCGACAATGTTGGCTTGGCCCGTAGATTGTCCGGAATTTTGTCAAAAACAATGCGGCCCGGAATACTGGCCAAGGGGCCCATCACTTCTATGCGATCGCCTATTTGCAAGACTGTACCGCCGGTGGTCGACAGAATTGTGGCCGTCTCGACGGTTTCAGCGCCTGTGGCGGGGTTTTCCCTATAGAGGCGCACTGTTTGGCCCACAGCCTTTTCCAGCAACTTGTGGGGCGTTAGCAGATCGAAATCGAAGTTTTGTTCCAGCACTTCAAAGCTGTTGCCTTCCAACAGGGCCGTTTCAGCCCGGATTTGCGCACTGACATCCAGAATAGACAATGTACTGCGCCCCGCTGGCACACTAATTTTGCGGCTATCGCGCACCAGCGCCAGATTGTCATTATAGATGGTGATGCCCAGGTCGGTCTGATCATCAAGGGTTACCGTGGTTTCCGCCAATGCGGGGACGGCCACAGCCAAACAAAGAAAAGAAATCAACACACGCAGCTTCATAGCGACACTCCTGCTCTACCTATTCACTTAAGGTAGGACAGGAAATGACCTTTTACAAATGAAGAGCGTTAGTTAGGTCCAGCCCTAGAACGGGATCTCGTCGTCCAGATCATCGAAGCCGCCACCAGTCGGAGCACTGCCGCCACCGGAATCAAATCCGCCGTCACCACCGGAATCAAATCCACCGTCACCGCCGCCATCGCCACCACCCTGGCCGCGACTGTCGAGCATCTGGAGCTCGCCCCGGAAATTTTGTAGCACGACTTCGGTTGTATATTTTTCAACGCCTGCCTGGTCGGTCCATTTGCGGGTCTGCAACTGGCCTTCGATATAGACTTTGGAGCCTTTGTTGAGATAGCGCTCGGCGATACCAGCAAGGCCTTCGTTGAAAATGACAATCCGGTGCCATTCTGTCCGCTCGCGGCGTTCGCCGGAACTGCGATCTTTCCATGTTTCCGAAGTCGCAATACTGAAATTGACGATTTTTTTGCCGTCCTTGGTCGAACGAACTTCGGGGTCACGCCCCAGATTACCCACCAAGATTACTTTGTTTACACCGGCCATTGATCGCTCCCGCCATTAAAATTTTGCCTAGGGTAGACGACCCCTGACTGCCTCGCCAGCCCTAATCGGCCAGGACAGAAAATTAGCCTGAAATTCGAGATTTAGTAGGCTTCCAAAATCCACAATGCGCACATGAAAATGCCCAAGACGCCTAAAGGTCCCTGATATTTTGCCAGTTGAGCCCGCGTATTATTTGGCACGTCACCGTCGTTACGATGCACAAAATAGCGAGAGACCAATCCGTAAGTCAAAAGGAACCCCAGCAAAACTTCGACTCCATAGACCACAAACGCCATGACGCCGTTGAGGCCGAATCCCATGGACAAATTATACAAACCAAAAGTCAGACCCATGGGGCCCAATATCCCCTGGAACAAGGCTAGTCTGTTCTGCAATTCGATTGAGTTGCTTCGCCGGCCATAGATCACAGGCAATGTAGCCATGATCGACATAATCAAAAACAAAAAGAAATGAATGAAGTTCATGATTTTCCTTCGGATGAACTTGTCAGCAACCAAGCTCAATGATAGACCAAAATTCCGCTCTCCCTGCAAGGGCGAACTAGACATGCATAGTGTGGCCAACCCAAATCGGTGTAGAACGATTACATGAACAAGTCCATCTCGATACGCGGCGCCAGAGAGCACAACCTGAAGTCTATTAACGTAGATTTACCGCGCGACAAATTAATTGTAATTACTGGCCTTTCAGGGTCGGGCAAGTCCTCGCTTGCGTTTGATACCATTTATGCCGAGGGCCAACGCCGTTACGTTGAAAGCCTGTCTGCCTATGCGCGGCAGTTCTTGGAGCTGATGCAAAAGCCAGATGTGGACCACATCGAAGGCCTGTCCCCAGCCATATCAATTGAGCAGAAAACCACGTCACGCAATCCGCGATCAACGGTCGGTACAGTAACGGAAATTCACGACTATATGCGCCTTCTATACGCCCGTGTTGGTGTCCCCTATTCCCCCGCCACTGGACTGCCGATCGAAAGCCAGACCGTTTCGCAGATGGTTGATATCGTGATGGCCCTGGAGGAAGGCACCCGTTTGTTTCTACTGGCTCCCATGGTTCGGGGTCGCAAGGGCGAGTATCGCAAAGAATTTGCAGATCTGCAGAAACGCGGATTCCAACGCGTCAGAGTCGATGGCGAGATGTACGAGATTGAAGATGTCCCGGCGCTGAAAAAGAATTTCAAGCACGATATCGATGTCGTTGTGGACCGCATCATTGTCCGCGCAGGCTTGCAATCGCGCTTGGCCGACAGTTTCGAGACTGCCCTCGCTTTAGCAGACGGTATTGCGGTTGGGCAGTACGCTGACAGCGAAGAGCGCATCACATTTTCGGCAAAATTCGCCTGTCCCGTATCTGGCTTTACAATCGAGGAAATCGAACCCCGGCTGTTTTCGTTCAACAATCCCTTTGGTGCCTGCCCCACCTGCGATGGTCTGGGAACCAAGCTGCACTTTGATGCCGAGCTCGTGGTCCCTGACAAGTCGCTAGCCCTGAACAACGGCGCGCTGGCACCGTGGTCCAAATCATCGTCGCCCTATTACGCGCAGACACTGAAGTGCATTGCGCGGCACTATGGTTTCAAAGTCGGGACTGTCTGGTCTGACCTGAAAAAAGAACATCAGGACGTGATATTATTTGGGTCGGGTAAAGAAGAAATCAAGATGACCTATGACGATGGTCGGCGGAAATATTCAACCACGCAACCCTTTGAAGGCATCGTCAACAATCTGGCCCGGCGCTGGCGCGAAACCGATAGCGCCTGGATGCGGGAAGAGCTTTCCAAATACCAGATTGCTGCGCCATGCGAGGCTTGCGGCGGACACCGGTTGAAGCCCGAAGCCCTGGCCGTAAAGATTGCTGGACTGCATATCGGTGAAGTATCGACAATGTCGATTGCCGAGTCATATCAGTGGGTTCGCACCATTTCCAAGACGCTCAGTGCCAAAGACATGGAAATTGCTGACCGTATCTTGCGGGAAATTGAAGAGCGCCTTGGCTTCCTGAATAATGTGGGTCTGGAATATCTGGCGCTCAACCGTAAATCAGGCACTCTGTCTGGGGGCGAATCCCAACGTATACGGCTGGCCTCGCAGATCGGGTCGGGCCTGACAGGCGTGCTTTATGTGCTGGATGAACCCTCTATCGGCTTGCATCAACGCGACAATAACCGATTATTGAAAACCCTGCGGAACCTGCGGGATCTGGGCAATACGGTGATCGTTGTTGAACATGATGAAGATGCCATTCGCACCGCTGACCATGTCATTGATATGGGCCCCGGCGCAGGCGAACATGGCGGTGAGATCGTCGCCCAAGGCAAGCCCGAAGACATCATGGCCTGCGCAGAGAGCCTGACTGGCCAATACCTGACAGGCGTGGCGCAAATCCCCGTGCCTGAAACACGCCGCAAAGGCGCAAAAAATCGACAACTCACCGTCAAGGGGGCGCGTGCCAACAATCTGAAGAATGTAAATGTAAATATACCCCTCGGTACGTTCACCTGCATCACTGGTGTGTCTGGTGGTGGCAAGTCTACCCTGATTATCGAGACCTTGTATAAGGCCCTGGCCAAGCAATTGCACCGGGTGCGCACCGTCCCCGGTGAACACGACAAAATTACCGGCGTGCAGTGGATCGACAAGATTGTTGATATTGACCAATCCCCCATTGGCCGCACGCCCCGGTCTAACCCGGCGACCTATACAGGGGCGTTTTCGCCCATGCGAGATTGGTTTGCCAATCTGCCCGAGTCCGTTGCGCGTGGGTACAAGCCGGGTCGATTTTCGTTCAACGTCAAAGGTGGTCGCTGCGAAGCGTGCCAGGGTGACGGCGTCATCAAGATCGAGATGCACTTTTTGCCTGATGTCTATGTGCGATGCGATGTCTGCGAAGGCCATCGCTATAACCGCGAAACGCTAGAGATCAAATACAAAGAAAAAAGCATCGCCGACATATTGGATATGACCGTCGAAGAAGGCGCTGAATTTTTCCGCGCTGTGCCGTCAATCCGTGACAAATTGGCCATGTTGGAGCGCGTTGGCCTGTCCTATATCAAAATTGGTCAACAAGCGACGACGCTATCGGGCGGCGAAGCGCAACGGGTCAAGCTCGCCAAAGAACTAGCGCGTCGGGCCACGGGCCGCACGCTCTATATCTTGGATGAACCTACCACAGGCCTGCACTTCGAAGACGTCCGCAAGTTGCTGGAAGTACTGCACGCTCTGGTGGATACCGGCAATACAGTCATTGTGATCGAGCATAATCTGGACGTCGTCAAAACCGCTGACTGGATTATCGATCTTGGCCCCAATGGCGGCGACAATGGGGGTAGGATTATTGTAGAAGGCACGCCAGAAACAGTAGCTGAATGTGCCGAAAGCTATACCGGGCACTACCTCAAAGATGTGCTGAAGGTGGCCAAACAACGCCGTGCCAACGCACAGAAAGAACTGAAGAACGCATGAAACCCGTCCACATCATTGGCGGAGGCCTCGCTGGTAGTGAGGCCGCCTGGCAAGTTGCCTCGGCTGGTCACCCTGTCGTCATACACGAAATGCGACCGGTTGAGACAACCGACGCCCATGAAACCAGCACGCTGGCCGAATTGGTCTGTTCCAACTCCTTCAGGTCCGACGATTATGAAAACAACGCTGTTGGCCTGCTGCACGAAGAAATGCGCCGCTGTAATTCGCTGATCATGCAATGCGCCAGTGATCATCGTGTGCCCGCTGGCGGAGCCCTGGCCGTCGACCGCCTGGCTTTTTCTACCGCTGTTGAAGAAACGTTGTTGAGCCATAAACTTGTATCGTTGGAACGCGGTGCCGTGAATGAACTGCCGCCCGAAGACTGGGGACAGGTCATTATTGCGACAGGGCCTCTCACCCATGGCCCGCTGGCCGAGGCAATTCGTGTAGAAACCGGCTATGACAGCCTGGCTTTCTATGATGCCATCGCACCCATCGTGTACCAGGACTCGATCGATTTTTCGACGGCGTGGATGCAGTCTCGCTGGGATCGTGGCGCTGAAGGCATTGGTGATGGTGCCGATTACGTAAACTGTCCTCTGAGTGAGACACAATACAACGCCTTCATCGATGGGCTAATTGCTGCCGACAAAACGGCCTTCAAGGAATGGGAAAAAGATACACCCTATTTTGAGGCCTGCCTGCCCATCGAAGTGATGGCCGAACGTGGGCCCATGACCCTGGCCTTTGGCCCCATGAAGCCGGTGGGCCTGAAGAACCCCCATCAAGAAGAGCAACCCTATGCGGTCGTGCAACTGCGCCAGGACAACAAGCTGGGCACCCTTTACAACATGGTCGGGTTCCAAACCAAGATGACCTATGGCGCACAGACAGATCTGCTCAGGACGATCCCGGGCCTGGAAAATGCCCGCTTTGCCCGCCTGGGCGGCATCCACCGCAACACCTTTATGAACAGCCCGCATCTACTGGATGATGAGTTACGATTAAAAAGCAAACCGCATCTGCGCTTTGCCGGGCAGATGACGGGCGTTGAAGGTTACGTCGAAAGCTCAGCCATGGGTCTTTTGGCCGGTCGCTTTGCCGCAGCCAATATGGCTGGTTCGTCGATGCCACCGCCACCCACCAACACAGCACTGGGCGGCCTGTTGGCTCATATCACCACGGGCCACATCGAAGGCCGGGAAATTGAATCTGGCAAAAAGGCCAAGGCCGACAGCTTTCAGCCCATGAATATAAATTTTGGCCTTTTGCCACCGCTCAACCAACGCATGAAAAAACGTGACCGCAAACCGGCCATGAGCAAAAGGGCACTCGTTGATCTGGATGCCTGGTTGGCGGTCTAACTTCGGATCGACAGCCAACCCAACTTCAGGAAACGTCCCATGGCACCCCTGTTGAAATTTGCTCTGAAAGGGTCGTAACCTGCCCTCTTCAACGTACCCAGGTATGACCGTGCCAGGCTGGCCATCAAGCGTGCGGCCGGGTTTTGCCGAGACAGTGCGGCATCCGTCAACAAGTGCGCCGCAACATCGCAGACTTGATCAACAATCTCGCACACGCCAGCACGCTGTCCGTCATCGTCGGAGGTTGGGTCTACTAATCCCCAGTCCGCCATCCGATCGCGCGGCAGATAGTTCCAGCTCTGCTCGTTCCCCTGGGACAGATTATGGGGCAGCGCCCGCATCAACCCAACCAGCGCCCATGCCGTGCCAATTTTGCGCGCAGCAATGATCTCTTCATCTTCGCCATTGGCCAGTCGCGCAGCGATGCCTTCCAATTGCCCGGACGTGTTCACCGCATAGGTAATCAACGCTTCCATATCTTTCATCTGTTCGCGGTAGAGGTCGGGTTTGCGGCCATCAATGAGCGTGTGCAATTCATCCTCGCGCAATCGTTGCCCGGCAAGCTGTTCCAGAATGTCGTGGCGCCGCACATTGCCATTGATCATATCGGTGACCGCCTCACGCCACCAGGCGAGGCGAATTTCCCCCAACGCCGGCTCGCTGACAACAAATCGTGTTTTGGCAATCTCTGTATTGAGGGCATAAAGCGCCGTCAGTGGGGGCCGTGTATCGGCTTTGGTAAACATCGTCACCAGGAAGCGATCATGATCCTCCGCCCGCAAGAGCGATTGATTTCGCAATTGCAAGGTTTCTGGATCAGGTGCTGTTGTTTCCCGCGTCATTATCTTGCTCGTACCCTTGGGTGTGCTATCATCCCGGCCAATCAGGCAATCTGGGATTCTTGCACTGATCTAGCGCTTACGAGGGGAGAAGCTATATGAAAAATCCTTTGGAATCATTACCAATGACGGTCGTCTTGGGATTAGTGATCACGGTCCTCGTGATCTTTGCTGTCGGCAACATGGGTTAAGGGGGAAAGAACATGGAATTTAGTGGTGAAATAAACTTTCTACTCCGCTGGCTGCACGTCATTAGCGGTGTTATGTGGATTGGCCTGTTGTGGTACTTCAACTTTGTTCAGATACCCACCATGCCAAAGATACCTGATGAGCTGAAACCAGCCATCGGCAAACACATCGCTCCCGAGGCTTTGTTCTGGTTCCGCTGGTCGGCCCTGGCAACGCTGATCACCGGTCTGCTATTGGCCCTGGGTCAAGGCTATCTGCACAATGCAATGACCTTGGGCTCTGGTTATGCAGGCATAGGTTTTGGCATGTATTTCGGCATTATCATGGCGGCCAATGTCTGGTTTGTCATATGGCCAAAGCAAAAAATTGCTCTTGGTATCATCGATGCAGACGCGGCCCTGAAACCAGCGGCAGCACGCACGGCGATGTTGTTCTCTCGGACCAACACAATGCTGTCCATTCCGATGCTGTATTGCATGGTGTCTCAGCAAAACCCGCAAGGCTGGTTCCTCTAGAACCCGCTTTCAGGTTGAGATTAGGCGCCTCGGTTATGCCGGGGCGCCTTTTTTATTGCCTGTAGGGTATTAATCGACTGCGATCAATGCAACAGCCACAGGCCGCCCTTCGGCCTGCAAAACATTGAAGGTCCGGCATGCGGGACCTGTCGCCATAAAATCAACAGAGATGCCTGCGTCCTGCAACTGCTGACGAACCGCAGACGGCAGGGCCTTGTGCTGTTCGCCGGTGCCAATGAGTAAGATATCTACTTTGCCAGCCAGGGCCCTGAAGGGCGTGATGTCGAGGTTTGCAAAATCAACTTGCGCATCTACGGGCCAGGCCAGCACCTCGTCTGGTGTCACCAGGATAGAGCCCTCGTACCGTTTGCCAAGCACACGAAACCCGCCATCACCATAGGCCGTCACCAGAAGCCTGCCCGGGATATCTTGTTCTTCCATGTCCATTCGGGAAGCCCTTTCGGCGATACTAGTCCTCGGTCGGGACCATGTCTTCGCGGCGCAGGTTCAACACCAACAGGAATGGCACAGCGATAAAGACAGACGAATATGTCCCGATAAACACGCCCCAGATCATCGCGGCGGTAAAGCCCTGGATCACCTGCCCACCAAAGAAGAATAGGGCCAGCAGAGCCAGCAAAGTCGTCAGCGACGTCATGACCGTCCGCGACAGTGTTTCATTGATACACGTGTTGAACAGCTCAACCAAAGGCACTTTTCGATAGCGCCGCAAGTTTTCGCGCACGCGGTCATAGACCACGACCGTATCATTCAGCGAATAACCGACGATAGTCAGAATGGCGGCGATAATCGACAGGTTGAATTCCAGCTGTGTCAGCGAGAAAAACCCGATTGTCAGGACAACGTCATGGAGCAATGCAATCACGGCACCGACGCCAAACTGCCACTCAAACCGCATCCAGATGTAAAACATCACCGCCAGGATCGCGAAGCCAACGGCCATGGCCCCGTCGACGATCAGCTCGCCGCTGATGGTCGGCCCGACGACTTCCTCTCGGCGAATACTGAAGCCTGAATAAACTTGACCCTTTGACACATAGTAAACTTTGGAGCCCACCAATTCGGCCTTTGCGTCGTCACTCAGTGCCTCAAAGTCGATGCTGCCTGATACATCAAACGGAACGCCATATAGCCTAGTCAGGCTTTTCTTGATCAAGTCTTTGGCAGCTTCCTGCGCTTCTTCACCACCAGATTGGGTTTCGACACGAATTGAAACATCAAAAGTTGGTGGGCCGTCTGTAAAAACTGCATTCAGGTCTTCAGATTCTTGAAGAATTACCTCGCCAAGCACTAGCGAGCCAGTTTCAGCTCGAAGTTCCTCTATATTAATGGCTGAATCAGTACGCACTTCGATCAAGATTCCGCCCTTGAAATCAATGCCGTAATTCAATCCCTGTGTTAAAAACAGGGCAATTGAAGCAATGGCCAAAAGACCAGAAACCACATAGGCGATTTTACGTTGGCTGATGAACTGGATGTCTGTCTTTTCGGGAACAAGCTTAAGCATATACATAGTGTGTTCCTTAAATCGACAGCGTGGTTGGGCGTTTATAACGCAACCAGGTTGCTACCATTAAACGGGTCACAATCACGGCTGTGAACACTGACATCACGATACCAATCGCCAGGGTGACCGCAAAACCTCGAACAGGGCCAGAGCCAAACTGGAACAATAGAATTGCCGCAATGAGCGTGGTGATATTGGCATCCAAAATCGTACTCATCGCACGGGCATAACCCATCTCAACAGCCTGGAACGGCGCGCGTCCTGCCCGGACTTCTTCGCGTATTCGTTCAAAAACCAGCACGTTGGCATCAACTGCCATACCAATCGTCAACACAATGCCCGCAATACCCGGCAAGGTCAGGACGGCGCCCAGCATCGACAAAGCCCCGCCGATCAGCACCAGATTGATCAACAACGCAATATTGGCCGCTATGCCAAAGATGCCATAGCTTAGGGCAATGAACGCCAACACGGCGATCATGCCAATGATGGCAGCATTCTTGCCGGCAGCTACCGCGTCCGCGCCCATGCCAGGACCAACGGTCCGTTCTTCCAACACTGTCATCGGCGCGGGCAGCGCACCTGCCCTTAAAAGGATAGCAAGCTCAAATGTCTCTTGCGGTGTGAACCGCCCCGTTATCTGGCCCGAACCACCCAAAATGGCTTCGGTGATACGCGGCGCGCTGACAATTTCATCATCAAGTTTGATAGCAAAAGGGCGTCCAACATTCTTGCGCGTCGCCTCGGCAAACATTTTGCCCCCGCGCTGGTTAAACGTAAAGTTTACAGCCGGGCGATTATATTGGTCATACCCCGCTTGCGCATTCGTCAAATCGGCCCCATCAACCATGATCTTGCTTTGGATCGAGTACGGGATGCCTGGCATGTCTGGACCGTCAGGATATTCATAGACCAACAAAGACCCAGACGGCACCCTGCCCCGCCGCAGGGCCGAGGGGTCAACATTGGTGTCGACTAGATGGAACGTCAGGCGTGCCACCCTACCAACCAGTTCCTTGACAGCATCCGGGTCATCAATGCCGGGGACCTGCACCAAAATGCGGTCGTCTCCCTGTCTTTGGATAGTTGGTTCCTGTGTCCCCATTTCGTCAATACGTCGACGAATAATTTCGATAGATCGGGCCAGAGTATCGTTCTGTCGTTGCAACAGCGCTTGTTCGGTATAGCTAATTCGCACCCGATTGCCGCCAGCTTCGGTCACTTCGTATTCAGCGACCGGGCCCAGAGCCGTCTGTATAACAGCGGCATCTTCTCGCAATGCATCGATGGCCGCGGCAACCTCACCCGCATCACTGATACGAATTTCAACAGCATCACCATCAACCACAGGCCGTTTGAAACGTCGAATACCAGCATCGCGCAACACATCTGGGACAGCGGCGCGAAGCTGGTCTAGCTCTTGTATGTTCACGGCTTCAATGCCGACTTCCCACAGCAAGTGAACGCCCCCCTGCAGATCGAGGCCCAGATTGATCTTTTTGTCGGGCAACCAACCTGGGAAGCCTTCAATCTGTTCATCAGAAAAGAAGTTGGGCGACAACATCAACAGGCCTAGTAAGCAGGCACCGATGATTGACAGTTTTTTCCAGCGCGAGAAATTCAGCATGGGCGTTAGGCTCTATTCGGCGATCGACCCATCTGGTGGGCCAGATAGCCCTATTTATCGTTGTCTGCGGCGGGTTCGCTCTTGGACTTAACCTCCGACAGGGTGCTTGTCACAACATTGATGCGCACGCCGTCGGCGATTTCGACAACCACTTCTTCAGCGTTTTCAACTTTGGTAACCTTGCCCATGATACCACCACCGGTGACAACCTTGTCGCCTCGGCGAACCGCAGCAACCATTGCTTTGTGTTCTTTGGCGCGTTTTTGTTGCGGCCGGATCAACAGGAAGTAAAAGACGACCAAAATCAAAACTAAGGGCAGAAATTCCATAAAACCACCGCCAGAAGCGTCGGCTGCCTGTGCATAAGCAGGGGAAATAAACATAAAGGTCTCCTTGACCGCTGGATGTTGCGCGGACTATAGCGGGCACGCGGTCAAATGCAATATGATCCCACTAGATTTCCAGCCCAAAGCGGGGAATATTACGGGCTAAGGAGACAGATAGTGAGTGAAGGCACCAACGACAGGGACCAAAATACGCTCGACGCCATCGGCGACAAGCTGGAACGCATCGCCCAGGCGTTGGAAGCCGGCATCCATACGCCGCGCAGTCTGTCGATTGATCCGACCATTGATGCCTTTGTGTGGCACACAGACCCCGATACATTGATGCCCGTCCCCGACGTCAATCGCATAGGCTTTGACCTCTTGAAGGGCATCGACCTGGTGCGCGATATCTTGCTGGAAAACACCCAGCGGTTTGCCAAGGGCTATGCCGCCAACAATGCCCTGTTATGGGGCGCGCGCGGTATGGGCAAAAGCTCGCTGGTCAAGGCCGTCCACGCCAAGATCAACGAAGACTTTATCAATGATGATGGGCCAAACAGCCTGGTGTTGGTCGAGATCAACCGGGAAGACATCCCATCCCTGCCCCGGCTGTTGCATGCGGTGCGCGACCTTGATCGCCGGATAATCCTGTATTGCGATGACCTGTCTTTCGACCACGACGACACCACCTACAAAAGCCTGAAGGCGGTGCTGGAAGGCGGGTTGGAAGGCCGGCCGGACAATGTCGTGTTCTATGCCACATCCAACCGCCGCCACCTGATGCCCCGCGACATGATGGAAAACGAACGCTCGACCGCCATCAACCCGGCAGAATCTGTTGAAGAAAAAGTCTCGCTATCCGACCGATTTGGCCTGTGGCTTGGTTTCCATTCCTGTTCCCAAGAAGACTATCTGGCCATGGTC
>SMVA01399083.1_pt1 | contig 21628 bp, 16 predicted proteins | sample 2456451 | NCBI WGS metagenome assembly SMVA01 (sample SAMN11095933, study PRJNA526329) | marine sediment metagenome | biome: Marine sediment; feature: Surficial sediment; material: Deep marine sediment; isolation source: Hadal surficial sediment | place: Pacific Ocean | collected 2014-05 | depth... | reverse complement strand
AGGCAGGCCATTTTCTTCAAGCCAATAGCCGCCTGTCGAACCGTGTTCAGATCATAGACATAGGCGCTGGATTCCATCTCGCCAATCTTGATCAATTGATCGCGTCGTTCCATCCACCAGGGCGCAGCTGTTTTTCTTTCAGCTTGTTTGCCCATGGTCAATTGGTCCCATGATGGTCCGAACAGAGTTCCCGCCCCATCACTGCGGATAATGGTCGAATGCAATTTCACCAGTAGCTTCAACGCTTGGTCAGCATCAATGACGAAACTCAAATTGAGGTCGTTCGCAGCCTGCGATACCAGGTGAATTTTCTCTTCCTCGAAAACGCTGAGAGCTGGCGCCAGCCGTGGCAAAATCGCGCGGATCTTTTGGCCCACCAGGCTGATTACCGCGCAATCTTCGATAATTCGTACACGACAGATCTTTTCAAGATCCCTGATCAGGTCCCGCATGACTTCTGCCGGCGCCAGGTCGTCTGCCGTATCGATGGTTACCGTGACATTTGTTTCAGATGTGGATACCAGGTCTATCGAAACGCCGTGGTCGCGAAAACAGCCAAACGCATCCGCGAGAAATCCAACTTCGTGCCACATGGTGGCGCTTTGCATGGAAATGATGGTGATTCCGGAGCGGGTAGAAACACCCTTTACCTGCGGCTCCACATCATCTGGTAAAGCCGAAATTCGCGTACCGGCCAATTCCGGCATGCTGGTGCAACGTATATACAAAGGTATGCCCAGTTTCCTGAGTGGCGATATACAGCGCGGATGCAGCACCTTGCTGCCGGTAGACGCCAACTCCTGTGCCTCTTCGTAGCTGATCGATTTCAAGATACGGGCAGACGGCACCAGTCGCGGGTTGGCGCTGAACATGCCTGGCACGTCGGTCCAGATTTCGACGCGTTGGGCCTGTAATTTTGCTCCCAGATAAGCCGCGGTGGTATCGGAGCCTTCACGTCCGAGCAACACCGTTTCGCCGTCTGCATTGGCCGCTATAAAGCCTTGGGTCAGGAAAATATCATCGCTTGCAGCCAGTTTGTCAGCAAGCGTGTTATCGGGATCATGCGAACAGGTCGCTGACACGAAATTCTGCAGCAACGATCGTTTTTTGTTGACTTCGCTTTGCAAAATTGTTCGTGCGTCAAGCCACTTGATATCGACATCCAGGGACTGCAAGATTGCGACGCCAACATGCGTCGCCAGTAATTCGCCGAAAGCAACAATTCGGGCATGGTCTGCGGGTGTATTTTCGCTGGACGAGGTCAGTTCCGAGACGCTTGATTTCAAGTCGTTAAAAACCGCGCCTATTACTGCCTTTGTATCGAGACCAAAATTCTCCGCTAATTGCGAGTGTTGATCCCAGATGCTCTGCAAGACTGCCTGCGAATCTGCCGGCTCATCGCCGGCAACAAGGAGTTCAAGTTTATTGGACACATCCGCCAGGGCTGAATGCACCACAAGGGGGCGTTGGCCATCGCTAACGCATTTTTTTATCTGGTCCGCAATTGTTTGCCAGTTTTTCGCGGACGAGACACTGGTGCCACCGAACTTCAGAACGACCCAGTCAGTATTGTTTGACTGGGATGAAAATTGTTTACGCACCATAGATTTTCTCAATTTTCTCGACGACAAGCATTAATTATCGCGTGTTCGCCGCTCCTGCGCATGCATGCGCTCGCGGCAGACGACCGCCAGGGATGGCGGGAGTGCCGAAAACGCAGGAGCAGTTTTCTGCCCGTTCGTCCCTGAACATAAAAAAAACCCGCAGGGGATCTTTCCTTGCGGGTTCTATGACAATAGTTGCTTTGTTTTTAGCTTTTGCTACTGCCTCTCGGACCCACGTACCTCTGGCGCGCCGTTTTGTTTTAATAATTTTAAAGCGTCGATCATGTCGAGCCTCAGCACACTACGTGAGTCGAATATTGTTGGGACCGTGGAGTTAAGCGAAAAAAGTCCAATAGGTCAAGTATTTACGTGCTAAACGTCCCATTCAGGCGCAACTGTGACGGCGCCTTGTGAAGCGGACAGTACGCTCGCCCGATATTTCGCCAGTGCCCCGCCGGAAACGTTCGAGCGCGGTCGAACCCAGCGATGCTTGCGGTCATCGAATTCCTCCGCGCTGATTTTGAGATCGATACACTTCGATTCGGCGTCGATGACGATCACGTCTCCTTCCTCGATCAAGGCAATCGGCCCACCAACGGCCGCCTCAGGCGTCACATGGCCAACAACGAAACCGTGGCTGCCGCCGGAAAAACGACCGTCGGTAATCAATGCGACGTCTGCACCAAGGCCTTTGCCCATGATCGCAGCTGTGGGACTTAGCATTTCACGCATCCCCGGACCGCCCTTCGGCCCCTCGTAGCGAATTACGATAACGTCGCCGGCAACAATTGCGCCGTCCAGAATAGCCTGTAACGCCTTCTCCTCAGAGTGAAATACCCGCGCTCGTCCTTCGAACCGCACGCCCTCTTTACCGCTGATTTTCGCCACTGCTCCCGACGGGGCAAGGTTTCCATACAGCACGACCAAATGGCTGTCCGCCTTTATTGGATTGTCGAAATCACGAATGATGTCCTGCCCAGCTGGATAATCGCTTACATCCGCAAGGTTTTCTGCCATGGTTCGACCGGTCACTGTCAGGCAATCGCCATGCAGCAAGCCGCGATCGAGCAGTCGCTTCATCAGCGGTCGTATGCCACCGATAGCGATCAACTCGGACATCAGGTACTTGCCACTGGGTCTGACGTCAGCAAGCACCGGTACGCGGCGCCCCACGCGATCGAAATCGTCCAGCGCCAGCGGAATTCCTGCTTCTTTCGCCATCGCAAGTAAATGCAACACAGCGTTGGTTGATCCGCCAAGGGCAATCACCACTGTCATGGCGTTCTCAAAGGCCTTTTTTGAAAGAATATCCGAAGGCCGGATGCCCTTTTTGATCAAGTTGACAACGGCCTCGCCCGCGCGCAGGCAATCTTCTATTTTGCTTTCTGATACTGCCTCTTGCGCAGAGCTATTGCCGAGACTGAGACCCATTGCCTCGATCGCGGATGCCATTGTGTTCGCCGTATACATGCCGCCGCAAGCGCCCGGACCGGGAATGGCTGTGCGCTCGACCTCCAACAACTCTTTTTCGTCAATTTTGCCACCGGACAGGGCTCCAACCGCCTCAAAAACCGATACGACGTCGCGACGTTTTTCACCTGGCTTGATCGTGCCGCCGAAGACAAATACGGACGGTCGATCAAGCCTGGACATTGCCATCACACAGGCCGGCATATTCTTGTCACACCCGCCGATCGTGACCAGCCCGTCGAAGCCTTGTGCTTGTGTAACCGCTTCGATTGAATCGGCAATTATTTCCCTGGAGACCAGTGAGAAACGCATACCTTCTGTTCCCATGGAAATGCCGTCTGAAACCGTTATGGTGTTGAAAATGACGGCCTTGCCGCCAGCCTCGTTAACGCCTTGCGCCGCTTTTTCTGCAAGGCCATGCAGATGCATGTTGCAAGGTGTAATCATGCTCCAGGTCGAAGCAATGCCAATTTGTGGCTTGTTAAAATCTTCTTCTGTAAAGCCGACTGCCCTGAGCATCGCCCGGCTCGGTGCCTGCGAAACGCCATCAACAACAACGCGTGAATAGCGCCGCAGCTCTTTATCTTCCATTATTTTCGCTCTTGGTAGGTGATTTGTTCTGATCGCTGTCAGCTATCATCATCCCGAATCATAACCGTGATTCGCCGGTAAATGTCGCCTTCTGTATAGGGAAGGTCTCCAAGCAACTCGATCGTAAACGCCTCGTCAGACTCGCGAATCGAATCCTGAATCAAGGGGATCAGAATCCGCTCCGAACGATCACCGGGCCCAAATGACAAAGTGCCGGTCGGCGATGCGATGTAGTCTTCGCCCTCGGTCGTCGATATGTCCCGAATTACATATGCCACCGTTTGCGTCGTGTTGTCTGCCTTATATCGAATAACGTCCATCTGCACAGCCGCGTCACTTTCACGAACCGAAATCTCGCCCACGGCAAATGCGATTGTATTTGGCGCCAGGCGGCTTTCGTACGCACGCTGATCGTCGTCCTGTATTGTCAGGCCTATGCTCGCGAACACGATGTCACCATATTCGGTATCGAGAATGACGAGTGCAACATGACTGTCTGCCTCACGGACGGTGTCTGACTTCAGATCAATGGTCAGGCGCGCACGATGTTGTCCGGGGAGGAAGTCGAGAATACCGTCATTCGAAACAGTGTATTGGTCCGACGCGCGAAGCGACCGCCTGCCGTTGTATGCCCGCTCGTGCAGCTTCAATTGCAGCGCTTCATCAAGACTTGATCCCCGCACGAAATCAATTATTACCGGCCGCCCATCTTCCATCAGCGCGATGCTGGATGTCTCCGGCAACTCGCCAGGGCCTGCCAGCGGCAAAATAATATCGGCCGGTGGCATACTCGAGAAGTCCGGCCCAGCAGTGATTTCAGGTTCCGCGCTGACCGTTTGTGCTTCGCTCGGCGTAACTGATTCAACTTGAGGCTTTGTTGCAACGGCAGCTTGGATCTCTGGCTCTGATACAGGCACTGCATCCAGATCTGTTGTATCCAGCACTTCCTGATCCGTTTCTGCCGCCGCTTCGTAACCTGGACTGTCAACAATCGCGGCGGTTTGTTCTTCAGCGACCTCCTCAACAGGCGCGTCGATTGGAATGTCCGGACTCTCGCCCGACAAGAGCTCAAACGTCTCACCAACATAGGGCTGTACAAACTGAATCAGATCATCTTCGAATAGCACTGCAGCTCCACCTGCAAGAACAACTAACAAGGCTACATACCGCCACAGCTTTCCTGGACTGGAATCGAATTCGTCGACATAGGTATTGTCTATATCAATGTCGATGTCGATTTCCATTGGAATATCGACAATCTTTGTAGACGCTGTTAACGCTTTCACAAATTCAGCCGGAGAGGAATACCGGGCTACTCGCGAATAGGCCAATGCTTTCTTGAGTGCCTGCCACTGTGATTTGTTCAGGCTTTCGAGTCGTTGCGGTTTCATGCCCGCTTCTGCGGCTTCAGCTGCATTGCGTGGGCCGAAAACCCGGTATCCGGCGATCAGGCGGTACGCAAGACACGCCAGCGAGAACACATCATCAGCGGCCACAGGCTCTTCGCCGGTCAAGACTTGCATACTTGAATAGGCTGGCGTTGCCGCCTTCAAAATAGCGGGATCGACATCCGCCTCACTGACACTTTGTTTCTGGCGAATTCTCGCGATACCAAAATCAAAGAGTTTTGCCTGGCCCGTTGGCGTGATCATCACGTTGCCGGGTTTTACATCCGCGTGGATGACGCCCCGCAAGTGCGCATAGTCGAGTGCGTTGCCAACTTGCCGCACGATGCCCAGAGCCGTTTCCAGGTCCATTTGACCGGTTGCACTGTCGTCAAGAATATTGGCCAGCGATCGACCCTCAAGCCACTCCATGACCATAAAATAGAGATTGTCGTCGCGATCGAGATCGATGAATCGAACAATGTTGGGATGCGACAGACATCGAGTTTTAACCGCTTCTTGCTGAAGCGCACGTAACGCATCCGCGTCATAGGACAGTTTGGGAGACAATACTTTGATAGCAACCCAATGTTCTTCTTCACCCGCCTCCGCAAGGCGCCTGTCGAGCGCCTTGTACACCGTGCCCATGCTCCCGCCCTGAATTTCTTCAGTGAGCATGAATCGATCGCGAAGAACAGATCCAACCTGCAATTGTTGATCCATCATGCCGGGCGACAACGTGACGGTTGGAATGACAGTAGTCGCGCCGAACGGATCACTCTCATCTGTCGGCAGCACTATCGTGGCCGTTGGCAAATCTTCAGAGACAATCTTGTCGATGAGTTGTTGTACCAGCTGAAACGACTCATCCCGAAGCTCGCCGTTGTCGTGCTGTCGCTGCAGCGTATCGCGAACTTCCCGTTCACTTACACCGTCGCCGGAAAGCATGGACTTTATGGCGAGATGAATTTCCTGCAGCATCGATTCGTCATCAATATGGTTCCTGAGCTCGCTCGCAAAACTCGAGAGCTGCTCCTCATATGATTTTTCCGTGCTGTTCGCCATACCCGTTCTTGTCCAAAAGTTGCCGTAAACCGCATGCGAAAAGACTTGCGGCGCAAAAGTTATGCGTACATCAGTCAGTGTAGCGCCGCTCATGGCGGCGCAGCCGGAACTGGTCGTCACATTTCGGCGCACAGGTGAGCGCTAGCGCTCATATTCGGCGGTCAGAGGACCTTCCCGGGGTTCATAATGCCCAGCGGATCAAGCGCCGCCTTGATCGCCCGCATGGTGTCGAGTTCAACTTCTGATCGATATTGCCGCAGATACTGTCGGCGTGCCTGTCCGATGCCGTGTTCCGCGCTGAAACTTCCTTCGAATTCATCGACAATTTCGTAAACAATTCTCGCTATCGCTTCTCTTTCGAGCAGAAACTCGTCCGCGGAGATTCCGCTCGGCTGCGACACGTTGAAATGCACATTGCCGTCACCGACATGGCCGAACGCAACGACCCTTGCATTCGGACTATGCTGCGTGATGGCAGCATCCGCAACGTCTATGAAGTCCCCGATGCGGTCAACCGGGATCGACACGTCATGCTTCAGGCTGGCCCCTTCGAACTTTTGCGCTTCAGAAATGCTGTGCCGGATTTTCCAGAGTGCGTCCGCTTCGGAGCTGTTCTTGGTGATCAGGGCGTTGTCCGCGGCATTTTCTTCGATAGCCCGTGCCAGGGACCGCTCAATCGTCGACACAGATGCAGAGCTTGTGGCTAGCACGTACCACGGGTAGGCCTCATCGAACGGGTTCCTCGTATCCGGAATATGGCGAGTGACAAAACGCATGGCTCGATCCGGCATAAGTTCAAATGCCTGCAGTGAATCACCAAGAGAGTCACGAAGATCAGACAAAAGCCGAACAGATGCGTCTGGAGACTGGAGAGCTACCATGAACGTATGCATGTCGCCCATGGCAGGCTGAAGTCGAAGGCAAGCGCCCGTTATGATGCCGAGCGTGCCTTCTGCACCGATAAACAGCTGCTTCAGATCGTAACCTGCCGTGTCTTTTCGAAGTGCTCGCAAGCCATCGATGACACGACCGTCCGGGAGCACCACTTCGAGACCAAAAACCTGCGCCCTTGCCGTGCCGTAACGCAATACATTAATGCCGCCGGCATTGGTCGACAGATTGCCACCAATCTGACAACTGCCCTCGGCAGCCAGGCTGAGCGGAAAATATCGACCAGCGTCGGCCGCTGCTTGCTGCACCTGGGACAACGTGCACCCTGCATCCACAATCATGGAAAAATTATCGGGGGAAACGCTGCGTATGCGCTGCATGCGTCGCAGTGTCACAACCACTTGCTCACCACTGCTGTCGGGAATAGCGCCGCCACAGAGACCTGTATTGCCGCCCTGCGGCACGATTCCAACCGATTTGGCAGCACATGCCGATACGATCGCCGAAACCTCCTCCGTATTGGCCGGCGCCAGCACCATGCCCGCCTTGCCACGGTAGCGATCGCGCCACTCCGAGAGATATGGCTGCATATCATCTTGGTCGGTGAGCCACCCTTTCGGGCCAACGATGGATTTCAAACGGTCAACAATCACTGCATCAATCCAGGTCCGCCTGCCTGGCGAATGTTTGCCAGTCGATATTGCTGCCGCACATTATCGAGACCACCCTGGATCCGCGAAGGCGATCTTTCAGCGGCCCGAGCATTGCGGCAGTGGTCGCCGCGCAGGCGGGCTCCACTGCTATTTTCATATTTTTAAACAGGAAACCCATTGCCGAGCGCAGCTCGTCATCGCTGACAAGCACTAATTCGTCTACATTGTCCCTGCAAAGCTCAAACGATTGCTCAAGCGCGAATGGTGCGCCCAGACTGTCCGCAATCGTGTCGACGTGCTCCAGCGGTTCGGGTTTGCCGCTGGCGAAACTGCGATGCATGGAATCGGCGCCAACGGGTTCAACGCCGAAGACTTGAACCTCCGGTCGCAGCTGCTTTACGGCACTCGATATTCCGGCGCAAAGACCGCCACCGCCAATTGGCACCAATATTGAATCGAAGTCCGGTATCTGTTCGCATACTTCCAGCCCGATAGTAGCCGTGCCACAGAATGTATTCGGTCCCTCGAACGGGTGCACGAAATAGCGACCTTCCTTTTCCTGAATGTCCTGCGCTACAGAAAACGCCTCATGCACATCATCTACAATGACGACTTCAGCGCCGTAGCTCTTGCAACGCTCAACACGTGCCGCGTTGGCGCTGCCTAACATGACAACCTTTGCACTCGTGCCTGCGACCCTGGCCGCATAAGCGGTTGCTATGGCGTGATTGCCGGCGCTAACCGCTGTGACGCCCGCTGCTCGTTGTTTTGCATCGAGACTCAATACGACGGCAAGTGCGCCACGCGCCTTGAATGTTCCGGTCTGCTGCAGGAACTCCATTTTGGCCCACACAGTAGTGTCTCCACCGAGTTGATTCTCGATCGCCGTGCAGCGAACTACGGGTGTCTCGACGATCTGGCAGCCAAGCGACTTCTTGAGTTCACGTACTGCTTCAATGGCTGGCGGCTCAGTTGTCATACGGGTGAGTCTCCTTCGGATCGCGATTCTTATGTAAAATACTGAGTTTCATTGTCTGCCGTATTTGTAGCGATTTGAATTACATGCCGTAATTTCTTAATAGTACTTGCGCTGTTCCTCGTAGTTGACTATTTTGCCCTAACATTCCTGACAAGGCACCCAATGCCTGAGATGTATTCAATGACCACCTTAAAGTACGCCTGGCCGACAATGGATAGTTTGCATGGAATTTGATGAACTGTCCCAGTCAGCCATACGGAGAGTAGCCGACTATTCGCCGTACCTGGACCAATTGGCCGGTCTGGCCAATGAAATGGGCCTGAAACAGCGCAGTAACCTGGTGCACCTTGAACGCTGCTTGAACGCCGAGTGGTCGCTTGGGCAGAACAGCATCCTGAGTTGGACGCCGACGGATGAAGGCATGCTCGTCCTGGTAGTGCCGCATTACGCGATTGCCGAGTACATGGCCGTCAGTGACCGCGGCGATAGCGTGTCCAAGCGTGTGTCCGCCCGCTTCATTACCGAGCTTATTTCAGGCGATCGACAGCTGACCTTGTCGCAAATGCACAAGGTCGGGCGACTGCTGAAAGTCGAGCCGAAATCAATCACGTTGCGGCAGCCTCTCAGCGCTCATCCAGTCGAAATTCAAATCGTCGAGAAAATGATTCGCCGCTACGGCATCAACTATGTGGCCAGCCGCGCAGTCACATTGTTCGATATCGTCAGCTTCAGTCTGTTGACGCCGTTCGAGCAAATGACGCAACTGAACAGCTTGTCCTATTCGCTCAATTCAGCACACGCCAAGATGCTGGACCTCGACGTTGGCATTAATTTCGCGCGCTCGTCCAGCGGTGACGGATTCTACATCTGGAACCGCGATCACGGCCTTGAGGCTAACGTAAATCTGTACCACTTCATGCATATCGTCCTTGCTGATAACGCCATTGCCAGCAGCAAGACCGCCTCTCGGGCAGTCCCCCAATTGAGGGCGTGCTTCCACGTCGGCAGCTGTTACGAATTTCATCAGGCGGAAGGTCTCAACCCGACGACACATGATTTTATTGTTGGCGACGTAACGATTGAACTGGCACGAATGATCGACGCCGCTTTGCCAGGACAGATTTTGGTCGGTGAATTCGTCGCTGAAATCGAAGATGGCACGTTGGGTGAAACGACCTCACAGGTAAACCTGGACGCTGTTACGTTTTTGCGACGGGCACAAGGTAACCTGTCAAAATTAAGCGGGCTGGAGTTATCCGGCGATCGTGTGACTGCGATCAAGTGCTATCTGACGGGTGAGCGACTTGCGAGTGGCGAATTTTCGATTCGGCGACTACGAATAAAAGACAAGCATGGGCTCATTCGGACCGCGTTTAATGCGAAGGTGAATATTTATCGCGACAATGCACCGCCGATTTTGTTGGGGATTGAGGATAAGAAACTGGTTGGCAGCCCGACTGTGGCGGCGAAGATTGTGCAGTAGGAATTGGGCTGTAAAGGAAAGCGAGAGGATTGATTGACCGCACAGCCACTAGGCAGCTGCCTGTGCCTCCAAACGCCAGTTAGCCGCTCGCGATATGCGAAGATACTGACCGAATCTCGCAGGCGCGACATGGTCCAGCACGTTCACAATTTGCTGGGTCGGAATGTTTTGATATATCGCCCGGATCATTTGATCGACTTTGCGCTGTACTCGCGGGCTTTTCTCCCACAGCGCAACTGCCTGTGCAGATACGCCGAGATAATCGCCGACCTCGCGCTGCGTCATATCCAGTTCTATGCGCAGAAAGCGAAATTCCCGGCCCGACAGATACGGTTGCTCGATCAGCGTATCTGCAATTAATTTATGTAATCCATCCGTATTGGAAATCGAAATCGCCTTGCCGTAGGGCGTGTCAATTTCGGTATATCCGTTCTCCAGATACACATTCCGCAGACCGGACTCTGTGTAGTGATACATGGCGGTTCTCCAACAAACCTAGTTTATTACCGTGACGATCACGCAAGCCTCGTCCCCTCCTCATTCAGTGCCGCAACTACTCGTACACCAACACCGGCGGAACTACCTGCATACGTGCATTTCCAATCGACCGGATCACGTATCGGCCCTTCAACCTCATGTCCGGCTTCCAATATCCGAATTACCTCGCGAATCGACACGTCATATTCGGCCATACGAGCCTTCGCGTGATAAGTCCAAATAATGGTCCCGGCAGCAATCAATCGCTTGAATTTGGTCCTGGCTTCCCTGTGATTGCGTGCTGCCACGGTATTTTCCATGAATTGTACTACCTATAATAATTATAGGTTCACATTTGAACGAATTTACTGGCCGTTATTGTCTTTTTTGCTGTAATTGGCCGGTATTGCCCGGTTTGGACCGCAATCAAACGCCAAAAATGCGCGACTTGATACCTCGATATTATGTTACCTGACCACCGATTCCAGACATGATCGGCCAAAATGTCATCGGCAGTGGTGCGTCGATATAGATTTCGGTCATAGCTAAACGGTAGCCGGATCTCATCGAGAGAGCAGCCCGTATGACTGGGCTATTCGTCCCGAGGACTAAGGTCTATCCGATTTCGTCCGTCTCAGGCGCTCTGGTGATGCCGATATTCGGTATCAACACCCAAAACGTCGGTAGTGAACAATTCCGTATTTCCACCATTACGAAGCACCTACGGCTCGGTATAGGCGAATTCTGCATAGTGCGCGAGCATGATGTCCTCAAAGATTTCGGCAGCCGCACCAACCGCAAATGGATATTCCGAAATCTGCGTCAATGTCACAAGGTCTTCTTTTGCCGATCCGAATCGCCGCGCCAGATCAGTGTTGGTGATGCAGCCAATTTTATAAAGCACTTTAAAGTTTGGTTGCAAAATAATTTGGTATTTATCATTGTCCATCAAAGACCAGACTTTATTGAAGCCAACTTGCCTGTCATAAGTCGCAATCTTGTCGCCATTAAGTGTGATGTCTACATAACCATCGCGGGCCTGACATTTGCCCATTACTTACTGCCAAATCAATTATCTTTTGCTGGTGACGCATATTTGTTGAGGATTGAGGATAAGAAACTGGCTGGCACGCCAACTGCGGCGGCGAAGACTGTTTCGTAGGTATTGGGAGTGGTTGAATAGCTCGCGTAAAGTTGACTATGGGTTCGCGAAAGGATTGATTCGCTGCATCCTGCAGCTCACCCTTCGGGCGCGCTTTGCGCGTCCAAATCGGCTGTCCTGCCGATTTGTCGAACCTGATACGGTTCACACTGCCCGACCACTTATTAAAAAGCCTCCCTGACGTGAAACGGGAGGCTTTTTAATAAGTGGTCGGGGCGAGAGGATTTGAACCTCCGACCCCCACAACCCCATTGTGGTGCGCTACCAGGCTGCGCTACGCCCCGACCGAGTCCCGAAATAAATACGGGGGCGGCAATGATACTTGCCGCCCCCGTCTTATTAAAGCTTATTTATCGACGCAGGATCTTGAGAACTTGTTCAAGTTCCACGCGCAACTGCTTGATAATTTGCTGACTTTGACTTACATCCGATTTGGCTTGTTCGCCTGTCAGGCGCTGACGAGCGCCACCGATGGTGAAACCGTCGTCATACAGCAGGCTGCGTATCTGACGGATGATCAGAACGTCCTGACGCTGATAATAGCGACGATTGCCTCGTCGCTTGACAGGTTTCAGCTGTGGAAACTCCTGCTCCCAGTAACGCAAGACGTGTGGCTTGACAGCACACAGGTCGCTTACCTCACCTATGGTGAAATAGCGCTTGCCTGGTATTGGAGGTAATTCGTCGTTATTCCCCGGTTCCAGCATAGGCCTCTACTCGGGTTTTTAATTTTTGTCCTGGCCTGAAGGTCACAACACGTCGTGCCGTGATTGGAATTTCCTCTCCAGTTTTCGGGTTTCTACCAGGACGTTCGTTTTTATCCCGAAGGTCAAAATTACCAAACCCCGACAGTTTGATTTGCTCCCCTACCGCGAGTGATGCTCGTAGCTCTTCAAAATACAAATCGACAAGCTCGCGAGCTTCCCGTTTGTTTAATCCGAGTTCATTGAACAAGGACTCTGCCATATCTGCTTTTGTTAGTGCCATTCGCTTTATTCTCGTAGTCGCGCTGTAAATTCTTTTTGTAATTTGCTTACCGCAGCGTCCATTGCAGAGTCCGCATCCTCGTCAGTAAGGGTGCGTGATGTTTCTTGCAAAATCAAGCCTAAAGCGACGCTTTTTCGCCCAGCTTCTATGCCCGAACCCCGGTATATGTCAAAAATTACGACATTCCGGATTAAGTCAGGCACGGCTGATTTCACTGCTGAAACAAGCTGAGACACCAAAACATCGTCATCAATTACGATTGCAATATCGCGTCGGATCGCCGGATATTTTGATACCTCTGCCGCCACAGGAACCTTGGAAGCAAACACCAACTCAGCATTTAGCTCAAAAACGAACACGTCTTTTTTAAGCCCCAATTGCTTTGCAACAGCCGGATGAAGCTTGCCAATAACGCCCGCTTCGACTCCATCGCGAAGGATTAATGCGGCCTGCCCTGGTTGCAACGCGGGTTGCTCAGTTGCGACAAAAGTAAAATCGCCTGAACACCCGGTCATACCGAGCAGCCCTTCCAGATCGGATTTTATGTCAAAAAAATCAACGGCCTGTCCGCCGTCATCCCACTGCTCTGGCCGTACACTGCCCAGCGCAAGTCCTGCAACGCGAACTATTTCTACTGGTGCATCAAGCTCGCCGTGGTAGGACTTGCCTATCTCGAACAACCGAACACGCTCTTGTTGGCGTGCAACGTTGGCAGCAGCGACCGCGATCATTCCACCTAAAAGTGATGTTCGCATTACCGACATTTCAGTTGAAATTGGATTGGCCAGAACCTGTTTGGTCTTTTCTCCGGAAATCAATTCGTCAGACTCAGCGTCCACGAAACTGTAGTTGATGACCTCCTGGTAATCACGTGCTACCAGGGCATCGCCAACCTTCTGCAAGTCGACAAATGTTTCCGTTACGGCCGCGAGCGGCGTATCGGCAATTGCTGTGACCTCCGGTATAGCGTCGTATCCGAAAATTCGGGCAACCTCCTCGATGAGGTCTGCCTCGATCTCGATATCAAAGCGAAAACCGGGGGCTTCCACCTTCCAACCGTCGTTCGTTGGCTCGGTTTTCAGGCCCAGGCCACGTAGAATTTTTGTAACCGTTGCGGCGTCTATTTCCACACCAAGCAAGTGACTGAGTCTTGCATGGCGTAACACGATCGTTGCATTTGCCGGCAGTTGTTGCTGATGCACTTCATCGGTCAACGGACCCGCATCACCGCCGGAGATTTCCAACAACAATTCCGTAGCGCGGTTTATTGCACGTACCTGACCCGCAGGATCGACACCGCGTTCAAATCGCAATGATGCGTCGGTGTGCATTCCATAGGATCGTGCCCGGCCGGCCATTACTTCCGGTGGCCAGAAAGCAGCCTCGAAGAAGATGTCGGTTGTGGCTGGCTGAACCGCCGTCTCCAGACCGCCCATCATGCCCGCCAGGCCAATAGGACCCGAATCATCGGTAATGATGACGGTATCGTCGTTCAACTCGACCTCGCGCTCATCCAGCAAGGTGACTTTCTCGCCCTTTTTGGCGAATCGAGGCCGAATCGGACCCTTCAGCCTGGCAAGGTCGTAGGCATGCAGCGGCTGACCCAGCTCTAACATCACGAAATTGGTGATATCCACCACCGGGTGAATGCTGCGAATGCCACTTCTGCGCAAGCGCTCCACTAACCAGATGGGTGACCTGGCCTCAGTATTGATGCCTCGGATAACGCGGCCAGCAAATCTCGGACAGGCTGCCGGATCAGCAAGTTCGACCGCATGCTGATCATTGATCGACTCTTTAATGTTTGCCGATTCAGGCTCTTTGAAATCCGTACCGGTCATCGCAGCAACGTCCCGGGCTATGCCCAGAACGCTAAAACAGTCGCCGCGATTCGGTGTCAGATCGACGTCGATGATGCTATCGGGCAAATTCAGGTACTCGGCAATCGACTGACCGATGGGCGCGTCTGCTGGCAGTTCGAGGATGCCGTCTGACTCTTCACCAAGACCCAGTTCGACAGCGGAACAAAGCATGCCATTTGAAACGACGCCACGAATTTTGGATTTACGGAGTTTCAGTCCGTTCGGCAGGGTCACCCCGGGGCTCGCCATTGGCGTTTTCATGCCGACGTATACATTGGGTGCGCCACACACGATCTCTATTGACGATCCGTCACCGGGGTCTACCTGGCAGACACTCAGGCGATCTGCATCGGGATGCTTTGCGACACCCAGAACTTTGGCGACAACAACATCTTCGAGTCCTGCGCCGTGGCTTGTAACGCTATCGACTTCATGACCCGCCATTGTGAGGCTGTGTGCAAGTTGCTCGGTGCTTAAGTCCGGATCAACCCATTCGCGTAGCCAACTCTCTGAAAATTTCATCGTTTGACCACGCCTTAGTGAAACTGCCGCAGAAAGCGCAGATCGTTTTCGAAGAAAGTACGCAGGTCGTTCACGCCGTATCGAAGCATTGCCAGTCTTTCGATACCCATGCCGAACGCATAGCCGGTGAATTCTTCTGCATCAATTCCCGCATTCTCAAGTACATTGGGATGCACCATGCCGCAACCGAGAATCTCCAGCCATTTGTCTTCGCCCCACAGCACATCCACTTCTGCGGACGGCTCTGTGAACGGAAAGTAAGACGGCCGAAACCGCAGCTTCGCGTCGCGCTCGAAGAACTGTTCGACGAACTGGTGCAATGCGGCCTTCAGATTGGCAAAGCTGACACCGCGGTCGATGACCAGCCCCTCGACCTGGTGAAACATCGGCGTGTGCGTTTGATCGCTGTCGCAGCGGTACACCCGACCCGGCGCAATAATGCGAATAGGCACACCCTCTTGCACCATGGCGCGAATCTGCACCGGTGAGGTATGCGTGCGCAACAAGTTGCCACCCGGGAAATAGAAAGTGTCGTGCATTGCACGTGCAGGGTGATTCTCGGGAATGTTCAGGGCCGTGAAATTATGGAAATCGTCTTCTATCTCGGGCCCGGTGCGAATGCCAAAACCTGCATCTCTGAATATCGCTTCAATACGATTTCGGGCAAGCGCTACCGGATGCCGGCCGCCCATCGACATGCCTCGGCCCGGCAGCGTTACGTCAACTGCATCGGCCGCAAGTTTCAGCGCCAGCGATGTGTTCTCCAACGACTGACGTCGAGTCTCGATTCTCTGGATTAGCTCTTGCTTGGCTTTGTTAATTTCCTGACCCGCGGCCGGTCTTTCTGCCGCAGGCAGATCACTGAGTGACTTGAGACGCAAGGTGAGCGCACCCTTTTTGCCGAGATAGGTAACGCGGAGCAAATCAAGCGCAGCCAGATCCTCGGCAGCGCCGATGTCAGTCTCTGCCTGCTGAATTAGCTCGTTGAGTGCCTGCATGTGATGCCCGGATCTGCAGAGGCGCCAATCTTGCACCTCATACGGATCTGACTAACTTTCAGGTAACGCAGCTTTGGCTTGTGCCGCTATTGCGCCAAAAGCATCCGGGTCGCGCACAGCGATATCCGCCAGCACCTTTCGGTCGACTTCAATCTTTGCCAGGTTCAAGCCATTAATCAGACGGCTGTATGACAGACCGTGCAACCGGGCTGCTGCATTGATACGGGTAATCCAGAGAGCACGAAACTGACGTTTGCGCTGTCTGCGATCACGGTATGCATACTGCCCTGCCTTGATGACTGCCTGTTTGGCGGTCTTGAATAATTTGCTGCGTGCACCGTAATAGCCCTTTGCTTTGTTAAGGACTTTCTTATGCCGCGCTTTGGCTGTTACGCCACTTTTAACTCTTGCCATGGTTCAATCCTCAACTATACGGGAGCATGCGACGCACGCTCTTCTTGTCGCAGTCTGCAACTTGCAGGGTCAAACCCAGATGACGCTTGCGCTTCGACTTTTTCTTGGTGAGGATATGGTTGAGATGGGATTGTGCTCGTTTAAAACCACCCTTTCCCGTCCGGCTGAAGCGCTTGGCCGCGCCCCGGTTGGTCTTCATTTTCGACATTTTCGTCGTCTCCGATTTTCTAGCCTTGCTACGTACAAGCACGTGCTTGCCGCTACAGGCGGGTTTTAGCTTTGGCTGATACGAATATCAGTCACGCCGCCACTCACTTTTTCTTTGGTGATATCATCATGACCATCTGTCGCCCTTCCATCTGCGGCATTTGCTCAACAACACCAATTTCTTCAAGGTCTTTCCTGACCCTGGCAAGCAGTTGTGCACCCAATTCCTGATGCGCCATCTCCCTGCCTCTGAATCTCAATGTGATTTTGGCCTTATCGCCATATTCCAGGAATTCTGTCAGCTTTCGCAGCTTCACCTGGTAATCACCTTCGTCCGTTCCCGGCCGAAACTTAATCTCTTTTACGTGCACCTGCTTTTGCTTACGCTTGGCAGACTGCGCCTTCTTGTTCAGTTCGAACAAATGTTTGCCGAAATCCATGATTCGGCATACCGGTGGTTCTGCGTTCGGCGAAACCTCCACCAAATCCAGCTCACCGTCTTTGGCCAGTTCAATCGCAGCAGCAAGTGGCATGACCCCGGCTTGCTCACCTTCGGCGTCAATTACTCTTACCTCAACTGCGTCTATTTCTTCATTGCGCCTTACGCGCTTGGTTGATGCGATCCTGTATTCCTCCGGCCAAAAACAAGGTCCGCGTGGTAGAAGCCCAAATAGGCCGCCATACACTGCGCGGGACGCGAATTCTATAGCCGCCTACCAGCGGAAACAAGCCCGGAAATGACTGATTTAGAAGAAACTTCGCCGAAAAATGACGATTCAGTGCTTTTTTCGATCTTTTGTCGCAGCTGTTGGTCTGGCGCAACGCTTGCCACCTTGAAGCCCGCATTTTCCTGTTGCCGAAAATTGAGGTTGCACGCTCTACGCAGCTTGAGTATCTTTGTCGCCCCTCGCTAGGACTAGGGCGATTAGCTCAGTGGGCACTAGAACGAAGTCAGGCAGTTGAGAGTAGCACTCTCTGGAAGGGCGATTAGCTCAGGGGTAGAGCGCCACGTTGACATCGTGGAGGTCGGTGGTTCGAGACCACCATCGCCCACCAACATCCCCAGCGGACCAAGTCATATTGGTCCGCATCAGCCCGATTCTTTCGAGCTTGAACCTGAACTAGGGCGTATACCAGATCGGCGACGTGTAGGCGCGATCCTGTTGACTGGTTGGCGCATTCTCGGGCAAGTCGACACCGAACCGGAAAACGTCATAGAGGTACCAGGGCGGCGTTGGAATCTCGAGCACACGAGCGTAGTAAAACGCCCTCTCCCGAGGATCAAAATCCGGATCACTCCAAACAGTAGCCAACTCGGAAGCGCCAATCGTGTTCGACCAGCTCGAAGACGCAACGTCAACGGTGTTGCCAACAAGTGGGAGAATGCCGTTGGCATCGGGAACTCGACCGTCCGACCAAACTACGTCATAAACCTTCTCGTGCGTCTGTCCGTCATCATCGAGCCAGCCTTTTACAATCTGGATGCGATCAAGATTGGCGCCAATCGGATCGCGCAAGGCATAGACCATGAAATTCGGCGCCTTGCCGTCCGGACCCTTGCTGATGTCTCCGCCCATGGGCACGCCCTTGGCATAGCCGGTGAAAGCAGGCTCACGGCTGTGAATGTCTTTTCCCACATACTCCCAACCACCGAAAAATCGCACCGTCAGGCGGGTGCCGGTCGTAGCGTAAACTTCTTTACGATAAATCGCGTCGAAAATTGATTCGCGGGTGTTTTCTTCAGCCCACACTCCGGTAAGGCCCGAGGCTAGCTGTTGCCAACTAAAAATCTCGCCGTTCTCATTCTTCATGAAAGGGTGAGTTAGTCGCCCGGCCCCGGGTTCGTAGCCGGTGTGTTTTCCGAAGAAATTATTCTCTTGTGTTGTTGCCAGCGAGGTATGTGTGTCCGTCGCACCCTGCAGGCCAAATTTGTATGGATTCGTGCCGAACTTCGCCTCCAGCGCCAGGCCGTTTTTCAGCGCCTCACGCGCGTACTCGCCCGCAAGCATAGCGTCGGTCTTTGCCTCGGAAAGGTCCAAATTTCCGGCATCCCATGTCCCATAGTCAGCGAACTCGTCATCAGGCGACAAAAAGGAATGCGTTTCGCCGTCGCCCTTGATCTGGGTCATCTCATAGTTACGTTCCCATTTCGCCCGTTGCTCAACGTAGAATTTGTCCAGTTGTCTACCGGAGTATTGCGCATCAATGGGGAACATGATGCCGTTCGACAAATTCCCGTTGTGTGCCAGAGTCTGGACGGAACCACCGGTAGCCGCTTCGTATTGTTCAAGATATTTATACAAATCGAGCGGATCCGGGCTGCCGATCGGTGCCTGAGTTGTAAAGGGAACTACTTGACTCACCAGGTCGGGTCCGTCCCGGAAAATAACATTGCGATGCATGTTCGCGCCCTTGACCAGCGACGTCCACTCAAACCCGATAAGTGCCGTGAACCGGCCAGGTTCGTTGTATTCCTCGGCGGCAGCGATTACGTCGTCCCAAATCGTTTGGTAGTTTTCAGAGCCCGGTGAATAATTGGCTATCATCTCCCTATCAATCTCGCCCTGCGAGAATGTCGTGATCAGATCGAGCGTCGCCTCGACCGCTTGTTGCCCGCCGGCATTAAACCCTTCGGACCAGCGTTTGCCCTGCTCGTACTTTGTTACCAGCGGAGACTTTGCGAGAAGATCTGTTATTAAACCGAGTCCGTCGGAGTGGTCGGCGACCACCAGCCAGTCCAGCGGGCGCGATAGCCGGACGTTTTGCCCGGAAGACGCTTTGACCTGTTGGCCGCGTGCAAATCGGTACGCTTCACGGACACCAAGACGGTTGCCGAAGCCGCCCGCATCCATCGACAACGCTGTATGTACGTGTGAATCACCAAAGAGTGGTCTACTGGCAAAACTTCGTTCCGCATAAGGCGAGTATGTCTTGCCGGTGTATTCTTTGGTGTATACGTCCGCCAGTTGATTTTCGTTGGTATCAAATTCCTGGGTAAAGGCGGTCCCGGCGAAAATGGCGAACAGCGAGCACAGTGCAAACATTTTTTTCATTTTCAGTTCTCTCTGGCTAATCGTTGTCTTGGTTCAAATCTGGCGCAGCAGACAATAGCAAAATCGGGTGGCGGTGATAAATACGTATTTGCCTAGCTGACCTGTTTGTCGCTGAGACCCAGTCCCAGCTTGCGGAGTTGCTGTATTTCGTCTCTCAGCTTTGCTGCCTCCTCGAACTCCAGATCCCGCGCGTGCTTGAGCATCTTTTTCTCAAGTTTTACTGAACGTCTGAGCTGTTGCTCCGGCGTTAATGCCTCGTAGGCTGCCCGCGCCTCGGAAATATGCCTGCGCCCCCTGCCCGGCACCGGGTAGGCGGCCTCCATTATGTCGGCCACCTGCTTGATGATGGTTGCCGGCTTGATACCGTGTTTCTTGTTGTATTCCACCTGCCGCTCGCGGCGCCGGTCAGTTTCCTGGATTGCCCGTTCCATGGATCCCGTCATCCTGTCTGCATACAGCAAAGCCGTGCCGTTCAAATGGCGCGCCGCCCGTCCCATGGTCTGTATCAATGAACGCTCGGAGCGAAGAAAACCTTCCTTGTCTGCATCGAGAATGGCGACCAGGGAGACCTCGGGCATATCCAGGCCCTCACGCAGCAAATTAATGCCAACCAGGACATCAAACGCGCCAAGGCGCAAATCGCGGATTATTTCGGTTCTTTCAACGGTTCCAATATCCGAGTGCAGGTAACGCACACGAACGTTGTGTTCAGCGAGATAGTCGGTCAGGTCCTCGGCCATGCGTTTGGTTAGCGTTGTTATTAAAACCCGTTCTTCCTTTGCCACGCGCAAGCCAATTTCAGATAACACGTCATCGACCTGGCTTGTGGCTGGCCGAACAATAATTTGTGGGTCGACCAGCCCGGTGGGCCTGACCAGTTGTTCGACGATATTGTCGGAGTGCTCTTTCTCGTAATCGCCGGGCGTTGCCGAGACGTAGATCGTCTGTGGCGCCATTTGCTCAAATTCGTCGTAGCGCAGTGGCCGATTGTCCAGCGCAGAGGGCAGCCTGAAGCCGTATTCAACCAGTGTTTCCTTACGTGATCGGTCGCCCCGGTACATGCCGCCCAGTTGCGGCACGGTGACGTGGCTTTCGTCGACAACCAGCAAGGCATCCGGTGGCAGATAATCAAATAAACAAGGTGGCGGCTCGCCCACTTCCCGACCCGACAAATAACGCGAATAGTTCTCGATTCCCTGGCAATATCCAAGTTCACGAATCATCTCTAAATCAAATAAGGTTCGTTGTTCAAGTCTTTGAGCTTCAAGAAGTTTCTCATGCTTTCTAAGATACTCAAGACGATCCTTCAGTTCGACTTTTATCAGGTCACAAGCCGCCAGTAACTTGCTTCGGGGCGTCACGTAGTGGGACTTCGGGAAAACGGTAAGCCTGGGTACCCGGCGCAGCACCTCGCCGGTTAACGGGTCGAAATACGACAGTGACTCGATTTCATCGTCGAAGAGCTCAATTCTGACCGCGTCTCGCTCCGCTTCTGCCGGAAATATGTCGATAACGTCGCCGCGCACACGATAGCTGCCCTGCGCAAGTTCAACCTCATTACGCTTGTACTGCATCTCCGCCAGGCGTCGCAATATGGTGCGCTGATCAATCCGCTCGCCACGATCAACGTGCAATACCATGTCGAAATACGACTCGGGATCACCGAGTCCGTAGATTGCGGATACCGTGGCAACGATGATGGAGTCACGGCGCTCGATCAGCGCCTTGGTTGCCGATAATCGCATCTGCTCAATATGCTGATTGATCGATGCGTCTTTCTCGATAAAGGTATCGGAGCTCGGCATATACGCTTCGGGTTGATAGT
>SMVA01111312.1_pt1 | contig 21657 bp, 23 predicted proteins | sample 2456451 | NCBI WGS metagenome assembly SMVA01 (sample SAMN11095933, study PRJNA526329) | marine sediment metagenome | biome: Marine sediment; feature: Surficial sediment; material: Deep marine sediment; isolation source: Hadal surficial sediment | place: Pacific Ocean | collected 2014-05 | depth... | reverse complement strand
CGATCACACGTGCGTACCAGCATCAAAAAAGTGCTTGCCGCAATCGAATCAGGCGACAAGAGCGCCGCGGAAGCCGCTTATAAAGCTGCTGCGCCCGCGATTGACCGTTCTGTTTCCAAAGGCTTGATGCACCGCAACAAGGCTGCACGACATAAATCCCGATTGAACCAACATATTCGCGCACTGTAAATTCACGCTCGAATTACATGTTAAGAAAAAGCCCCGTTTGAATCGGGGCTTTTTTGTGGCAGTTTAAAGGCTGCTAATAATCCGGCGGCGTTTCGGGCATTTCGAAATCCTGTACTTCTTCCGTTTTTTCCGCCAATTCGGCAATTTCGTCCATTTCTTCAATCGCCGACATAATTTTCTGCATCAGTTCCATTGTCCCGGATTGGGTAACCGACGAAATTAATGCCCAGGGTGCGTCCCATCCAATTGCCTCAATGATTTCTTCTGCCCGGCTCTGCGCTTCACCTGCTCCCAGCAGGTCAGACTTGGTGAAAGTCAGCCAACGGGGTTTGTTCATCAATTCAGAATCAAACTTTTCCAATTCCTGTTCAAGTTGCCTGATCTCGGTGACCGCGTCATAATTTTCGTCCAACGGTGCAATATCGACCAGGTGCAGTAAAAGACGCGTTCTTTGCAGGTGCTTAAGAAATTGAATCCCCAGGCCGGCCCCTTCAGCCGCACCCTCGATCAAACCTGGAACATCTGCGATGACAAAACTGCTGTCGATACCAACGCTCACCACACCCAGGTTGGGGTATAGGGTTGTAAACGGGTAATCAGCCACTTTGGGGTGGGCAGACGACACGGCACTGATCAGCGTCGACTTGCCGGCATTGGGAAACCCCAGCAAGCCGATATCAGCCAAAACCTTGAGTTCAAGGTGCAAGCTCTTGTCTTCGCCAAGTATCCCCTGCGTCGTTTTTCTTGGTGACCGGTTGGTAGAGCTCTTGAAGTGCACATTTCCCAGCCCGCCTTTTCCACCGGTTGCAACACGCAGACGCTGGGTATGCTGGGTGACGTCACCCAGCTTTTGACCAGTTTCCTCATTAATGACGATTGTTCCCAGGGGTACACGAATCGAAATATCTGATCCGCCTTTTCCGTACATTTTGTTACCCGACCCGGACTCGCCGTTCTCAGCCTTATACTCGCGCCTGTGCCGAAAATCCACCAGGGTGTTAAGACCGGAGTCGCCAACCAGAAACACGCTGCCGCCGCGTCCGCCATCACCGCCGTCGGGACCACCGTACTGAATGTATTTTTCCCTGCGGAATGATCCGGAGCCGTCACCACCCTTGCCGGCTTTTACCGTAATATGTGCTTCATCTACGAATTTCATGACTACACCCTAAACCGAATCTCACTAACAAAAAACCCCGCCGAAGCGGGGTTCTGAATTCTCAGGCCTGATTGAAGATCAGCCTTTGCTGGACTCCACGCTCACAAACTTGCGTTTGGGAAAACCGCGGTGTTCAAATTTTACATGCCCATCGGACAAGGCGTACAAGGTGTGATCACGACCTACACCAACATTGTTACCGGCATGAAAACGTGTGCCACGCTGGCGAACAATAATGTTACCGGCTACAACCGATTCGCCGCCGTAACGCTTCACGCCCAGGTACTTGGGGTTGGAATCGCGGCCATTTCGTGTACTGCCGCCTGCTTTCTTATGTGCCATGACTTAGCTCCTGTACGACTACTCGTCGCCCTTGTCTTCAACTGCAGGTGCCTTGGCGGCGACCTTCTTGGCAGTTTTCTTTTTACTTGCTGTTTTCTTCGCTGCAGCCTTTTTCACCGTGGCCTTCTTGCTGGCCGTTTTCTTGGTGGCAGCCTTCTTGACGGCTGCTTTCTTGGCGGCGACCTTGTTGGCCGGAGCTGCTGTGTCATCTGCCACAGGTTTCGCTTTTGCTGCCTTTGCCTCGGTTGCCTTTGCCTCGGTTGCCTTTGCCTCGGTTGCCTTTGGTGTAGCTGCGTTTGAATCTATTCCGATTATCTCAAGCGCTGTGAAGTATTGACGGTGACCCATCTTCTTCATGTGATGCTTGCGGCGTTTGAACTTGACGATTTTAATTTTTTCACCACGCCCGTGTTCGACCACTTTAGCAGTGACCTTTCCACCTAAAATATAAGGTGTACCTACCTTAACGTCTTCACCCTCACCAATCATCAGCACGCTGTCGAGTTCGACAGTCGAGCCTTTTTCAGCTTCGAGTTTTTCTACTTTTATAATATCGCCGGTGCTTGCACGGTACTGTTTGCCACCGGTTGAAAATACTGCATACATGGTAAAGCCGCTCCGCGGTTAAAGGGGCCTGCAAAAGGGCGGGAATGTTAGCGGTTTTGAGGTTGTCGGTCAACCTATTAAATGACCGAAACAGGGCTTTTATTTACGCAAACATTACTTTGCGGGGGAGTGTACTACAAGCGTATAGTTAGTGGTTTGAATTAATCTGGCCGCAATATGAAAATGATCCAAATAAGGGGTGCGAGAACCCACAACCTGGCCAATATCGACCTGGACCTGCCCCGCGATCAACTCATTGTTTTTACGGGCTTATCTGGCTCCGGAAAATCATCTCTGGCGTTTGACACCATTTATGCCGAGGGGCAACGTCGTTATGTAGAATCCCTGTCGGCCTATGCACGGCAATTCCTGTCGATAATGGAAAAGCCCGATGTTGACCATATTGAGGGGCTTTCGCCGGCAATTTCAATCCAACAAAAATCCACTTCGCACAATCCGCGCTCAACGGTTGGGACAATTACGGAGATTTATGACTACCTGAGACTACTTTTTGCCCGCGTGGGCACGCCCTGCTGTCCTGATCACGACATTCCACTTGAAGCACAAACCATCAGTCAGATGGTGGACCACATCCTGAATATTCCCGAGGGCGAACGAGTCATGTTGTTGGCCCCTGTGGTACGTAACCGGAAAGGTGAGCATGTCCAGTTGATCAGTGAATTAAGATCGCAGGGGTTTGTACGCCTCAGGGTCAACGGCCAGGTATATGAAATCGATGATGTGCCAGCCCTTGAGCTTAGAAAGAAACACTCCATTGAAGTTGTCATTGATCGTTTTCGCGTGCGCCAGGACATGAAGCAGCGTCTTGCCGAATCACTTGAGACTGCGATCACTTTATCCGATGGACTGGCCCTGGTATCTCCGATGGAAGCGGAAAGTGAGATCAGGGAAAAGCTGTTCAGTTCACGGTTTTCCTGCGTGCAATGCGATTACAGTCTGCAGGAACTGGAGCCACGGATGTTTTCTTTCAATAATCCAAATGGTGCCTGCCCAAAGTGCGACGGCCTGGGTATTAGCCAGTTCTTTGATCCAGAACGGGTCGTTGCAAATTCCCACCTTAGCCTGGCCGGCGGTGCGGTGCGTGGCTGGGACCGTCGAAACGCCTACTATTTCCAGATTATCAAAGCTCTGTCATCACACTACCAGTTTGATGTAGACGATCCTTTTGATGAATTACCGAAGAAAGTCAGGGATGTCATTCTTTATGGCAGTGGTGATGAGATTATTGAATTTCATTATTTTGGAGAGCGGGGAACAAAAAAGCGCAAGCATCCGTTTGCCGGTGTCATACCCAACCTTGAGCGTCGTTACCGTGAAACGGATGCAAGAATTGTTCGCGAGGAACTGGCCAAGTATATTTCCTCCGAACCTTGTCCGGAATGCAGCGGCCAGCGACTCAACCGGGAGGCCCGCCATGTCTTCATCGCTGATACCAACCTGCCTACTATTACGGCATGGCCGATTGAAAAATGCCTGAATTTTTTTGCGGAGTTAAAGCTGTCAGGTACCAAGGGTGAAATTGCTTCGAAGATCATCAAGGAAGTTCACGACCGGCTTCGTTTCCTGGTCAATGTCGGATTGGACTACCTTACACTGGACCGGCAAGCTGATAGTCTGTCTGGAGGCGAGGCCCAGCGTATCCGTCTTGCCAGTCAGATTGGTGCCGGGCTGGTAGGCGTCATGTATATCCTCGACGAGCCGTCAATCGGCCTTCACCAGCGTGATAACGCCAGACTGCTCAAAACCCTGGTTCGCTTGAGAGACATTGGCAATACCGTCATCGTGGTTGAACACGATGAAGAAACTATTCGCATGGCTGATCATGTTGTTGATATAGGTCCTGGAGCAGGTGTTCACGGCGGGAGAATCGTCTACAGTGGCAAACCGGAAGGTCTTGAAGCCGACCCTGACTCATTAACAGGTCAGTTTTTATCAGGTGCACGCCAGATTGCCCTGCCCGACAAGCGAACACCCATCGATGAATCTCGTGTCCTTCGACTGATTGGTGCCAGTGGTAATAATTTGAAAAATATAACGCTGGAAATTCCGGCGGGTCTGTTCGTGTGTGTTACCGGCGTGTCCGGCTCCGGAAAATCAACCTTGATCAACGATACATTGCATCGGCTTGTTGCACGTGAGTTGTATAACAGCAGCGCACAGCCTGCACCTTATGAGTCGGTGGAAAATCTGCATCTTTTTGACAAGGTAGTGGATATCGACCAGTCACCTATTGGTCGTACACCAAGATCGAACCCGGCAACTTATACGGGTCTTTTTACACCCATGCGTGAACTGTTCGCTGGTACCCAGGAATCCAGGACACGCGGTTACAAACCGGGGCGATTCAGTTTCAATGTAAAAGGCGGCAGGTGTGAAGCCTGCCAGGGCGATGGCCTGATCCGGGTAGAAATGCATTTTCTTCCGGATATTTACGTGTCCTGTGATGTTTGTCACGGAAAACGATATAACCGTGAGACCCTGAGTGTCTTATATAAAGGCAAGAATATTCATGAGGTTCTGCGCATGACGGTGGAAGATGCCCTGGAATTCTTTTCTGCAGTACCAACCATTGCCCGGAAACTGGAAACCCTGACTGCCGTTGGCCTTTCGTACATCACACTGGGGCAAAGCGCTACGACTTTATCCGGCGGTGAAGCCCAGCGAATCAAGTTGGCCAAGGAGCTTTCAAAACGGGACACGGGTCAAACCCTGTACATCCTTGATGAACCAACCACGGGACTGCATTTTGCCGATATCGAGCAACTTATGCAGGTACTTAACCGTTTGCGAGACCACGGCAATACGGTGGTGGTAATTGAGCACAACCTGGATGTCATCAAAACTGCAGACTGGGTGATAGACCTCGGACCGGAAGGTGGCGACAAAGGCGGCGAGATTATCGCCACTGGTACGCCGGAATCAATTGCGCAATGCAAACATTCACATACCGGCAAATTTCTTGTGCAGACTTTGCAGCGCCACCAGCAAATTCAAAGAAAGAGCGCCTAAACAAGGTGAAATTATGATGCTGAAACAAATCAATCATGGCCCGGTGAGGGAATTGTGCCTGGACCGGCCACCCGTTAATGCACTGAATCCCCAACTGGTCAGTGAACTTACAGTGGCGGTGACCGATGCAGGCAAAACAGCAAAAGCACTGGTAATCTCGGGCCGGGAGGGACTTTTCTCTGCCGGGCTGGATGTTCCGGAGTTAATGGCACTGAACCACCAGGACATGTCGGAATTCTGGCAGGATTTTTTCGGTTTACTTGAGGTAATTGCGCGTTCACCAATCCCTGTGGCGTTTGCCCTTACCGGCCATGCTCCCGCTGGCGGCGCAGTGCTCAGTCTGTTTGGCGATTACAGGGTAATGAGCCGGGGCAGTTTCGTCATCGGTTTGAATGAGACCCGCGTAGGATTGTTGGTGCCTGGTGTAATCCGGCGCGCATTGATGCGCCTGACCGGAGAACATCGTGCTGAACGACTGATCGTCGCTGGCGCTTTGATTTCACCCGAAGAAGCCCTGGCCGCCGGTATGGTGGACGAGTTAGCGGATACACCCGCAAAGACTGTCCGGGCTGCAACCGACTGGTGCCTTTCCCATCTTCAACTCCCATCGCACGCTATGCTGGGCAACCGTGAACTGATGCGGGCAGATATCTGCAGGGAATTTGATGCCTTGAATGAAACCGATGTATCAGAGTTTGTCGACAGTTGGTTCGATCACGAAACGCAAGGTGTACTTCAGGAAGTCGTCAGAAAACTTAAAGGAAAATCCTGAGTGACAGGCCTGAGTGACAGATTTAAGAAATTTCTATCTTACCCCCTGCAGAATCGGCCTGATGGAATCCCGGATCCACTCACTCCAGGAGCCCACATAAACACGAGAATCTTTTAATCCGGCCAGTTCCATTGAAAACTGGTTTTGACAGGCAGTGACGCCTGATCCACACATATGGACAATATCTGAGGAATCTGTTTTCTTGACCAGTGAGCGAAAACCAGACTTGAGCTCTGCCGGGCTCTTGAAGTAGGTGCCGTTTTGCAAATTGTAATCTGTCGGGTGATTAATCGCACCAGGAATATGCCCGGCGACAGGGTCAATCGGCTCATTCTGCCCATCAAATCTAGTTGCAGAACGGGCATCGACCAGCTGCATGATGTTTTTATCCAGCCCGCTCATAACCGCATGCGTTGTGAGCATCATTTCATGGTTTGGACTCAGAACAGGCAGCGCCTGGCGTGTTTGCCGGACTTCTCCTGATTCCATGGTGAAGCCGGATGTCATCCAGGCTCCAATTCCACCGTCAAGAATTGAGGTGTTTCCCAGGCCAAAGTATTTCATTAGCCACCATAAACGGGCGGCAAATACCCCCCCGTGCGCATCATAGGCGACCACGTGCTTATGCGCTAGCCATCCGGAACGGGCAAGAAATGCTGCGAATGATCTCGGCGATGGTAGCGGGTGGCGACCACTGCTCGCGGTCACACGACCGGCGAGATTCTTGTCAAGATTTGTGTATACCGCGCCTGGAATATGGGCAGAAAGCCAGGAATTGTATCCCCGGCCCCGGTGAAACAAGTCAAACCGGCAGTCGAACACCAGTACCGCCTTGTCATTGATAAGGTCAGAAAGCTCTTTTGCGTTAAGCAGTAAATCATCTGTCATGAATGCTTCTGCCATTCATTCTGTTTGATAAATTTATCAGCATCGCTGCAGTAAGGCCCCATACTTCATGGCCTTCCCATTCGATACTATGAAGAATAAAGTCCCGGTCACCACCTGATACCGAACGTTCAATATATCGATTTCGATCCAATACGACCTCCAGCGGGATGGTAAAGACCTCTGCAACTTCTTTCTTGTCAATTTTCCACTCATGGGGTGCTTTAACCAGCCCAACTACCGGTAACACCCGATAATCAGAAATGCTGTCAAACCGGTCCAGAAACCCCAGCGGGGTAACCGAACCGGGATTAATGCCAACTTCTTCTTCAGCCTCACGTAAGGCAGTACTAACTGCGCTATCATCAAATTCCTCTGCAGCGCCTCCCGGAAAGCTGGCCTGCCCCGGGTGCTGCGTCAAATGCATTGCCCGGCGGGTGAATAGAATTTCAGGAATTTCAAGGTCAAGTACCGGAACCAGAACCGCCGCAGTTCGACCAGGGCGGATCGGAACCTCATCGCGAGGTCGGAAATTGTTCACATGGAGTGCCGCAACGCCATCACTCAATGGTGAAACAGCGCTTTGCAACTGTTGGCGCCAGTCTTCAATCATAAAAGTGATATTCGTCAGGCTTCTTTTGAATGCCGGGCGGCGACGCCACCCGGCAATACGGAATTACTGTACGATTTCGACCAGTTTGAGATCAAACATCAAGGCTTCGTTTGGACCAACCGGCGGATTGCCACGTTGACCAAATGCCAGTTCAGGCGGAACAAAGATTTGCCAGGTAGCGCCCTGCTTCATCAGTGGAAGCACTTCCTGCCAGCCCTGCAATACAGCATTGACTACGAACTCTTCTGGAACACCTCGCGCGAATGAACTGTCGAATTCATGACCATCCATTTTCGAGCCACGGTAGTGGACCTTGACTGAGCTTTCCATGCCGGGGCGTGCACCTTCGCCTTCTTCAATAATGCGATATTGAACACCGCTGGGCATGACGACAATGCCCGTCTTGGTCTTATTGCCTTCCAGGAATGCTTCGCTGTCGGCCTGGTTTTTATCAGCCAATGCCTTGAATGCAGCCACTTGCTCGTTGCGAACTTTCTGTTGAAGCGCAGTCATCAATGCCTGCATTTCCTCGCCCGTCACCTGCGGATCACGGTCTGCAACTGTATCTCGAATGGCTGCAATTAATGATTCAACATCAAAATCACTGCTTCGACGTTTAATATCCTGGCCAATGTCCCAGCCTACGGCGTAACTGAGTTTTCCTTTTTCCGATTCAACGTCCTGAGCCAGCGCGCTGCCAGCAGCAAGAATCATCAGAAAGGATAGTGCGAATCTTGATCGCATCTTGATTCCTCCGGTTTCTCTTGTTTTCCGGCGGGATGCCGGTGGTTCAAAAAGGGGGCTATTCTACAGGAGCAACCTGATGTGTGTCATGCCTCAAGCCACCTAATTTCGAATTAAGGCATCACATAGACTGTATGGAATCTCTCAAGTTCAGCCAAACAATGGTGGAATTTACCAACTAAGCCCGGGGGGTTTTTACGCTGAACTGAGACTGCTTTTTATTATTCTTAATAATCAATGAATTAGCAGCCAGATTCCAGATGGCACGAACCCTGCATTAAAGGAAGTACAGAACCGAACGCAGGAGCGTACTCACAATGAGCATTTTTTCAAGACTCAGTGACATTATCAATGCCAATATCAACTCATTACTTGAGAAGGCGGAAGAACCTGAGAAAATTATTCGCCTGATGATCCAGGAAATGGAAGACACCCTGGTTGAAATCAGGTCTGCCGCCGCAAAGTGCATTGCCGACAGAAAAGAACATCACCGACATTCTGACTACCTTAATGGTGAGGAACAGGAATGGGACCGCAGAGCAGAACTTGCTGTTCGCAATGACCGTGAAGATCTGGCACGTGCGGCCCTGGCTGAAAAGCAGGCCATTAATGACAGGATTGAATTGATGCAGTCTGAACTGGAATCACTTGATTCCCAGCTTACCAAGTTCAACGATGACATCAGTAAGCTGCAAGGTAAACTGACCGACGCCAAGAAACGTCAGCGCAGCATTGCCATCAGGCACAAAACAGCCACATCACAACTGGCTACTCGCAAGCATATCCATAATGACCGTATCGATGAAATGTTGTTTCGATTCGAAAATGCTGAAAAGCGGATTGACCGTGTCGAGTCTGAAGGTGAATCCCTGGATATAGGCAGAAGTAAGACGCTTGCCAATGAAATTGAAGACCTGAAAAGTGATGAACGTGTTGATGAAGCGCTTGCCGAACTGAAAGCGAAAGTTGGCAAAAGCAACGGGCAGGATGACACCAAAATAGATGACAGCGGGGAGAAAGACGATGAATGATGTCATTCCTATTCTATTAATAACAGTTTGTTTTCCACTCTGGATTGTTTTTCATTACATCACCAAGATGAAAACCTCAAAGGGACTGACCGCTGAGGATGAAAAGATGCTCGGCGAGGTCTGGGAGTCCACCAACAAGATGGAAGATCGTATCAATACCCTCGAGCGCATATTGGATATAGAAGCACCGACATGGAGACAGCGCCATGAGTGATCTGCATCAGCGCAACAACCCGCACCGTCTTTACCGGGACCGGGAAAATGCATTGATCGCCGGTGTCTGCGCGGGTATCGCAAATTATTTTGGCTTTAACCGAAAAGGCCTGCGGTTTGCCGTTGGGTTCAGCTTTTTGTTTTTTATGCCCTTCGTCTTGGTCAGCTATATCATCCTGGCTATAGTTTTGCCGGTTAAACCAACTGAAGAAAAAATTGATGAAGAGCAGGCAAAGTTCTGGCGTGGTGTCAGCAATGCGCCGAAGGATGTCTTCAGCAATGTTCAGCACCGTTTTCGTGCCTTGGACCTGAGGTTGCAACGCATGGAGGCCTTTGTAACTTCCCGGGAGTTTGAAATGGACCGCGAATTAGGGCGGACAAACCTGGGAAACAAAGGGGAAAAAAGGTAAAACCACGAATTTGAGGCTTGAATTAGCCCCATTGCGGTAAAACGAGTGGTTTTCCTGATAAATGTAACGAAATACTGTTAAAACTCGTCAACTTTATTGTGACTCACCGGTCTTTATAACAAGACGTAAAGAAAACAAAGGTCAGACAAACAATGCAGGAATTTACTATGAATCAATTGAAGAACAGTATGAACAGCGTAGTTGTTCACCCTGTCCCGCTGTTCGCATCCAGTTGGGTAGCTCTGTTTTACTTGCTGCGAACCAGTTTTATGAAAAGTGGAAGCGAATCAGAAGCTGAATCCAAAATTGACGGCAAGGGAGTCGATGACACCCGGCATTGAGTTAATTACATCCCGGATGTTGCACCAAACAGCGTTGTATCTACAGCGCTTTTTTTTGTCTGCAGAAACTCAAAACCGCAACAAACGATCAGAAATTCAAGCTGTAAATCCCTTACAATTCCCGATAGTTTAATCCGCTGATGAATGCGAGAACCATATGACTGACACCTTTGTCCGGACCAGCATCGAGAATGGCGTTATGAATATCACCATAGATCGCCAGGAAAAGCTCAATGCTTTGAATATTGAGGTCGTGGCGCAATTGCAAGCGGCCATTGACGTAGCCGCCAGTCAGAATGACGTGCGATGCGTTATCATCACCGGCGCAGGCAACAAGGCATTTGTCGCAGGTGCCGACATTGCAGAAATTCGCAAGCTTGATAAAGAGCAGATGCGAACAATAACTGCATTGGGTAGCGGACTGATGTCCTCAATAGAAAACCTGGGAAAGCCGGTGATTGCCGCAATTAACGGATACGCCCTTGGCGGCGGTTGTGAACTGGCGCTCGCCTGCCATATTCGCATCGCTTCTGATACCGCAAATTTGGGTTTCCCGGAAATCCAGTTAGGCTTGATGCCGGGTTATGGCGGAACGCAACGACTCAGCCGTCTGATCGGCCAAGGACGGTCCCTGGAAATGATACTGACCGGAAAACCCATTAACGCTGATCAAGCCGTGAGTTGTGGCCTGGTGAACCAGGTTGTTGAAGCCGGGGAACTATCAAACGCGTCCGGAAAACTGGCGGCCTCCCTGGCCCGATCAGCACCGATTGCAATGAAAAGTATACTCGAAGCTGTCATTTCAGGGTCAGACAACAATCTTGCGCAAGGCCTGGAGCTGGAAGCTGATTTATTTGTGGCCTTGTGTGAAACAAATGATATGCGTGAAGGGACTGCCGCTTTCCTGGAAAAAAGAAAACCTGAATTCAAAGGCAGCTAAAGAATCGTCAGGCTAATTATGCGCGTCCGTAGATATCTTCGAATCGCTCGATATCGTCTTCACCAAAATAGTCGCCGGTCTGGACTTCAATCAAATGAATGTCCTCCGTACCCGGGTTTTCAAGCCGGTGCAGTGTTTCCACTGGTATATAAGTAGATTGATTTTGTTCCAGCAGGAATTCTTCATCCCCTATACGGACCTTTGCTGTACCGCTGACCACTGTCCAGTGCTCCGAGCGGCGATGGTGTAATTGCAAAGATAAAACCTGTCCCGGCTTGACCGTAAGTCGCTTCACTTTGCAGTCATCCTCGTCTTCAAGAATCGTGAAACTGCCCCAGGGCCTGTGTACTGTAGTATGAAAAATGGCAGCTTCATCTTCCAGTTCGATCAACTGGCTCACCACCTGTTTTACATCTTGTACATGATCCCGATGTGCGACCAGCACCGCATCACCGGTATCAACAATGACCAGGTTTTCAACACCCACCGCGGCCACCAGTCGACGCTCGCTCTGAACAAAACAATTGCGGGATTCAACCATCACTGCTTTGCCTTTAATCCTGTTACCGGCATCATCGGATTCGTAAAGTTCGGCAATCGCTTTCCACGAACCGATATCACTCCAGCCAAAGTTACTGACCACAACAGCTGAATTGTCAGCACGTTCCATGACCGCATAATCAATGGAAATGGAGGGACACTCAGCAAACAGGTCGGCAGGAATTTCAAGCGGGGATTTGGACGTATCCATGCCATTCCAGACTTTCGTAACGGCGTCATAGACCTGCGGCGCGTGCTTACCGAGTGCTTCAAGTACTGCGCCCGCCTGGAAACAAAACATGCCGGAATTCCAGTGGTAATCACCTGATTCCAGGTATTTCTTTGCAGTTTCAAGGTCGGGTTTCTCGACAAATGCATCGACCCGATGACCACCGGATGCAGTGAGAGGTTCACCCTGCCTGATATAGCCATAACCGGTTTCAGCATGCGTTGGATGAATTCCAAAGGTAACCAGCATACCCTGTGATGCCAGGTATCTCGCCTCGTCGACCGATGCCTGGAAGTTACGCATGTCGGTCACAAGATGGTCAGCCGGCATAATCAGCAAACACGCATCATCACCCAGGTTTTCGCGAACATGCATTGCCGCCAATGCAATTGCAGGTGCTGTATTCCGCCCCAATGGCTCAAGTATGAATATAGCCTGCCGGCTCTGTTCCATTTCTTTGCCGTAAAGATCCCGGGTGTAAAAATAATAATCGCGACTGGTAACGGTCAAAACAGGTGCATTTCCGGCAATTTTTTTAGCCCGGTCCCAGGTTTTCTTGGCCAATGACTGACCATCTGCAAGCTTCATAAAAGGTTTCGGGTGTGCACGACGTGAAACAGGCCACAATCGTGTTCCGGCGCCACCTGACAGGATGACCGGAATCAATGGGGCATGCTCGTCAGTGTTATTCATTTTCCAACTCCATCATGCAAGCTCTCAGTGAATCCGCCAGGCTGACAGGATCAAAGCCCGACTCACGAATAGCAAAATTATCCAGTACCGAAAAAAGTGGCCGGGCCGCAATCTGGGGATACGCTCCGGATGATACCCTTTTGAGTTCCGGGGCTTCATTCAGCAAGCCCAATTCCACTGCAGTTTTAAAAACCAATTGGGCAAAATCAAACCAGGACATCCGGTCAGCATCACAATAATGATAGATGTTGCCCTTGCCGACACTGGCGGGTTCCATTCCTGACTGGATTAAGTAACACGACACCCTGGCAAGGTTTCGAGCCCAGGTCGGACAGCCAAACTGGTCATCTACCACACTCAATTGCAGTTGGTCCCTACCCAATTTCAGCATACTCAGAACAAAATTACTGCCATGGGCAGAATAGACCCAGGAGGTCCGAATGATGAGATGCTGGCATTTGCTGGCTTCAATGGCCTTTTCTCCCGCCAGTTTGCTCTCTCCGTAAATATTGAGCGGCGATGGCTCATCCGATTCCTTGTAAGGCCGCTGGGATGTCCCGTCAAATACATAATCTGTTGAATAGTGCATCAACGCACACTCATTCCGCTGTGCCCACCTTGCAATACGCCCTGGTACCTGCGCATTGATTCTGAAGGCCAACTCGGTATCATCCTCGGCCTTATCAACCGCTGTGTATGCCGCCGTATTCACGATCAAATCGGGTTGTAAGCGGTTCAGCATCACCTCAAGTGCTGCAGAATCACCCAAATCCAGGCGCTGACAATTTTCTGCATTGCTGTGTTGGCAATCCAGATCCACTGCTGTCACTTCGCCGAATTCTGAAAGCCTTGGATACAGTTCATTTCCAAGCTGACCGCTGGCGCCTGTGAGCAATATTTTCATGGATTAAATTGCGGTAATCTGTTTTCAGGAATGCTCCGAAGTCGGGGTGCAGCAGCATCCTTGCTGGATAAGGACGTCGGTTTAATCGGCCAGTCAACTCCGATCGCGGGGTCATCCCAGGCAATTGCAGCGTCGAATTCCGGGGCAAATTCAGTCGTACACATGTAATGTACAAGTGCGGAATCGCTAAGCGCACAAAAACCGTGTGCAAAGCCTTCCGGTACGTAAAATTGCAGACGATTTGCGGCAGTCAACTCCAGAGCGGTCCACTTGCCGAAATTTGGCGAGCCTGATCGTATGTCTACTGCTACATCAAAGATCCTGCCTTCGAGTACCGAAACCAGTTTTCCCTGGGCTTGCGGGTGCTGATAATGCAAGCCTCTAATCACACCATTTGAAGATCTGGAGAAATTGGATTGCAACATTTTCGCAGGTAGGCCAGCGCGTGCATAACTGCCATATTTCCAACTTTCCATGAAAAATCCGCGCTCGTCACCGAAAACATCAGGCTCAATGATCAGCACACCCTGCAGGGAGGATTGACGGACTTTCACTCGCCAGGACCCCGTGCAACCAGGTCCTTGAGGTATTCACCATAGCCACTGTTCTTGAGTGGCTCTGCGAGGCGTAGCACCTGTTCTGCATTGATCCAACCCTGTTGAAACGCGATCTCCTCCGGACAGGCAATTTTCAGGCCCTGCCTGGTTTCAATGGTTTCGATAAAACTGGCTGCTTGTTGTAGCGATTCATGGGTACCGGTATCCAACCAGGCATACCCGCGTCCGAGCCGTACCAGGTGCAGGCTGCCATCTGCCAGGTAGCTGCGGTTCAGGTCCGTGATTTCCAGTTCACCCCGATGGGAGGGTTTAAGGGCTTTGGCAAACTCACAAACCCGCTCGTCGTAAAAATAAAGTCCGGTGACTGCATAATTTGACCGCGGTTGGCTGGGCTTTTCCACAAGACTCAAAACCTGCATGTCCTGATCAAACTCAACCACACCGTATCGTTGCGGATCTTTTACGTAGTATCCAAATACAGTTCCGCCATGGCGGCGTTCTGTCGCTGCTTTCAAAACAAGCTGCAGGCCAGCGCCATGAAATATATTGTCCCCCAGGATCAGGCATGAAGGACTGCCATCAAGAAATGACTCACCAATCAGAAATGCCTGGGCAAGGCCATCCGGACTTTCCTGGACCTCGAATGTCAATGATAAGCCCCAGTCCGAACCATCGCCCAGCAACTGTTTGAACATCCATTGTTCATGCGGCGTGGTAATAATCAGGATTTCCCGTATTCCAGCTTGCATCAAAGTTGCCAGTGGATAAAAAATCATGGGCTTGTCATAGACCGGCAAAAGTTGCTTGCTGATAACGCGGGTCAAAGGATAAAGCCGTGTTCCGCTTCCACCTGCGAGAATAATTCCTTTACGATTCATCAGCTTCCGTTTCCTGCCCCGTGTGCCAGCCCAAGTCTTTCGCCCTGGTAACTTCCATCCAGTACGCGATCTGTCCAAATTGTGTTATCGAGATACCAGTCAACTGTTTCGCGCAGTCCCTGCTCAAAAGTCTTGGCCGGTTCCCAGCCAAGATCGTTTTTTAGTTTGCTGCAATCAATGGCATAACGGCGATCGTGTCCTGGCCGGTCCGTGACATGGGTCTTCAAAGATCGTCTGGCCGGGCCTGAATCAGGCCGCCGTTGGTCTACAGCATCACAGATGGCATCCACAATATCCAGGTTGGTTTTTTCAGAGTTGCCGCCGATGTTATAAACCGAGCCGGGCGCTGCACCATCGAGAACCGTGTGAATCGCGTCTACATGATCGCTTACATACAACCAGTCCCGGACCTGTAAACCATCACCATAAATGGGTAATGGCTTTCTCTGCAGCGCATTGAGGATAATGAGTGGTACGAGTTTTTCCGGAAACTGGTAAGGCCCATAGTTGTTTGAGCAATTGGTGGTTAATGTCGGCAGGCCATAAGTGTGATGGAACGCCCTTACCAGGTGATCCGCCGCTGCTTTTGATGCAGCATAGGGCGAATTGGGCGCATAGGGTGTGGTTTCGTGAAACTTACCTTCACTACCGAGGCTTCCATAAACCTCATCGGTGGATACGTGCAGGAAACGGAAATCACTTCCGTGTTCCGATTGACCGTTGTTCCAGAAACGGTTTGCGGTTTCAAGCAAATTCAAGGTTCCCTGGACATTGGTGCGAACGAATACAGAAGGACCCTCGATGGAACGATCCACATGGCTTTCAGCAGCAAAATTAACGATTGCCTGTGGCCGGTAATCAGCCAGCAGTCGCTCAAGGAGCTGTTTGTCGCCAATATCGCCATGAACGAATACATGACGATCATTACTTTCAAGCGAGGCCAGGGTATCGAGATTGCCCGCGTAAGTCAGCACATCAAGATTTACAATTCGTAAATCCTGTTCTTTTTGCAGTGAGCGAAGAACGAAGTTGCCACCGATAAAACCGGCACCGCCTGTAACCAGCAGGGTTTTCATCATTTAATTCCGATCAGAACGGGATATCGTCGTCCGGGAAGTCTTCTTCTGCTTTTGATGGCTGGGAAGGAGCCGCTTGCTCGACAGGTTTTCTGAAGCCCTGGTTTTGCGCTGACTGCCCGCCAACATCTCCGCCACGGCTACCCAGCATTTGCATTTCATTGGCAACAATTTCCGTGGTGTAACGGTCCTGACCGGACTGATCCTGCCACTTACGTGTTTGAAGCCTTCCTTCCACGTAAACCTGTGAACCTTTTTTCAAGTATTCACCTACGATTTCAGCGAGGCGACTAAAGAACACAACCCTATGCCACTCTGTTTTTTCCTGCTTTTCGCCTGACTGTTTGTCGCGCCAGGTTTCTGTGGTTGCAATAGTGATGTTCGCAATTGCTGCGCCACTTGCCGTGTATCGGATTTCAGGGTCTTTGCCCAAATTTCCTACGAGAATAACTTTATTGATACCGCGTGCCATCTAGAGTCTCCAGGTTGGCGCCAAAATGCATAAAAACGACCGCTTTTCAGGGGGTCTGACCAGGCCGCAAAGTTTAACACAGACCATACATCGCGAGGATGCTGCTTAGAGCACTTTTTCTGTAGGAAATCTCTCGTATCGTAGCAACCATTCGTCAGAGTCATCTATAATTCGCTGTTACAGTCGGAGAAACCTGTTGAATAAAGATCAGGCAGTGAAGGACATTCCTGAAACACCGGACCACCCGCTGCGGGTGATCCTGGATTTGTGTGCGCCGGATATGGCCAAAGTGGATGAATTCATCCGTGAAAGCCTTTTTTCGGATGTTGTCCTGATTAACCAGATTGCCAGTTATATCGTTTCCGGCGGCGGAAAACGACTGCGGCCTATGCTGTTAATCTTGAGCGCCCGGGCCTGTGGCTATGAGGGTGATCGCCATATTCCCCTGGCTGCAATCATAGAATTCATCCATACCGCAACACTCTTACACGATGATGTTGTTGACGAGTCCGACATCAGGCGGGGCAAAGAAACTGCTCATGCCGTCTGGGGAAATGCGGCCAGTGTCCTGGTCGGTGATTTTCTATACTCACGCAGTTTTCAAATGATGGTGGGCATTGATTCGATGCGCGTCATGCAAATCATGGCGGATGCCACCAATACCATTGCCGAGGGCGAGGTCTTGCAGTTGCTCAATCTTGGTAATCCCCAAGTCAGTGAATCAAGCTATTTCCAGGTGATTGAAAACAAGACCGCCAAGCTGTTTGAGGCCGCCTGTCGCCTGGGTGCTATTTTGACTGAATCAACGCCTGAAATCGAAGCTGGTCTGGCCCGTTTTGGTAACCAACTGGGGCTGGCTTTTCAGATTGCTGATGATGTGCTGGATTATACGGGTGACATTGATGCCATGGGTAAGAATATCGGTGATGACCTCGCTGAAGGCAAACCCACACTACCCTTTATCCATGCCCGCGCCGCCACCAGCGAACACGAGAAAGCAATCATCGACCAGGCCTTGCGTACAGGCGGTCATGACCAATTACAAAAAGTGCTGGAGCTTATCCGTTCAACCGGGGCGCTGGAAACTTCCATGGAAACTGCCAGGCTACAGGCTGAATCGGCACTGCAGGGAATATCTGAGCTGCCGGATTCAAAATGGCGGGCGGCACTGCGCGAGCTTGCCCACTACAGTTACCGCCGCAACAGCTAGGACACCTCTATTGTTAGCGGGAATCCAACACAGTATTCCACTGCTCTACCCGGTCAGACTGGTTTTCCAGTAAACCCTCGCCTCCGCTGATCTTGACTGACTCAATACTGTCACCCGCCCTTATTGCATCAACCACGGTCTGGTCCTGCGCCGAAACAATGGCACCAAACACGGTGTGACGGCCATCCAGATGCGGCGTCTTTACATGGGTAATAAAAAACTGGCTGCCATTGGTGGAAGGACCCGCATTGGCCATCGACAATACCCCCGGGCGGTCATGCGTCTTGTCCGGATGACACTCATCTTCGAACTGGTATCCCGGCCCACCGGTTCCAGAGCCCTGGGGGCAGCCGCCCTGTACCATAAAACCAGGAATCACCCGGTGAAAACTCAAACCATCGTAATAACCACGATTGGCCAGGTTGACAAAATTACTGACGGTTACTGGCGCCTGTTGCGGATACAGTTCAATTTTGATGACACCTTTCGAAGTGTTCATTACTGCCGTAACCGGCCTATTTATATCATTCATAAATACTCCACAAATTTTTGTAATATTGAAACTTAATGATCATAACCGCGGTCTCAGTACATAAGAGATCGCGGGTAAATTGATCTCTCCCCCACTCCTACAAGGGTTAATAGCACTCCTCACCCTTCACCCGCGATCTCTCATAACCCTGCAAGTCTTTTGAATTGATCGCCGCGGTCCTGGTAGTCACTGAAATGTGGGAAACTGGGAGCGCCGGGTGACAGCAAAACCGTATCACCTTCCTTCGCCAGCACCGCCACCATGGCCATCGCAGAGTCCAGGCTGGCGGCGCATTGTATGCCACCTTTCGGCCTGAGACCTGCTTCTTCAATCACGCTTGCAATTTCCGGCCCGTTATCAGGCAGGCAGATGACCGCAAAAGGACATAGTTCTTTCATTTGGGGCATCAATGGCTGCCAATCAAGTCCCCTGTCCAGTCCACCCAGCAACAATATAATTCGACTGCCCCGTAGGGCCTCCAGTGCGGCCAGTGTTGCAACCGGGGTGGTTGAAAGGCTGTCGCTCACATAATTCACACCCTTTAGCTGCCCCAGGTCCTGTAAGCGGTGTGGCAAGCTGGTAAATGATGAGAGGCTGGCTGCAACATTTTTCAGTTCAATACCTGCCTGCTCAAGAATGCTCAATGCAGCAGCGAGATTGCATAGATTGTGAGGCCCCTGAAGCGCCCGGCGGGGAATGTTGTGCAGGCAGGTCTCGCCGTGCCACAGCCTGTTATCAGTGACATGAAAGCCTGCTTCCTCACCAAACCAGACAAGCCCGTCCCGACCTGACAATCGCTGCACCAGCAAATCATCGCTGCGATTGGCAATCAGCGGAGCGTCTTCTGCCAGTTCAGCAATTCTGAGTTTATCGTCCTGGTATGCCTGCCGGCCCCCATGCCAGTCCAGATGTTCATCTGTCAGGTTCAGTATTGCTGCAATGCTGGGCCGGGCTTCCAGGTCAACCAGCTGATAGCTGGATAATTCAATCACCCACCAGTCGGCCTCAAGCTTATCGAATTCCAACAAAGGCTGACCAATATTTCCTGCCAGTTGTACTTTGAGACCACTTGCAGATATCAAATGAGCTACCAGTGAAGCGGTGGTACTTTTCCCCTTGGTCCCGGTAATGCAAATCGTTTTTGCTTCCGGGTGTTGGGCAAACCACAGGCTGCTGGCTGAGCTGAACTGGACTCCCTTGTTTCGAAGCGCAACTAGCTCACTACGGTAGGGGCTGATACCCGGGGAACGGATCAACAAATCATGGCGGGCCAGATGATCAACATCAAACATGCCGGTGACCAGGTGATCGTATGGACCGTTGAAAATGGCTTTTTGTGCTTTGCTTGCAGGCTGCTCATCATAAATACTGATTGGTTTTTCAGGGTAGCGTGTTCTTAACCAGCGCCAGACGGCCTGCCCCTCCCTGCCGGCTCCCAAAATTCCAATGTCACGGTGGACAAGCTCAGAGAGCAACATCTTGAAACACCCCCGGCGGAATCCGGTGATCACTTTTCACTTTCAGCATGGTTTCAAAATCCGGAACATTCAGCGCGGCCAGATCCTGGGCCAGCACTTGAACTATCGAGCTCCCCTTCCATGAATCCAGTGTCGACAGGTGCAGCATTGCAGCCCTGCTTTCATCCACGCTGCCGACGCATTCGAAGGGTTTTTCAACGCCCAGCCGGCAAAGTGCACGGAAGCCTTGTTCCTGTGCAGGCACATCCAGAAGGTTTTGCCCCATGATCGATACCAGTTCATCCGCACTTAAGAATGGTGCCAGCGCAAGACTGGTAAACCGGCATTTTGGACAGTCACCGCACCAGCGATCACTGATTCTTGGGCCATCAAGATGGAAATTCCGGTTGCAGCTGGAAAAAGCCGCGTGATACCGGTCAAGACGGCTGAATCTCTGAGCGATTGATAGCTCGTTCAAGGGGCGAAGCAATGAAAAATACCCAATACCGGGGGAAATCTGTCGACATATGACGTTTTGAAATTCAATTTCAAATTCCAGGCTCTTGGAATACTGGTGATTAATATGAATGCCGTCAGCATCGACCAGCGTCGCTTCATCTGCCGAGCTTTCATTAGAAAAAACAATCCAGCGATAGCCGTAAAGGATAGACGCACAAAGCAGGATGGCCGAATTGATGGCCGTGACCGGCACATGCCCGTTGAGTGCACCCGCCTCGTTCATTTTAATCAAGGCCGGAGACAGTTCTCTTTCAATTTGAATCAAAGGTAAACCAGCTGCTCTGACAGTTTGAGCAATCAGCTCTGATTGCCCGACACAGATTGGCTGAATTTCCAGCCCCGCCCCGCGCAACATCTCCAATGACACGAGACTGTCCTTGCCGCCACCCATTGCCACCAGTGACCGTTCCGGCAAATCCAGTTCGGTCGGCTCGAACCCTGCACCATTTTTGCCTGGGCTTTTGACGACAAAGTTTACTTTCGTTTTAATATTCACTTCATTGCTATAGGCAAATTCCGCCAGGCCCTTGACATAAAGCTGGTTCAGAAAATCAGCCATGTCATGATCAATTTGATGATCACCGGTATCCATTTGTTCCGGAACACATGCTTTGTAGTAGCTGACGCCGGCTACCAGGTGCAACAAGGCCAGCGCCTTGTCGAAAGCAGCTTGCCTTGAAGGTTCTGAGGGCCAGGGCTTATATGGAAAGCGAAGCCTTTCGAAGAATTCTTCTCCATCGTCGAATGAATACCCCAGTACTGCTTCACCGCTCACCTGATCGTAACTGCAACTCAGAAAGCGAAATTGACTGATTGAAATTCCACCGGGCAATTCACTCATCCGAAATTCTCCACATCCTCATAGCATTGAAGTTTTAATTTTCACAGCTGCCAGAACGTTACCGGAACACCCATAAACTGTACAGTTAATGCGCAAGAAAACCATCACTCTGCCCTAATTCAAAAACAGTGAATTCTGGCCTTAAACCTTTGAAACGCGTAGGCTTGTATGCTGATGTTTGCCGAGCCTTTTCAACCATGTCCCTGATCAAGGAACTCCAGCGACGAAACGTATTTCGCGTGGCCATGGCCTACGGTGTTGTTGCGTGGTTGTTGATCCAGGTAGGCGCCACCCTTGAGCCTGCCATGCACCTGCCCGAATGGGTAGATTCGGTGCTGGCATTTTTCCTGTTGCTGGGTTTCCCGATCGCGATGTTTTTTGCCTGGGCCTATGAGCTGACCCCTGATGGCCTGAAACGCGATGGCGACGTTGACCAGGATGCAGGAGTCCGTGCCCTGGCCAGCCAGAAATGGG
>SMVA01071129.1_pt1 | contig 21678 bp, 17 predicted proteins | sample 2456451 | NCBI WGS metagenome assembly SMVA01 (sample SAMN11095933, study PRJNA526329) | marine sediment metagenome | biome: Marine sediment; feature: Surficial sediment; material: Deep marine sediment; isolation source: Hadal surficial sediment | place: Pacific Ocean | collected 2014-05 | depth... | reverse complement strand
TGCCCCTCCGAGACGCGAATGCCGATCGATTTGGTCTCGCGCGTCATGCATTCACGCCCGGCGCCGAACGGCGGTTGTGGCGGGCCACCGTAGAAACTCCAATCACGCTCCGAGTGACAATCGTTACAGAGCAGCACCTGCTCGACGAGGTACGTGCCGCGCTCGATGAGTGCGGGCGTGACGTTGACCGTGATGTCGGCCGGCGGCCGTTGCCGCGGCATGAAGAACTGCACGACGATGACGGCGACCACGGCAACGATGACGACGCCGCCCACGAGGACGGCCAGGATCTGCTTCACCGAGCGGAGACCCTCGGCACATCGGCCGCGTCGCGTCGCCGATCGAGCAAAGCCCTGTTCTTCGCGTCGCCGAACTGCAGCTCGGCGAGCCGCGCATAGAGCGGATCGCGCGCGACGAGTTCGGCGTGACGGCCGATATCCACGATCCGACCTTCGTTAATAACGACAATACGATCGGCTTCGAGCACGGTCGCGAGCCGATGCGCGATGACGAGAGTCGTGCGGTCCTTCTCCAGAAAATCCAGCGCCTGCTGCACGAGTCGTTCGCTTTCGGCGTCGAGTGAACTCGTCGCCTCGTCGAGCAGCAATATCGGCGCATCCTTGAGGATCGCGCGCGCGATTGCGATGCGTTGCTTCTGCCCACCCGACAACCGCGTGCCGCGCTCGCCGAGATAGGTCTCGTAACCTTCCGGCAGCGCCCGGATGAACCCGTCTGCCGCGGCCGCCACCGCCGCCGCCTCGATCTGGGTATCGGTCGCGTCCGGGCGCCCGAAGCGGATATTGTCTCGAGCGCTGGCACCGAATATGACGGTCTCCTGCGGCACGAGCCCGATGCGGCCGCGGACATCCTGTGGCGAAGCTTTCGCAATATCGACACCGTCCACGAAAATGCGGCCGACCTGTGGATCATAGAACCGCATGAGCAACTGAAACGTCGTCGTCTTGCCCGCGCCGGATGGCCCGACGAACGCAATCTTTTCGCCCGGCGCCACTTCGAGAGAAAACTGTTCGAGCGCCGGCGTGTCGGGACGGGACGGATAGTTGAATGTGACTTTCTGGAAGCGTATGCGTCCGTCACGGGTCACGGGCAGCGGCACCGGGTTCAAAGGCGACTTGACCTGCGGTTCGGCCGACAATAATTCAAGCAGCCGCTCCATTGCGCCGGCCGCACGCTGCAGCTCGCCCCAGGTCTCGCTCAGCGCCGCGGCCGACATCGCGACAAACATGGCGTAGAGCACGAACTGGCCCAGTTCGCCCCCGGTCATGTCACCGGCCAGCACGGCCCGCGCGCCGATCCAGAGCACGACGATCAGCGCCGAAAACAGGCCCGTGATCGCAACCATGGAAAAAATCGCGCGCGCCTTGACGCGTCGCACAGCGGTTTCGAAACTGATCCTGATCAGGTCGCCGAAACGCCGGCTCTCGAGTTCCTCGGCCGTGAACGCCTGAACCGTCTGTGCGGCCATCAGCGTCTCCGTGGCGCGCGCACTCGCGTCCGCAATGCGGTCCTGCGAATCACGCGACAGGCGGCGTACCCAGCGCCCGATGAACATGATCGGTACGAGCACGGCCGGCACCATAATGACGATGTAGCCCATGAGTTCCAGGTTGGTGAGCCCGAGCAGGATCAACGCACCGATGAACTGAATCGACGACCGCAGGATAATCGACAGGCCGACCCCGGAGATGGCCTGGATCAGCGTCGTGTCTGCCGTCAGGCGTGACAAGACTTCGCCGATTTTCGTGACTTCGAAGAAACTCGGATCCATGCGAATGACATGCCGGTAAACCGCAACCCGAATATCCGCAACGACCCGTTCGCCGAGCCAGGTCAGAAAATAAGCCCGCGCGGCCCCGGCCACGCCGAGCAAAACGACAGCAGCGAGGAGATAGATGAAGTACCGGTCAACATTGGCCGCATCCTCGGCCGTAAAGCCGAAATCGATGACGTAGCGTACGGCGATCGGCGTGAGCAGGAACGCGCCCGATGCCAGGAGCAGGACGATCATGGCCAGGCACAGCGTGCCCGTATACGGCCGGATGAACGGCCAGAGCGCGCGCAGGGGCTGTAAAGATTTGCCCTTCGGACGATTGATGTCGGAACTGAATGGCGGCATGGCGCGTAATGATCACACATCCCGGCCGGCGAACAAAAGCCGTGGGGATCGACCCGGCTCGCGAACACCCGCCACTGCATCCATTAGCAGCTACATTTCATGCGCATCCTATTAGTTCTTATTTCAGCATTATATTGGCAATGCGAATCAGACTGGCCGATTTTCACGCACGCGGGGCCACCACCATAAATCCTTGCCGTTGCTAGGTTGTGGCGAATTTCAATCGCCGGACATCGATCAAATCTGTTCAATTTTGAGATTAAGTAAACCTGAATGAGGTCGGTGGGACTGTTCCTATATTTGTGATTTTTCCCCGTTACCGGTAGCATCACATTATCTACTATCCATAACCAAGGTATTCCACGATGACGATTAAATCTTCGAATCACTTCAGCCAGCGCCTGGCCGGCTGGACCCCCTCGGCCGAGGCACAGATGGTGATTTTCTGGCGCATCATGCACCTGTACATGTCGCGTTACGGCAGCATCCCGCTTGGCCAGATGCTCGTCGAACTGACGACGGTCGTGCTGAACGAACTCGGACGCCCCCCGACCGTTACCGATCTATGCGATGCAACCGGGTTGCCGAAATCTTCGATCTCCCGCTACATCTCATCGCAGATGACGCGCAACATGGTCTCCGAAGTCATCGACCCGAACGACCGGCGGCGGCGCAAGCTCGTCCTGACCGACCACGGCACGGAAGAGCGGCGCTGGCAGGTCAAACAGGTCCGCAAAATCATCGAGGATGTGAAGGACTGGGATGTTAAAGTCAAGGCGTCCGGACAAGGCATTGACCCCGACCTCGAATTCGAGAGAATGAAGCACGCGAATAAAAACCGACCCGAACACGTCGGGCGCAAACGGAAAAAACGCCGAGTCGCGGCGTGAGACACGTTCTGGCGGTCCGGCTAGCCGCCCTACTCATGATGCTGATTTCCGGCGCCGTCGGCGCCGCAGGCTCGGACACGCGCCTCGCGCGGCTGCCGGCAGACCAGCAGGCACTCGCGCAACGCATGCAAGCCTTTATCGCGCGCATGGACGAAAAGAATTTCGCGCGCATAGAAGCCCTCAACGGCGGTGGCACAGACGAAGTCATGACCATGACCAGCGAGTACTCGGAGTACGACATCCGGGTGACGCGCGGCCCGGTCATGGAAAAAGCCGGCCGCATGCTCTCGGCCGGCAAGAAGACGAGCCCCGGACGCGCACCGGACATGGGCACGCTGGTCTGGGGGCGGTTTTACTCACTCGATATGCACCCGAAAACGCCACTCGTCGGCATGCTGCACGCGACGATCGTGCTGCAGTTCTTCGAGAACGGTAATTCCTCGGTCGGCGGCTGGCTCGACATCATGCCCGGCACGCGTATCGAGGAAGACATCGAGATTTTGCGCGAAATCGTCGACGCGCATTTCGCGGCCCACGACAAGGACTCCAAGATCTACCGGTACCTCATGTGCAAGGGCACGGAAGACACGGTCGCGGAATTCCGCCGCAAACCGTCCTGCGCCGGCGTGAGCTTTTACGGCCCGCCCGTGTTTCGCGGCGATACGGAAAAATCATACGTGTTCATCGAAACGCTGTTCGACCAGTTCGTCGCGGCATTTCTCGACATTACGGAAAACCGGGCCGACGATCCCTACACCGCGGCCGATCTCGTGGCCCAGGATGTGATGCGCAAAGGCTGGCTCATCGACCAGCTGTTCTCGGACCCGTTTGCGAGCAAAATCGTCCCCTTCCAGGCCTGGTTCATGGCCAACGTACCGCCCGTCGTCAAGTTCTGACGCGGGCTTATAACCAATCTTTATCTCTTAGTAATCAATCCGTTCTGGGCCTCAAGGCCCATCGTCCGTAGCATTGGCCCCATGTCACAAATGATTATCGCCAATCGGCTCGTGGACGGCCTCGTCGTGTTCATGACCGCCGCAGGGTCCTGGGCCGAATCGATTGCGGACGGTGTCCTTATTCCGGATGAGGCTCCCGATGGAGACGAGTCCGAACGCCTGCTCGAGGTCGGCAAGGACGGCGAACGAGACTGCCTGGTCATCGATGCCTGCCTGATCGAGGTCGAGGAACGAAACGGCGTGCGCACGCCGACGTCCTACCGCGAGGAAATCAGGGCGCGGGGACCAAGCATCCAGGCCGAAGTCAACTAGTCATGTATCGCTACGACGAATTCGATCACCAGATCGTTGGCGAGCGCGTCGCGCAGTTCCGCCGGCAGGTCGCGCGCCGGCTCAACGGTGAGATGAATGAGGACCAGTTCAAGCCGTTGCGCCTCATGAACGGACTGTACCTGCAACTGCATGCTTACATGTTGCGCGTCAACGTGCCCTATGGCTGCCTGTCGTCGAAGCAATTGCGCAAGCTCGCACATATCGCGCGTCGTTACGACAAGGGCTTCGGCCACTTCACGACGCGGCAGAATATTCAATACAACTGGATCAAGCTTGAAGAGACGCCCGATATTCTGGCCGAGCTGGCCGAGGTCGAAGTGACCGCGATCCAATCGTCGGGCAACTGTGTACGCAATATCACGGCCGACCAGTACGCCGGGCGCGCGCGCGACGAGATCGAAGACCCGCGTGTCTGGGCCGAAATTCTGCGTCAGTATTCGATACTGAACCCGGAATTTTCATACCTGCCGCGGAAATTTAAATTCGCGCTGACGGGGTCACCGCACGACCGTGCGGCCGTGGCCGTGCACGACATCGGCCTGCGCATGCATCACAATACCGCGGGCGAGCCCGGCTTTGAGGTGCTCGTCGGCGGCGGCCAGGGTCGCACGCCGGTCATCGCCAAGACCATCCGCGAGTGGATCGAACCAGAACACGTAGTGTCCTATGTCGAGGCGATCCTGCGGATCTACAACATGTACGGCCGCCGCGACAACATCTACAAGGCACGCATCAAGATTCTCGTCAACGCGCTCGGCATCGACAAATTCCGCGAGCTCGTCGACGCCGAATGGGAACAGATCCGCGACGGCCTCCTGAAAGTTGCCCCCGAGGAGCTCCAGCGCATCGACGCCTATTTCCGCCCCCCCGAATACGAGCAACTCGAAGATCTCGACGACGAACTCGGCAGGCTTCGCGAACAGGATGCAGCCTTCGGCGCCTGGCTTACGAGCAACATCATCGAACACAAGGTCCGTGGTTACGCGATCGTCAACCTTTCCCTGAAGGCGCCGGGCAAGATCCCGGGCGATATCTCGGCCGACAAAATGGACCGCGTAGCGGACCTCGCCGACCAGTACAGCATGGGCGAACTGCGCGTCAGCCACCGTCAGAACCTCGTGTTCGTCGATGTCAGGCAGGCAGACCTGCATGCGCTCTGGCGGGAACTCGACGCGCTCGAGCTCGCGACACCGAACATCGGATTCGTCTCGGACGTCATCGCCTGCCCGGGTCTCGATTACTGCGCGCTGGCCGATGCGCGCTCGATCCCGATCGCGCAGGACATCAGCCGGCACTTCAACGACGCGAAACAGTTGCAGGAGATCGGCAATCTCACGATCAACATCTCGGGCTGCGTGAACGCCTGCGGCCACCATCACGTCGGCAACATCGGCATCCTCGGCGCCAACAAGCGTGGTAAGGAATTCTTTCAGCTCACGCTCGGCGGATCGTCGGATGAAAACGCATCGCTCGGTGACCGCGTCGGTCCCGGCCTGCCGCAGGCGGAGGTGCCGGCCGCGATCGAGCGAATGGTCGATACCTATCTCGACCTGCGCAAGCCCGACGAGCGGTTTCTTGACACCTATCGCCGGATCGGCATGGAGCCCTTCAAAGAGGTGGTCTACGGACCGGACGGACCCAAAAAGCGGCATCCATGATGGCGCTGATCAGAGACGGGCGGCTCGTCGAAGATCAGTTCGTCGGCGTGGCCGACGATGGTGAGATGCCGGACCAGGGACCGGTCATCGTGTCGCTCGCGCGCTGGCAAAGTGAGTCCGAACAGCTCCTGCGGCGCGGCACGCCCGTCGGCGTGCGCCTGAAGAGCGACGAACACCCCGAAGTCATCGCCGGCGAGCTCGGCCAACTGGCGGTTGTCGCGCTGGAATTTCCGGTGTTCCGCGATGGGCGTGCCTATTCATACGCGCGTCTGCTCCGGGACCGCTACGGCTTCGAGGGCGAGGTGCGCGCAATCGGCGACGTGCTGCTCGAACAACTGCATTACATGGAGCGCGTCGGTTTCAATGCATTCGAGTTCGACAGCGACGATCCCGAGCGCGCGTTTCGAATCGCGTCCGAGGATTTCAGTGCGTGGTATCAACCCGCGGCTGACCGGCGCGCCACGGTCGCACAGTTGCGCAGCAAGAAGCGCCCCACCTAAACCGGAGCCGTGTAGCCCGGTCCGAGGGGCTTGATCCAGACCAGCAGCAGCGGCAGCAAAGTCAGGTTCGCGACCATCGCGAAAATCATCGCGAAGCCCGTCAGCAGGCCGAAATAAATCGTCGGGATGAAGTTCGACAGCACGAGGATCGAGAAACCGGCCGTGATGATGATCGACGTGTAATACATGGCCCGGCCGATACTCGCATGCGAGCGCTGCATCGCGGCCGAGTAGTCGCGATCAATTTTAAACTCCTCGCGAAAGCGGTGCAGGTAGTGAATCGAGTGATCCACGCCGATGCCGATGATGATGGCCGCGATCGTGAGCGTCATGATGTCGAGCGGAATCGAGAGCAGCCCCATCATGCCCATGACGAACGACGCGCAAAGCATATTCGGAATAAGCGCGATCAGCGCAACCGTCAACGAGCGATACAGGAACAGGAACATGACCATGATGGCCAGGAATACGAAGCCGATGGTCAGAATCTGTGAGCGGTAAAGGCTCTGGAGCAGATTGTTGTAAAGGACCAGCATGCCGGTGATGTGCACGCGCTCCGGCGCGAAGCCCATCTCGGTCACGAGGTGGTTCCGGATGGTGCGCAGGAGCATGTCGCGTTTCAGGTCGGGATTGGACTCGAACACACGGACCGCAAATCGCACCTGGTTCCCGTCGCTCGACATGTACGGCGCGAACATCGCCTCTTTGACCGATGCCGGCAAGCGCTTGTAGAGCAACGACATCCAGAACGTCGACGGCGGCTTGCCATCGTTGATCACGCGCAAGGTATCGATGGTGGTTGCCATCGAGAGCACCTTGCCGGTTTCCGGCAACCGCTCCAGGTAATCGTGCACTTTCGCCACGGTCTCGAGCTGATACGCGTTGTACCAGTAACTCGTCGAACCGAGATCGCCTTCTTCGGCGCCGTATTCATCGGCGAATTCATCGGCGTATTCATCGTCGAATTCATCGTCGAAATCATCCTCGAATTCGGCATCGACGACATCGGTCTCGAAAAAGCTGGGGTCCGCCTCGAGGATGATGTCCAACGGCGTGGTGCCACCGAGTTCCCGGTCGATCGTGACCATGCCCTGATAGATTTCCGTCGTTGACTTGAAGTTATCGATGAACCGGTTCTCGACTGACAGGCGCGTGACACCGAGCAGGCTCAGCGCGCCGACGAGCGCGTAAACCAGCATCATCGGTCGCGGCCAGCGCTCGACGAGATCGGCGAAAAACCGCGTGATGGCGCCCGTTGTCGGGTGGTGGCGCTGCGGCTCCCCGGGCGAAAAGAGCACCAGGCCGGCTGGAAACAGCGTAAATGCCATGATCATGACGACGCACATACCGATGGTCATCATCCAACCGAAATCGATTACGGGGCGAATGCCGCTGACGATCAGCGATGCGAAAGCCACCATCGTCGTCGCAGCCGTAAACAGACACGGGAGGAATTTTTCGCGCACCATGTTCGTGACAAGCCAGCGCTGAGTCTGGTCCGGGTTCTCGCTATGCAATTCACGGTAACGCACGATGAGATGCACCGTGATTGACAACGAAAAGATCAGCAGCAACGCAACGAAATTCGCCGAGACTACGGTCACGGGCCAGTTCACCAGGCCGAGGTAACCGATAACGATAACGACCGATGAGAAGCACGTCAGCATCGACAACACAACCCAGCGTGGCAACGAGAAGATCGCCGTCAACAGGCCGATCAAGAAGACCAGAATGGTGATGCCAAACACCACGACGTCGTGCCGAATGAAATCCAGCATATCGGCCACGATCATCGGCAGCCCGCCGAGCCGGATGTCGACCCCGTCCCGGTGCCGGTCCAGGATCTCCCGCACTATCGCGATATCGTCCTGCTGCTGCCGAGTCAGCGTCACGCGCAGCTTTTTTATCTCCCGATCCAGCGCATCGAGCCGTCGCTGCTCGGTCTCGGAAATTTCGCCGATGAGCTGACGCTCGCGAATCTCATCGCGCTGATTGAGCAGGGTCTCGTAGACGGGGTCGTGCCGAAAACGGACGAGTATCGCTGTCGTACGGCCGTCCGGACTCATGATGAGCTGCCGGTAGAGAGGGCTGTTGGTGAGTTCCTGGCGCGCGAGTTCGATATCCGTACGCGGGCTCAACAAGGTCGGCACATCTTCTTGCAGTTCCTGCAACGAAATAGGCGGACTCGCGATGAGCGGCACATCGAGCATGGTGATCACCGAGGACAGGCCGTCCATCGCAACGAGTTCGTCCCTTAGCTGGCGAATGTCGGCCAGCGTCTCCGGATCGAACAGATCGCGTTCCGGGCGATAAGTAATAAGGAGGTAATCGTCCGAACCGTAGCGCGCCCGGATGCCGCGGTAGTAGCGCAGCTCCGTGTCCTGTTCGAGCAACAGCGAGTCCGCCGACGCATCGAGCCGGAAATCTTGCGCCATGAACGCAAAAAAGCCGACGACGACGCACACGCCTGCCAGGGTCGGCACGGGGCGGTCAATAACAATGCGGTCAAAAAGACGCGTCAGAACATACATGGGCGGAGATTACGCCACAGTCCGAGCAACGCTGCAAAGTCGGCCGCTTGCATCGCCAACGGACATTGTTTCAAAATCAGCCGTATGAAACTGTCGCCCGGACACTGGTATCCCGTGCTGAGTTCGCTCGAACTCCGGGATCGCCTGGTCGCAAAGACGCGATTCGGCCTGCCGCTGGTCTTCTGGCGTGATGCGAACGGTCGTGCCGTCTGCCTGGAGGACCGGTGCGCACACCGCGGCGCCGCACTGAGCCTGGGCAAGGCTGTCGACGGTGCGATCGAATGCTCGTTCCACGGTTTCCGGTACGACGGAGCGGGCCGCTGCGTCCGGGTCCCGGCCGAAGGCGACGAGTGGCAAATTCCGGAACAGCTCAGGGTCACGGCCCATACGATCACCGAGGGCGGCGGTTACGTCTGGGCCTGGCGCGGGCCGGACGTCGCGCGCGAGTCGTTGCCTGCGCTGCCGCGACAACCGATGCTCGAAGGGTTGCGCTATGTCGAAAGCCGTTCGACCTGGAACGCACACTACACGCGCTGCATCGAGAACGTCATCGATTACAGCCACCTGCCTTTTGTCCATCGCCGGAACATCGGCGCATTTATTCGAGACCCGGTCACCAAAGTCGACGTCAAACCGTTCGCCGGCGGGTTTCGTTTCGATCTGCTCGGACACAAGGCAACCGGCCGTCAGTTCGTCGAATTTACCTACCCGACGCTCTGGGCCAACAAGATCGGCAGGAAATCGGTCCTCGTGGCGACGTTCATGCCCGTGGACGACCGGCATACCGAAGTCTATTTCCGCTGGTATCATGCGCTGCCGCCGGTTCTGCGGCCGCTCATGCAACTCTGGGGTCGGTTCTCCCAATACCTCGTCTTCAAGGACGATTTGCCTATCGTCGCGTCACAGTTGCCGGCCAATGTCGACGATCCAGGGGTCGACGATGCCCATGCGGATAAACTCGTACCGAGCGATGCCGGCCTCGTGGCGTTCAGGAAACTGCGGCGCGACCACCGCGCGGAGATTCGGGCCTGGGCCACCGAACAGGGCGGCTGGCGAGCGTCAGTAGGTGTCCCAACTGAGTGATCCGTCCGACTCGTTGCGCCGCGCATTGAGCCGGTCCTTCAGCCGGTAAGTGTAAGCCTGTAAATCTGACGCGCCCGATACCCGGATCGTATCCGCGACCCAGGTCGACCGTTTCGACATCCGCGGCGACCAGACCGTCACCTGATAGGTTCCCGGCGACACACCCTCGATTACCGTCACGCCCTGCCGGTCCGTCAATCCAAAGTACGGCGAATCGACGACGAGGATGTATCCGAGCATCCGGTCGTGAATGTTGCAGCCGAGCGTCGCGAGGCCCGTGTGTTCGAAGCGGATCGACTCTTGTGCCTGCCCCTTATACAGCGGTATTTCGAAATTGTTCGGCTGCGAAAACGAATAAACGTGATGACTGACATTGTCGCTGTTCGGAAATTGAACCTCGGTGCCTTTTTCAACGATCAGGATATGGGGGACGAACTCGCGGTCGCGCTGATCCATGGTCGCCGTTCCCGGCGTGCTCGCGGCGCCCGTCGCACCAACGGCCGGCAGACCCCCCGCCGGTAGAAGATAGACGGCCACGTCGGCCACGGAACGGCTCTGGGGATCATTGATCCGGATTTCGACCGCTACGTTCCCGGCACGGACGTCGTCTACGGATGCCACGCTGACGATCAGGCTCAGCGCGGCCAGCCCTCCGGCAACTGTCCGCTTTCGCATTACATAATCCCGGCACATAACGCACATATTTAATCTAAAGCGGCGCGAAGTCCGTGACGTAATCCACGTTAACGGCACGGTGCAATCGCTACGATGTGAAATGCAGGGCTTCTTTTGACTTCAAGAGCGGAAGGAACCGCACGCCCGTGAACAATCTGCGCTCCAAAATCCTGATCCTGGCCATGGCGCTCGTCGTCGTGACCCAGGTCGGTACCCTCGCGACGATCCTGTTCACGGCCAACCGGGACGTGTCGGCCCAGGCGCAGGCCTCGCTCGAGACCGGCGGCTCGATGTTTCGCGAGGTCATGCGACGGCGCGTGGACTCCCTGCGCAATAATGTCGACATACTGGCCTCAGATTTCGCATTCAAGCAGGCTGTCGCGACCCAGGAACGCGGCACCATCACCTCGGTGCTCAGGAACCACGGCCAGCGCATAAACGCCGATATCGCGTTCCTGCTCGATTTCGACGGCAAGGTACTCGCGACAACGCTCGGCGACGATGCCAAACAGACCGCCTATCCGGAGATCGTGCACCGCGCCGCGGAGCTCGGCCTCCCGCAGAGCATGATCGAAGCCGGCGGCATAACCTATGATCTCGTGACCGTGCCGCTCATGGCGCCGTTGCCAATCGCCTGGGTATCGATGGGGTTCACGATTGACAACGGCTTCGCGAACGAACTCCACGAAATCACGGACCTCGAAGTCACGCTGTTGTCCAGGCGTGACGGTGTCACGACAATGCTCGGCACATCCCTGTCCGACCTGCCGCCGGGTGAAATCGCGGCCGCGTTCGCGAACCATGGACGCCACCAGGTCGGGCCGTCCACGGTCGAACTCGGCGGCCACGACTACCTGGTATTGCGACAGCCGTTCGGCGGACCAGACTCCAACATCACCGTCCTGCTGAAGAAGTCGCTCTACGCAGCGATGGCGCCATACCGGACCCTGCGTATCGCGACGATCGTGCTCGGCAGCATCGCGCTCGGATTCGCGATTTTCGGCGCGTTCGTATTGGCCGGCGCCATCACACGTCCGGTCCGACAGCTGGCGCAGGCCGCGCGCCGCATTACTGAAGGCGATTACAGCCGCCCGGTCGAGATCAGGAGTCACGACGAGCTCGGGGAGCTCGCAGTCGCGTTCAATACGATGCAGAGCGGCATTGCCGAGCGCGAGAAGCGCATCACGCACCAAGCGCTCTACGACGCACTGACCGGATTGCCGAATCGCATCCGCGCCCTCGAATTGCTCGGCGCATCGATTGCGCGCGCCGATAAACTACACCAACCCGTGAGCCTGTTGCTCATCGACCTGAACAGCCTCGGCGCCGTCGGCGCGTCGCTCGGACACGAATTCGGCGACGCGCTTATTCGCCAGGCCGCGGAACGCCTGCGCGCCAATCTCGAAGAAGGTCAGACCCTGGCGCGGCTCGGCGGGGACGAATTTCTGATCCTTATGGACGACATCGATGTCGACGGCGCCCGCGCGGCCGCGCTCGACTTGCTCAAGTTGCTCGAAGTCGGGCTCACGCTGCAGGACGCCAATATCAGGCTCGACGCCTGCATCGGCGTCTGCACTTTTCCGAGGCACGGGCGCGAACCCGATCAGCTACTGCAACGCGCCGCGGTCGCCAAGCACGACGGTAAAGAGGCGGGTGAAAAACTGCGCGTCTACGAAGACGGCACCGAGCAGAAGCATATGCGGCAACTTGCCCTGCTCGGCGACCTGCGCCGCGCCGCGCACGGTAACGAGCTCGTGCTCTACCTGCAACCCAAGATCGATCTCAAAACGAAGAAAATCTGCGGCGCCGAGGCGCTCGTGCGCTGGGATCATCCGACCATGGGCTTCCTCCCGCCTCAGGAATTCATCCCGGTCGCCGAGAAGTCCGGCAATATCTCGCTCGTGACGCACTGGATCATCAAGGCAGCGATACGCGAGTGCCGACGCTGGCAGGACGAGGGACTCACACTGTCCATATCGATCAACCTGTCGGGACACGATCTGCACGACCAGGACCTGCCGTACTTTATTCTCGAAACGCTGCGTGAACACGATCTCGATCCGGGATACCTGATTCTCGAGATCACGGAGGAAGTTCTCGTGCGGGATTTCGATCGCGCGACGCTCGTGCTCGAGCACCTGCGCGACATGGGCGCGCGGATTTCAATCGACGATTTCGGCACCGGCTATTCCTCGCTGGCGCAAATCAAATTGCTACCCATCGACGAGTTGAAGATCGACCGGTCATTCGTCTTGAACCTGCCCGACAACCGACAGGATCTCGCGATCGTGAGTGCGACGATCGAACTGGCGCACAACCTCGGACTCGAACTCGTCGCCGAGGGCGTCGAAACGCGCGTCGCAATGGACTGGCTCGCCGAGCAGGGATGCGAACATGCGCAGGGTTACCTGATCAGCCGCCCCATGCCGGCCGAAGTTTTCAGCCAGTGGGCCGCGAACTTCGACGGCGAAGTCGCGACGCAGGTTATCGCGTTCTCGCCGCGAAAAACATCGGCCTGATCTTTCAGTCTTCGCTGACCTCGACGCCGTTCGGCAGCGTCGCCATAACGTGGTCGAACAATTCAGTCTCGCGCGCGATCTCCGGGTCCGTGATCTCGGCCATGTATTCCCAGTCGGCGGTCGAAAACAGTTTCGCGCTCAGGTCGGCCGTCGGGCCATGGTGCCCCATGTTCGAGACGACAAAATCCGAATAGATCTTGCCTTCGCGCTCAAAAGCCTCTAACGCGGCCGTGCCTTGTGCCTTGAGCGCGTCGCGCGCCGCGAGAAACGGCTGCAGATGTTTCTCGGCGCCGGTCAGGCGGTCGTCGAGCTCGCGCAGCGCCTGTTCGACGCCGGCATCGACCGTTTCGACCTTCTCGCGAATCATGTCACCCATGCGCACGTCCTGCCCGTGCACGCGCACCATGGTCTCGCCGATGTAATCGGCGGTGGCGACGTAAAACGGCACATAGGCTTCGTCCCCGCCGGATTGCTGCTCGATACCGGCAATCATGTTCTGCCGGACTTTCCGCAAGCGGCGCCGTTCGTTCCCGACACGTTCCATTAAGCTGGTCATTTTTATCACTCCATTTTTCTAGACATTCAAAAGACTCATCATAACCTCGGGATAGCGATCGCCGTGCACGAGTGCCTCGGGCAGCTGCGCGGCGATATCCCGCATGTCGGCTTCTGTCAGCTCGATTCCAGCCGCGGCTGCGTTTTCGTCGAGGTACCTGATTTTCTTGGTACCCGGGATCGGCAAGATACCGTCCCATTTTGCGAGCACCCAGGCCAGCGCGAGTTGCGCGGGTGTGCAATGCCGCACTTCGGCGAGTGCCCTGACTTTTTCGACAAGCGCTACATTCTGCTCAAAATTGGCACGGTCGAAGCGAGGAAAGATGCGTCGCGTATCACCTTCAGGCAGATCGGCAAGATTTTTGAGCGCGCCGGTCAAAAATCCCCGCCCGAGCGGACTATAGGCGACGAAAGCGATGTCGAGTTCACGGCAGGTCTCCAGAGCCGGCTGCGAGGCCGCTTGCGTCCACAGAGACAGCTCGCTCTGTAACGCCGCAACGGGATGCACGGCATGCGCCCGGCGCAATGTCTCGGGGCCGGCTTCGGACAAGCCGACGAAACGCACCTTACCGGATTCGACCAATTCCGCCATGGCGCCCATCGATTCCTCGATCGCCACACCCTTGTCGATACGGTGCAGATAAAATAAATCGATCCGGTCGGTATCGAGACGTTGCAGACTCGCGTCGCAGGACGCGCGAATAGTTTCCGGTCGGTTGTCGATCTGCAAGCCGCCTTCCGGCGCGCGCTCCATGCCGCACTTCGTGGCCAGAAAAACGCGGTCGCGTTGTGTGCGGATGCAGCTGCCGACGAATCGCTCGTTCTCGCCGTCCTGATAGACGGCCGCCGTATCGAGGTGGTTGATGCCGATGTCCAGCGCGCGCTGTACCGTGGCGGCCGCTTCGGCGTCGTCCCGCTCGCCATACCAGCCCACGAGACCCATGCAGCCGAGGCCGATGGCCGAGACGTATTCTCCCGTATTGCCCAGTTGTCGTTGTCGCATAAGAAATCGAAGCGATGTGGCGGTTGAACCGCATTATGTTATTGAGCACGACATGGGGTAAGACCCCAATTAATGCGTCCTCATTTTACATCGAAACAGATTAATTGGGGTCTGACCCCAATTTTAGAAAATTGGGGTCAGACCCCATTTAATCTCGCCCCATTTTCCCTATACTCAGCCTGGACACATGAACAATAACTTGAATAAGCATCGGGTCCGCAAGCGCGTCCTCGTCACAGGTGGCACCGGTTTTCTGGGTTCCCACCTGTGCAAGCGTCTGCTGAGCGAAGGGTGCAACGTGCTTTGCGTCGACAACCTGTATACGAGCACCAAAGACAATATTCTGGACCTGCTCGACGATCCGAATTTCGAGTTCATGCGTCACGACGTTACGTTTCCTCTGTACGTGGAAATTGACGAGATCTATAACCTCGCGTGTCCCGCGTCACCCGTTCACTACCAGCACGATCCCGTGCAAACGACAAAGACATCCGTGCACGGCGCGATCAACATGCTGGGTCTCGCCAAGCGGGTCAAGGCGAAACTGTTCCAGGCATCGACGAGCGAGGTGTATGGCGACCCGACGGTGCACCCGCAGTCGGAGGACTACTGGGGTCACGTCAACCCGATCGGCACGCGCGCGTGTTACGACGAAGGCAAACGCTGCGCCGAGACGCTGTGCTTCGACTACCAGAGACAGCACGGGCTGCAAATCAAAGTCGGCCGAATATTCAATACCTACGGCCCGAACATGTTGCCGAATGATGGTCGGGTCGTATCCAATTTCATTGTGCAAGCGCTCGAGAATCAGCCGATCACTATTTTTGGTGATGGCAGCCAGACGCGGTCGTTCTGTTTTGTCGACGACTTGATCGAAGCGTTCGTGCGTCTCATGGATACACCGGCGAGCTTTTGCGGTCCCGTCAATCTCGGCAATCCCAACGAATTTACGATCGCAGAGCTCGCAGAACTCGTAATCGAACTGACGGGTTCCAAATCCAAGCTCAAGAATGAACCGTTACCGAGCGACGATCCGAAACAACGCTGCCCGAATATCAGTCTCGCAAAGAAAGAACTGAACTGGACGCCGACGATTGAACTACGCGAAGGGCTGTCGCGGACTATTCCGTATTTCCAAAAACTGCTCGAGAAATAAATGTGATTAAATGGGGTCAGACACCACGCGTCCTCGAGTCGAGGGGGTCTGACCCCATTTAAGCCGCCCGCAATTTATTCTCCGAATCTTCCCTCATTTTCCTTCTGTTTGGCCCGCCGCCCCTCGACGACGCGGAGCCCGATCGCGCCCTTCGGATGGCCCATCTCCAATCCCCGCTGATAGGCCGCTTCGGCTTCGTCGAATCGGCCGAGCCGTAGATTGGCCGCACCCAGATTGACGTGGCCGTCCGAAAACTCCGGCGTTTTCCGCGTCGTGTCCTGCCAGAGACTCAACTCATTTTCCCAGACGGCCGAGCGCTGAAATGCGAGCGTGCCGTAGACACCCACGACCGCGGCCAATGTCAGCACCACGATCCCGTTCCGATGATCCGCGAGCGCCGACCAATGTCTTTCGGCCCGACCGAAAGCCCAGGTGCCGGCCATGCCGGCGAGTACGTAAAGACCGATCGCCGGCAGATACATATAGCGATCGGCATAGTAAATGAGCCAGGGCACGAGCCCGGAGGTCGGCGCAAACAGTATTGCGGCCCACAGGAACCAGAATCTCGCCGCCCGCGACGCGCGAAAGAATATGCATTCCAGCCCGACTATCCAACCCAGGATCGAGATGACCACGACCGGATCGAGAAACGAACGGCCGGTCGGAATGTAATACGCGCTGAGGCCTGTCGGAACCAGCAGCATGCGAATGTACTCCCACCAGACTGGCAGCATCGTCGGGTAGACGAGGCCGAACAAAAAGTTAATCGAAATCTCGGGCCCACCGCCGACCACGCCTTCCTTCCAGGTGACCCAGAGCGTCGCACCGGCTGCCAGTACCGCGACGATGAATAGCGGAATCAACGCCTGGAAACGCCGATCGTCCTTGTCGCGCATAAATAATTCATAGAACCCGAGGATGACCGGCAAGCCAATTACCGTCGCCTTGGCAAACACGGCCAGTGTGAAGCAGACGAGCGATGCGACATAGCTGGCCTTGCGGCCCGCATTGACCGCGCGAAAGCGCAGATAAAACAGCACGGCCCCGAGCAAAAAAAAGGCCGAAACCAGTGTCTTGCGTTCGGCAATCCAGGCGACATTTTCGACATTCAGGGGGTGGACTGCGAACAAGAGTGCGGCGAACAGGGCCAGCAGAAACGGACTCGTCAGCCGCCTCAGTACGAAAAAGGCCAGCACACTGTTAGCCGCGTGAATCAGCACGTTGCTCAGGTGATAACCGAACGGATCGAGGCCCCAGATACGGTAGTCGATCATGTAGCTCAGCATCTGCACGGGACCATAGAGTCCCTCATAGGGACGATCGACCAGGCTAATCAGGTTCGCGACCGAAAATTCCCTGATGTACGGATTGTTGAATACGTAGGTCCCGTCATCCCAGGTAAACTGGAAATCGAAGAACACGGTGCGGGCATACAATGCGACGGACAACACGAAAAGTGCGGTGCCAGCGACCGGGTCACGCCACCTGTCCAAGAACGCCGTCACGTCAATGACTACTTAGAAAATAGATTGTATCGGAGAACGCACCAGATCGCGCTGAAGCCGTCTTTCCAGCTGATCTTTTTGCCTTCCGCATAAGTTCTGCCGTAATACGAAATACCGACCTCATAGATTCGGATATTTTCTTTCTTCGCCCGCTTCGCGATCTTGGCCGTGACCTCGGGCTCGAAACCGAATCGCTTCTCCCGGAGCTCTATGCTCTTGAGCAGATCGGCCCTGACGAGCTTGTAGCAAGTCTCCATGTCGGTCAGGTTCAGATCCGAAAATGCGTTCGACAGCATTGTCAGGAACCGATTGCCTATCGTGTGCCAAAAAAACAGAATTCGATGTGGCCGGCCACCGATAAATCGGGATCCGTATACGACGTCGGCAAACCCATCAATGACGGGCTTCAGCAGCAAATTGAACTCCTGTGGATCGTATTCGAGGTCGGCATCCTGGATGACGATAAAATCTCCGCTCGCGTTCCGGATGCCCGTATGCAAGGCTGCGCCCTTGCCCTGGTTGATGTCGTGTTTGTGATACGCGATCGATAACTCCGGATTGCGGCGCATGTAATCTTTAATCGCCTCTTCGGTATTGTCCGTGGAGCAATCATTAACGATAATGACTTCCTTCGCGTAGCCACCGATCAATTCGACGGCCTTCACTTTATCCAGAATCTGGTGAATCGTTTGTCCCTCGTCGTAGGCGGGAATGACGATCGAAAGCGTGGGCATATTTTCTACTCTAAGAGAAAAATCGAGTATATATCAACAAACAGCGACCCAATTTCATTCGCCGGGTCGCCGATCGCCATAATCGAGATCATGGCGCGGTGTCGCAAACCGCCTGTCGGCGCAGGAATCGAGCAGCATTACGGCAGAAAATACCTTCCAGTTCTGGTTCGGAAAGAAACGTCGCCGACGTGTAGGCCTCGAGCGCCGACTCGTAATCATCGCCATGGCTCCCGAACATGACGCGGCTCATAAAGCCGGCCTCCTGAAAACGCTTCAGCAACCGGTGAAATTTCCCTCGCGTCATGATGCGCTGAAGATGAGGACCGTCAAGTAGCGCATTGCGCGTTTCATCCTTATGATTGTGCCGACTCACCCATGCGTTGCACAAAGAAATGATCAGGAGTGACAAAGCGTTCGTCGTTATTGGCGCACTCTCTCTGACCGCGGCGGCCATGCTCGGCGCCTACGGCGTGCACGGCCTCGCCGACTCGATTACGCCGCAAACACAGCGTTCCTGGGGCTGGGCCGTGCAGATGCAATCCTACCATTCGCTGGGCCTGCTGTTGATCGCCGCCCTGGGTGGCCGGCTCGGCAATCCGGCGCTGCTGAAATGGGCCGGTTGGATTTTCGTGGCCGGCATAGTGTTGTTCTCTGGCAGCATCTATCTCGATGTGCTCGGCGTATCGGAGACCATCGGCGAAATCGCGCCGGCCGGCGGCACGAGTTTCATGGTCGGTTGGGTACTCGTTGCAGCGGCGGCTTTAAAAGCCGGCCCCCAGTGAACGAGCCCCCGTGAACGGATCGATCATGCGCATCGACTCAGTCGAGCGGCCGTCTGTGCCAGCCCGTGGCGTCGTGCACGATCTCGTATGCGGGCCAGTAAGTCTGGTCGAGTTTTAGCGTCAGCACGTCGACCGCGCCGTTCCAGGTCACGGTCGTCAACCGCACGGATTCCCCATCCGAGCGGTTGCGAACCAGTTCAATGAACCGGTCGAGGTTCGGCGTCTCGACGCCGTCCACCTCAATGATCCTGCGGCCTGCATACAGGCCGAAGTGGGACGCGGGCGAGCCATAGGCGAAATAGGAGACGTAAACGCCGAACGGCTCGACGCCGCGTTGCGCGGCCAATTCGCGATAAGGCGCCTGCAATAAGGAACCGGCCCACATGACCGCACGCCGCACTCCGTCGCCATCGAGGCCCACGGTTGCCACGTTCAAGGTCTCGACTTTGCCGTTGCGGAGGACTTCGATTTCAACGGCATCGCGTTGCACGGCCAGCTCGACTTCGCGAAACCGCGTGACCGGGCTACCGTCGATACTGAGTAGCAGGTCGCCGGCCTGTAATTGCTCGGCGGCCGGCGTACCGGCGACGGTCCGCACCACCGAGAGCACCTGACGCCGGTCCGCGTCGTGCGCTGAAAGACGCTTGACCCACTCCTCGTCGAGTCCAAGATTGCGGGCAGCCGACAGCGGCAGCTGGCGCCATTCGACTTCGATCGAGCGCAGCTGTTTATCATCGCGAGCCAGCGCCAGAATTTCCACCGCGAGGTCTGCGGGCACACCCTTGTTCTCCTGGCGCAACTCGCCACCGCGTTCGAGTGCGAAACTCGACCAGATTGCGACCACCTGACCCTTCTTGTTGACGATCACGCCGTCAACATCGGTCGGACCGTTAACCAGGTCAAGCGTTTCGAGATTGGTTTCCCGAAATCGCATCGTGCGCGACAACGGCAGGTACACGGGCTCGATCGACGCGACCTCCGTGGCCTGGTAGACGAGCTTGTTATCGCTACGCAGGCCGATAACCCAGAGCTTTTCACCGGGCGCCGGTAGGCGCGTGCTCAGCTTCGCTGATTTCACGGGCGTATCGCCAATCAGCGCCGGGTCGTAGGCCAGCAATGCGAGATTGTGCGTCGGGTGAATGTATTTCACGCTGCCCACGATCTCGAGTTCGCCGGCAAACGTAATGCGCACATCGCCCATGGCCTCGGGCACCGTATTTCTGTCCACCAGCACGTAACCGCGTTCGGCATCGACAATCAGCCCCGTGCCGTAGTAGTGCTGCTCGCCGATACCCGACACCGTGTAGGGCATATCGTAATTCACGAGTACGAGCGACGATGCAATATCGCGCACGCGGCGATCCTTGTGTTGAATAAAACGCGCCGAGCCCGGTTCCGGCGGCGTCGGTTCCGGCCCGTCGGCAAGCGGTCGACACGGCCAGAGCCCCACGGTGTCGTCTCGCCGACACCGCTGCACCGAAAACCAGCGCCGGTCCATATTGATGGTCAGCAACCTGTCCGTCACGGGATCTTCGAAAGTATAAAAACGCACGGCTGCGCGGTCACGGTCCGCGAGTCCGGCCAACACGGTTTCAAAATCATCAATCGTTTTGACGTCAGTCTCGCCCACGGCAACGATCACGCTGCCGCGCCCGATGCCGGCGTTTCCGAAAACGTAACCCGGATTGGCGACATAAACACCTTCGATGCCCTTGTTCAGGTGCCGTGCCTGCTGATATGAAAGGTTATGGACGAGCGCATCGCCGAATTCGATGTATTCCATCGGCGTGATGCCGTGCAGGTCGAGCACGTCGATATCGATCGCGAGCGTCTGCCCGTTGCGTTCGACGACGAGGCCCAGCGTTTGCCCGACCTGCGCGTCGAGAATCGCCTCCAGCGGCACAAAATCCGTCACGTAGTCGCCCTGCACGCGCACGAGAATATCACCGACCTTGAGGTGTCCGTCGGCGACGTTGCCCGGTACAATTTCCTCGACGACGAGCATGCCGGTCTGGTCCGGAAAGCGCCGCCGGATCGCCGCCTCGGTTTCATCTCGCAAACCGAGGCGGCGGAGCTCGTCGAAAGCCTGGTGTACGAATACGGTGGTCAGGGTCCCGCGACTGACCGGCTCACCGGCCTGGATCAGTTCAAGCGCGCGCCGTACGCGGTCGAGCGGCAGGAAAAAACTCGACGCTGCGTGACTGCTCGCGCCCGCATTGAGGGCGACAACATGGCCCCGGATGTCGATGACCGGCGAACCCGATGATCCGCCCGAGGTACTGGATGCGGCCTGCAGGTAATAGGTATTGAAATCGTTGTAATTGCCGCGTCCGTAATCCGGCGCCGGCCGGCGCAGCCGCGCGATGGTGCCCGACAGGAACGACAGTTGCTCGCCCGCATCGTTGCCGACGACACGAATCTCGCGCCCGACCTGGGCCGCTTCGGGGTCGAGGATAAGTTCGGCAGGCTCTATGTACCGTAGTTTCGCCGGATCGTACCGGTAGAAGCCGAAATCATGAACCGGGTCACGATATACGGCCGTCAGTTCGACTTCTTCCTGATTGTTAAACAGCGCCTCGGCACGCACCGGCCCCGGCGTCACAACATGGCGGTTGGTCAGGATCAGGCCGCGTTCAGCATCGACGACGAAGCCCGTGGCCT
>SMVA01207783.1_pt1 | contig 21688 bp, 17 predicted proteins | sample 2456451 | NCBI WGS metagenome assembly SMVA01 (sample SAMN11095933, study PRJNA526329) | marine sediment metagenome | biome: Marine sediment; feature: Surficial sediment; material: Deep marine sediment; isolation source: Hadal surficial sediment | place: Pacific Ocean | collected 2014-05 | depth... | reverse complement strand
CGGAGCACCGAATTTACCGTAGATGAACATGTAGTTGAGCAACCCGTTCAACGGCAGTGCAGCACCGGCAATCAACATGGGTGGCAGGGTTTTACCGAGGCCTTCCGAGGTGTAACGCAAAGTGACGTAAAGCAGCACGGGTGGAATACCCCACGCCGCTGCGCGCAGGTACCGCACGCCAATCGCTGCGGCTTCGGCGTCGACACCCGAAAGCACAAAAATCGGTTCCGCATTGATGATGACCGCGACGCAAACGAATGACGCAAACAACGCCACCCAGAGGCCCTGGCGTATCTTCGAACCCGCCTGGTCGACCGCCGCGGCACCTCTGAGCTGGGCGACGATCGGCGTCAACGCCATGGTCAGACCGCTCATGAGCATGAACACCGGCCACAGAATGTTGCCACCAAGTGCTACGCCTGCAAGATCGACCGACGAATAGTGCCCGGCCATCGCGGTGTCGAGAAATCCCATGGCCATGATGAAGAACTGGGTAGCCACCATCGGTAAGCCCAGACGCAGGAGATCGCGAAACTCATCTCGATGAGCGGCAAATATCTTCATGGATCACGATGTTAGCCGAAACGGATCGCGGTAGGCGCGACATCCCGCCTGCAGCAGTTGCCGGACCGCCGATAAGACCTTGAGATAAGTGCGCGCTCATGGGAGTCTGTCATCGACATCAGCATGTTCACACGAGGGGGAACAATGAAAAAGCAGGCTATCGGTGTATGCGCGATTCTGCTGCTGGCTGTGTCTCACGCGCACGGCGTGGAGGAATGCCAACCGTCGCGCTGGGGCGCCGATGATGAGATCGGCAATGCAAATCTGATCACACCGGCGACCGTGCTCCGCGCGGCACGTTTGATAAAAACCGGTAAGACTTACAGCCTGGGCATCATCATAGACAGCACTACACCTGCGTATCCGCCGCGCAGCCTGTCGCTGCAGGTCGTTCAACCGGGGCAACAGGAAGGCGCGCGACCGGTCTCGAGCGTGACCTACAACGACGACATATTTCAGGGCTGGTTTGGCATTGGCCCGCAGATCGACGGCCTCGGTCATCTGGGTGTGAATGGCATGTACTACAACTGCAACCATGCCAGAGACTTCGCCAACATCAGCGGGTTGACCCGGCTCGGAATCGAAAAGGTGCCACCGATCGTCGCGCGGGGCATTGTCCTGGACATGGCGGGTCACTTCGGTGTCAGCCATCTGGCTGGCGGCCAGGCGTTTTCAGTCGATGATGTGAAAGCGGTCGAGCGCAAGCAGAACACGCCAGTGCAGGAAGGTGACGTCGTGCTCTTTCATACTGGGTGGACCGACGCCAAACTGAAATCGGATCCCGCCACCTGGGTCAGTGTCGAACCGGGAATCAGCGCGGCCGTCGCGCAGTATCTCGCGGGCAAAAACGTCGTTGCTGTCGGCGCTGATACCTGGGGTGTGGATGTCGTGCCCGCCGAGCGCGAAGACATGCCGTTCATCGGCCACCAGATCCTGCTGAAGGAGAACGGTATCTATATCTTCGAGACGATGAACACTGGAGGTCTGGTGCGCGATGCTGCGTTCGAATTTCTCTTCGTGCTTGGCCAGGCAAAAGTGCGCGGTGCAGTGCAGATGATCATCAATCCAATCGCAATCCGTTAGCGACCTTTAGCTGGCGACACCACGTAATTTGCACTTGAACCGTGCTTTGGCGGTGCCGGCCTCGAGGTAGACGGCGATGTTGTTCGCATCCAGCGTTATCGCGTTCGCCCCCCACGACCAGCGTTGTTCCTGATCCCCTGCAGAGTGAGTCGCGGAGATGCGTTGCTGGGAAAACTTGACGTAGCTGCGCGATCCCTGATCATAAAGATAAAGGACGTTGCGCCGTTCGCCTATCGGTGCACAGCCCCAGGCGCTTGATGTGCCCTGGGAGCCGACAACGAGTACCGGTGCGACCGACACGATCAGCAACGAAAACAGCCAACTTCGTTTCATGAGCCGCCATGGCATCTGGCAGGTGTCCCAGTGAGTATTGCACAGTTAGAGCCCCGGGCGAGTCATCCGGAAGGCACGATTGGACAAACGGCGTTGACATGGATCACTATTTCACCAGACCGTAGAATGCCGTCGACAGGGGAGAATTAACATGACAACAGCGGAAATTACACAACTCGAACAACAGATCTTCGACCTCACCGAAAAACTTCAGGCCCTGCGCAAAGCCAGTCCAGAAGAAGAAGTCGGCAGTTACTCATTTGCGACCCTCAGCGGCGAGACCACTCTGGCGAATCTTTTTGGCGATCACAGCAAACTGCTCATGATCCACAATATGGGTCAGGGCTGTCGGTACTGCACATTGTGGGCCGACGGCTTCAACGGGTTTCTGCCGCATCTCGAATCAGCTATGGCGGTCACACTCGTGTCAAAAGATGCACCGGATGCTCAGCGCCGGTTCGCTAATTCGCGCGGCTGGCGCTTCAATCTTGCCTCCCACGGTGGCGGTGACTACATCCGGGAGCAAAGCGTCGAGGAAAACTCAAACAATATGCCAGGTGCGGTGGTCTACGAACGCAAGGGTGACAAGATCTACCGCACAAATTCCTGCGTGTTTGGACCCGGCGATCTGTACTGTTCAATGTGGAGTCTGCTGGGGCTCGCAGGATTGAGTGAAGCGGACTGGACCCCACAGTACAGCTACTGGCGCCGGCCGGAAAAACTCGACGATGGTGGCGTGAACATTATCGAGTAGTAGAAAAATTGAAGAGGAAACGATGAGTCACCCTGTAGAACAAAGCACGATCAGCAATTTTTCCGACAGGCGCGAGTGCTGGTAGTGGCTGCCTCTTATGTGATCTACGGAGGTGAGTTGAGCCTGTTTACCCGCAAGCTCGAAGCCGCACTGATTTTTTACGGTGCCGAGTTCGTCATCGAATCGAAAACCGAAGAAAATCGCCAACACATCGAAATCCGCGCAGCCACGCATCAGGTGCCCGTGCTGCAGACGCCTGAAAACTGGCTGATTGCCGATACCACACCCCTGCTGCGAATGCTGGATGGTCGTTTCCCCCATCGCCGGTTGTTCCCCGAGGGTCCTGCCGGCCTGCTTGCGCACGTCCTCGAAGAACACTTCGATGAGTGGATCGCGCGCGTCATGGTGCACTACCGCTGGCACTATGAGGACAGTGCAAGATTCGCATCCCTGAAAATGGCGAACGGTAATTCCGCCATCGCCGAACGCATGCTCGATTGGGGTCCGCGGGCGTGCCGGGCGACCGGCACACAATCGCCGCAGCAGCAGCGCGCCGCCGAAGATGAATACGTGCGCATGCTTGAAGCCATGGAGCGGCAGTTGCAGGAGACGGCCTTTCTGCTCGGTGAACGTCCTACTGCTGTCGATTGCATCGTGCTGGGTGGCTTACGCGCCCATACGAACATGGATCCGGATCCGCGCAAAGTTACCGCCAATTACCCCACTGTGATCGACTGGGCGCAACGCCGGGCCGATACCTGGGACGGTTCGGGTGAGCTTGCCAGCTTGCCGGAATCCGGCTTTGCGCAGCACGTTCTCGGTGAAATGGCTGCCACCTATCAGCCCTACGTCCTGGCGAATCGCGCTGCCCTGACTGCAGGCGCCAAGGCGTTTCACGTTGAAATCTACGGCGAAGACGTCAGCTATCTGACCCGGCCGTATCCCGAAAAGTCGCGCTCGATGGTCGCTGAGCGTCTCGACTCACTGACAGGCCCGGAGCAGGACAGTGCCAGCCAACTGCTGGATAAATACGCTCTGGGCGAAGTATTTCGTTAGAGGTCGTTCAGCTGAACAGCGGACACACAGGTGATGTAGAAACCTTCGGTTGGCGTGTTTGCTAACTAGTTCTTGTGCAAGCTCCGGCGAAGCTGACCTGCTTACTCACGCAATCGGCCGCTGGAGAAATTCTGCCAGCACCTGATTGAATACCTCCGGGTTCTCAAAATAGGGTGAGTGGCCCGACTCAATCTCACAGCGCTCCGCACTCGGCAAGAGCTCGCAGAGTTCTTCGAGCACGGCCGGTGGCCAAAGCACATCGTCAGTCCCGGAGAAAATAAGAATCGGCAACGTCAAGGTTTGCGCACGTTCAATGGATACCAGATTCGCTTCGTCGAAAAGAGCGTCCACCACCACCGATTGAGGCAGTTGATTGAATTCCGAGATCTGTCCATAGAGGAAGGCTCCCGCCGGATTGCGCTGCGGATAGCTCGCTGCAATCGCGGCGTGTGCCAATCGCGTATCGGAGACTCGCTCGCTGAGCGTTTGAATGCTCTGGATGCCCGATGCGAGAGCGATACCGCCAATCGTGTCGGACAGCACGAGCTTACCCACACGATCCGGAAACTGGAGCGCCACCTGTACGCCAGTCCAACCACCCATCGACTGGCAGACAAAATGGGCGGTTGCCACATTGAGATGGTCGAGTAGTGCGATTGCATCGCTGCCGAACTTCGAGCCATCGAATTCTTTCGCGCTACAAATCGAGCGACCGAAACCACGACAGTCGTATGCAACACAATGATAGTCCTTCATGAAGGCACCAAACTGGTTGTACCAGCTCGCCGAATTGCCCCCCGCACCATGGCAGAAGACAACAGTTTCTCCCTCCCCCAACTCGGTGAAGTAGAGGTCGACATCGTGTTCCAGCATCGGCATTCCGGCAGTCCCCCTTCGGCGTTCAAATCGTGCGACCAACTCGGGCGTGTAATGCCACATCCCTACCGGCCTGTCCAGGCACCACGCAGACTGACGGGGATTTTTCCGGCACAATTCGAAATGTCACGCACCTTAACCGGGTAAGATGGGAAGGGGAATCAGCAAAGTGAATATGAAAGAACGATTTTCACTGAAGAACAGCTTCGACCTCATCTTTGCATTTATCGCGGTGATCGGCGTGTGCGCCGTGTTGTACACGTTTGTGATCGGCCGTCACTACATCATTCCAAGCGTAATCCTCGTCGCCGCCGTAATGTTCGGTAACATCGCAAAGTACGGCTTCAAGGATCAGCCCTGGGCCAAGCAGATCCTGTTCTGGAGCGGTTTTCTGTTCACCGGCCATGCGTTCTTTGCCTTGTTCTTCGCGAAAATATACCGGCTGTGGCTGGGTGACTCGTTCGCAATCATCTGCGGCATCGTGGTGGTCGTGTTCGCTTATCTCCTCTTTGAGTACGCACGGCGTAATCGAATCCTTAATTCCTGAAGCCGACAGAACCCAGAACTCAGCCAGGCGGGCGGTCGAGCAGCACACCCCCGGCAATCAGTTCGTCGACGCGCGCGTCACTCGCATCGAGCCAGTCCTGCAACACTTCCCGGTTGTGCTCACCGAATTTCGGCGCTGGCCGACCGCACACTGCCTCCTGCTGGTTGAGACGAATGGCGATTCCGGGATAGCGCACCGCCGGTTGGTCCACCAACGCCTGATCAACCCAGTAGCCACGCTGCAGAAGATGCTCGTCCTGCAACACGTCTGGTGCGGTGTTGACCGCACCCGCAGGAACGCCGGCTTGTTGCAGTCGCGCGGCCAGATCATGTTTGTTCTGACCGCGGGTCCAGGATCCCAATAACTCATCGAGCTGCGCCTGCTGCGCGAGTCGCTGTTCGGCGAGATCGAAGCGACCATCGCTCAGCCAGCTCTCGCCGATTTCCCGCCGCAACGCACTCCAGGCAGCAGCATCAGGACAGGCGATCGCAAGCCAGTTGTCGTCTCCTTGCGCGGGGTAGATACCGTGGGGTGCATAGTGGGGGTGTGCATTACCGGTAGGTTGCGGCTGCGATCCGAGCTGTTCGGCCACCAGAAAATCCCCGAACAGACTCACTCCCGCCTCATGCAGGGAGAGTTCGACTCTCGAACCTTTGCCGGTTGTCAGACGCCGATTCAGTGCGGTGACCATGGCCGATGCGGCACTCACGCCTGCGACGGCATCGATTAACGCCATCGCGCTGTTACGAGGTTCAGCCTTGCTGTAGCCGAGCATCGCACCCAGACCCGTCATGGGTTCCACCGAAGGCCCAAAGGCAGTCAGACCGCTATAGGGTCCATCACTGCCGTAACCTGGCATCGTCACATAGATGATCTGTGGATTCGTATCAGACAGCACGTCATAGCCGAGTCCCAGATTGCTCATGGCGTGTGCACTGAAGTTTTCCGTAATCACATCCGCCTCGCGGACCAGCGCCAGCAACAGCGATTTACCTTCGTGCGACTTCAGATCGATACACATGCCGCGCCTGCCGCGATTGAGTTTGATGAACAGCGCCTGCCGGTTCCAAGGATCTGCTGCCGGTTCACCACCGACGAACAAACCGGCGCCCGTCGCCGGATCCACAGCAGCACCCCGGGCAAGGGGCGCTTCCACTTTGACCACATCCGCACCCAGGTCGGCAAGCAGACGTATACCGAGGGGACCCGCCCAGACGTGGGTAAGATCGAGTATGCGTACCCCTTGAAGCGGACGCTGACTCATCGATCGGTGATCTCGTAGGCGATTTTCGGTACGCGCACACCGGCAACGTTTTCCCAGAAACCCCTGGCGGCCAGGTGCTCATCCGCCAACACTTCGTGGAGTTCCTGCAGCACCCCCGTAGGCACGCGGGCCTCCTCGCCAAGACGCATGATTGCGGATTTGGTCTTGCCTCCAAGTCGTTCGTGGATAATCTGGTCAAGCTGCGCACGGTTGATCAGACGATCCGCGTTCTCCGCAAAGCGTGGATCTTTTTCCAACTCCGGCATTCCCAACATGCGTGTGAACGCACCCCAGAAAGTAGGAACGACATTGATGTGAAACCAGCCATCCACACACGGAAATATATTGATGGGATAAAGCAAACCAAAATCACTCCCGTGGCGTTGCCGAATTTCGCCGTTTGACGTCCACATGATGGTCGTGAACTGACTCAGGCTCAGCACCGCTTCCCACATGCTGACATCGGCAGTTTGATTCTCCGCGCCTTCGAATTGCAGGGCGTTTGCGGCAATGTAGGCGTGTTGGCCCGACTGGTATTGAACATAGTGCCCGGGCAGCGTCAGCGGCGCACGACCCGGATCACCCATGATGTAGGTATAGCCGCCCATTGCCAGCAGGACAGAGCCGGTCGCGAGCCAGTCCCGGTAAGGCCCGGTAAGGCCGAACGGCGTGATGGCAACCCGCACGGTGGGAGATTCGAGTTCGTCCCAACCGAGACTGGCGAGTTGGCTGGGAGTGCCTTCGGCTATCAGCACGTCTGCCTGCGTCGCGAGTTCGCGGATGATCAAAGCATCGGCGGTCGCAACTCGACGCTTGCCATGGTGCAGAAATCGATCCAGCGCTTCGTCCGAAACCCAGGCGTCTGGTGCGTCTAAGTCAACGCGCACAACATCGGCACCCGCATGCCGGTAGAGCCGGCCGCAGAAGCCTGCGGCCAAGCCGCCGATTTCCAGGACTCTCGTCATCACGGGGCCTTTTTTCGAAAAACTTTTATTTCAAGTGTGATAACAAGCGATCTCACAGAGCGATACGTCATATGGTGTGACAACCATCGCAGTGCGTTTAGTCTACTGGAACGGCGATCGCAGTTTCCGATTTTACCTCGGCGATGACTACATAGGTGTGGGTCTGGCTTATGAGCGGGATCGTTGCCAGTTTCTCGCCAAGAAAGTGCTGGTAGTGCGACATGTCCGCACAGCGGATTTTCAGCAGATAGTCGAATCCACCCGCAACCATATGGCAAGACTCGACCTCTTCGAGCCGCTGCATGTCGCGGTTGAACGATTCCAGGTTCGCGGTGGTGGTGCTGGTCAGCAACACCTGGATAAATGCCACAAGATTGCCGTTGAGCTTCGCAGGATCGGCGAGCGCAACATAACCGCGAATGAACCCTTCGCGCTCGAGCCGCCGGACCCGTTCGAGGCAGGGCGTAGGGCTCAGATTTACCTGGCGGGCCAGATCAACATTGGCGATACGACCATCACGCTGCACGATGCGCAGGATGCTGCGATCGATCCGATCGAGCTGTCGATAGTCCTGGCGGCGTTCGCGGGCAGTCATAGCCGAATTATTCTCTCCTAATTTCACTTTTTCCAGATTTTATGTTGGTTTTTTACCATATTGAGAACCATATATCGTGCATATCCCGGAAAATACAGCTCTGCATCCTACAATCTCTGGAGCCCGCTATGCCCATCGTGGCCGCCGCTGACCAAACCGACCCCAGCCAGCTTCGCGAATCGATCCGCACGCTCAGCCATGCCGATGAAGCGGACTGTGCGGCACAACTGGCCGAGTCCGCAGAATCCCGCCTCGACTCGAGCGCTCGGCAACGTCTGCTCGGAGACGCGCGCGCACTGGTCGAGCGGTGCCGTGACGCACGCGACCAGGCTGGCACTCTTGATGCTTTTCTGCAGGAGTTTGGCCTGTCCAATCGTGAGGGCGTAGCCCTGATGTGTCTCGCCGAAGCGCTCCTGCGGATTCCGGACGAGGCAACAGCAGATCGAATGATCGCGGAGAAAATTCGTTCCGGCGACTGGGGCGCGCACAAAGGCAAATCCAGTTCCCGGTTCGTCAATGCGTCAGTCTGGGGTCTGATGCTCACGGGCCGTCTGGTGACACTCGAACCCGAGGTGCTCGAAGATACCGGCGCCTGGCTACGCCGCCTGGTGAGCCGGGTGGGTGAGCCCGTAGTCCGCACGGCCGTCCTGCAGGCCATGCGAATCATGGGGGGCCAATATGTCCTGGGCCGCACGATCGAAGAGGCAAAGCGCCGCGGTGCAAGCGCAAACGATCCAGGTACCCGTTTTTCATTCGACATGCTTGGCGAAGGCGCGCGCACGCAAGCCGATGCCGAACGCTACTTCCAGTCCTACCTCGAAGCGATTATTGCAATCGGTGAGACCTGCGAGCAACGCGATCCAATCCTGGGCGACGGTATCTCGGTCAAACTCTCGGCCCTGCACCCACGCTACGAGTACGCGCAACGAGGCCGTGTGCTGAGCGAGCTGGGTGGCCGGCTGAAAAAACTGGCGCTCGCAGCCAGCAACCATCAGATGGGATTCAGCATCGATGCCGAGGAAGCCGCCCGGCTGGAGTTGTCCCTCGATCTCTTCGAGTGCCTCGCACGCGACCCTGAACTGGCCGCCTGGGACGGTCTTGGCTTCGTCCTCCAGGCCTATCAGAAGCGCGCACCGGCGGTAGCCGATTGGCTGATTGCACTCGCCCGGGACACCGGCAGGCGGTTCATGGTGCGCCTGGTTAAAGGTGCGTACTGGGACACGGAGATCAAGCATGCCCAGGAGCACGGTTTACGCGACTACCCGGTGTTCACTCGCAAAGCCAATACCGACCTGTGTTTTGAGGTCTGCGCGGCGCGTCTGCTGGCAGCACCGGACGCCGTGTTTTGCCAGTTCGCAACTCACAATGCCTACACCGCTCACGTAGTTGTCGAACTCGCCGGCAGCAACAAATTCGAATTCCAGCGGCTCCACGGAATGGGGCATCTTCTTTACGCGGAACTGGCGAAGGTCGATCGGTGTGAGGCGTTGTCGTTACGGGTCTACGCGCCCGTCGGCTCGCACCGCGATCTTCTGCCGTACCTGGTGCGGCGGCTGCTGGAAAACGGCGCCAACACCTCGTTCGTCAATCGCTTTCTCGACGCCCGGATTCCCGTGAGTGACCTCCTGCAGGACTCTCTGCATCTGGTGAAATCACAAGCCAATGCACGGCATCCCGAAATTCCGCCGCCGCCGGAAGTCTACCGCTACAGCGGTGAGGCACGCACGAATGCCGCAGGTCTGGACCTCGATAATCCCCTCGACCTGGAACCGTTGCTGGCCGCCAGACGCACTGCGGCTGCGGTATCTTACCTTGCCGGACCAATCGTCAACGGCAAGTTGCGCGACGGCGCCAGATCGGCCGTCCTAAATCCCAGCGACGGCCTGCATCAGGTTGGGGAAGTCATCGAAGCGTCTGCCGCCGACATTGACGCGGCACTCGAGTCCGCAGCGTCTGCCCAGGTGCAATGGGATCGTCGCGGTGGCGAGCAGCGCGCCGAAATTCTCGAACACGCCGCAGCATTGCTCGAAGCCAGGTGCGCCGCTCTGACAGGGCTTATCACCGTTGAGGCGGGGCGCACGGTTGCCGACGCACTCTCAGAGGTGCGTGAGGCCGTGGACTTCTGTCGCTATTACGCGCTGCAGGCACGCGCAAAATTCTCAAAGCCTACCCGGCTACCCGGGCCGACGGGCGAAATCAACGAATTGAGCCTGCATGGACGCGGCGTGTTCGCCTGCATCAGCCCGTGGAATTTCCCTCTGGCAATATTTATGGGACAGGCGGTTGCAGCACTAGCGGCGGGTAACAGTGTTGTCGCCAAACCCGCCGAGCAAACGCCATTAGTGGCCGCCAAAGCGGTGAGACTTCTGCACGATGCAGGTGTTCCCTGCGAGGTGTTGCACCTGTTGCCGGGAGATGGCGCTCGCGTCGGTGGCGCGCTGGTGAGCAATCGAGCAATCAGCGGCGTTGCGTTCACGGGCTCTACCGAAACCGCGAGAACAATAAACTGCCTGCTTGCTGAGCGTGACGGTCCAATAGTGCCGCTGATCGCAGAGACGGGCGGCCAGAACGTCATGCTGGTGGATTCCACCGCCCTGCCCGAACAGGTGGTTGACGACGTGATCACCTCGGCGTTCCAGAGCGCCGGGCAGCGCTGCTCGGCGCTGCGTGTGCTCTATCTGCAGGACGAGATCGCCGAGGACGTGCTGAACATGCTGCAAGGTGCGATGGCGTGTCTGGTCATTGGCGACCCGCTCGAGCTTGCGACCGACATTGGACCGGTGATTGATGAAGCGGCCCTGACGGTACTCGAAAGCCACACAAAAACGATGACACGCACCGCGAAATTGATAGCGCAATGCGACTTGCCTGACAACCTCGCCGGAGGCAATTTCTTTGCACCACGGGTGTTTGAGATCGACTCTATCAATCAGCTGCAGCGGGAAGTGTTCGGACCTTTGTTACACGTTGTCCGCTACAACGCCAGCAACCTCGACAGCGTCCTCGATGAGATCAACGCCACGGGTTACGGGTTGACGCTGGGGGTGCACAGTCGCATCGACGGCTTTGCCCGCGAGATATTTGAGAAAACCCGCATCGGCAATACGTACATCAATCGCAACATGATTGGCGCCGTGGTCGGCGTAAATCCTTTTGGCGGACAGGGTCTTTCCGGCACCGGACCGAAAGCCGGCGGGCCGAACTACCTGCCCCGCTTCGCGTTCGAACGCACTCGCACCGATAACGTTGTGGCAAAAGGTGGCAACACGGAGCTATTCGCCCTACGTCAATAGCACGCCGTAAACGGCTGGCAGCCCGTTAAAAAAAAGGCGCGCTGCGCGCCATAGGCTGCTGAGCATCTGCGAATGGTCCCTAACTGAGGAGGCAATCAGAATTTCGGCCTACCTGCGAGTTGTTATGTGCCGAACGCCCAGTATACCCTTTAGAAAGCAACGGCCGTTCGCGGTCCTTTCATTCGCCAACAGTGGAATTCTCAACTTGCTCCGTTACTGCACTTTCGTCCTGATCCTGTTTTCCATAACAACAACTCATTCATCGGTCGGCCACGAAGAGCTGGTTGGCGTCGACAGCAACCCCGGCGAATGGCTGACCCATGGCCGAAGTTATCGCGAAGAGCGGCAAAGCCCGTTGACGCAGATCACGACGGACAACGTCGCAAACCTCGGTCTCGCCTGGTACTTCGACACCGGCACGCGGCGTGGTCTGGAAGCATCCCCCTTAGTCATCGACGGGGTGATCTACTCGACGGGTTCCTGGAGCAAAGTTTTTGCCAACGATGCAGCCGGCGGCGACCTGCTCTGGCAGTACGACCCTCAGGTGCCCAGAGCCTGGGGTGCGAACGCCTGCTGTGATGTCGTGAATCGCGGTGTCGCGGCCTGGGGCGACAAGTTGTACGTCGGTACGCTCGACGGCCGGCTCATTGCGCTTGACCGGGACAGCGGAGAGGTGGTCTGGGAGACGCTCACAATCGACCCGGCACGGCCTTACACGATTACCGGCGCCCCGCGGATCATCAAAGGCAATGTCATCATCGGCAACGGCGGTGCCGAATACGGAGTGCGCGGTTACGTATCGGCGTACGACGCGGCAAACGGCTCCCTGAACTGGCGTTTTCATACCGTTCCCGGTAATCCGGCAGAGCCTTTTGAATCTGCAGCGATGGAGATGGCGGCGCAGACCTGGACTGGCGATGTCTGGTGGCAGGTTGGCGGTGGCGGCACCGTGTGGGATTCCATGGCCTATGACGCCGAACTCGATCTGCTCTATATCGGAGTTGGCAACGGCGCGCCCTGGAACCGCCACGTCCGCAGTCCCGGCGGCGGTGACAATCTGTTTCTTTCCTCCATCGTCGCGCTGCGCCCGCTGACCGGTGAGTACGTCTGGCACTATCAGACGACCCCCGGCGACAGCTGGGACTACACCGCCACCCAGCACATGATTCTGACGCAACTCACGATCGACGGAGTTGTCCGCAAGGTGCTGCTGCAGGCACCAAAAAATGGCTTCTTTTATGTGCTCGATCGAGCTACTGGCGAGCTGATCAGCGCCGAAAAATATACCTCCGTGAGTTGGGCGAGCCATGTGGATCCGGTCACCGGCCGCCCGGTGGAAACCGCGAACGCCGATCACAGCGTTGAGTTGAAAATGACGCAACCGGCACCGTTCGGCGGCCACAACTGGCAACCGATGGCGTTCAACGACGCAACGGGACTCGTCTATATACCCGCCATGGACAACCTCTTCCCTTACAGCACTGCAACTAATTTCACGTATCAACCGGGCAGCCACTGGAACATGGGCCAGGACGACGACATATCCGCTAGAATGTCAGTGAGTCCGCAACTGATCCAGGCAGTCGCCAAACGTGTCTGGCACGGGCATCTGCTTGCGTGGGATCCGGTCCGGCAGACGGAGGCCTGGCGGGTCGAACACCCCGCGATGTGGAACGGCGGTGTATTGACCACTGCAGGCAATCTGGTTTTCCAGGGCACAGGGGATGGCAGGCTGGTCGCTTACCGAGCCGATAGCGGTGAGCGATTGTGGCAAACGCCGACCCAGACCGGTGTGATCGCGCCGCCAATCAGCTATGCCATCGATGGTGAACAATACATTGCCGTGATGGCCGGCTGGGGCGGCGCGCCTGTGTTGGCCTTGAATCTTCCGGACACCGCCGGGAACGGCAATGGGCGGCTGCTGGTGTACAAGCTCGACGGCAACACGCAACTGCCTGACCTGCCGGCAACGCCGACCATCGCCGCGCCACCCCTGTTTGAGGCGTCAGACGAATCCATCGAGCTTGGGCAAATGCTCTACACCACCCACTGCGCGCGATGCCACGGCGCCGGGCTCGATGGCAGCGGCCTGCTGCCGGATCTGCTTGATATGAGAGTCAGCTCGCCGCGAGCATTCAAAGCCGTAGTGCTGGACGGCGCCTATCGGAAACTTGGGATGGTGAGTTTTGCTGACGTGCTGACGGAGAATGAAACAGAGGCAATTTTTACCTACGTCAGCGATGAAGCACGCGCTCGCTGGGAGAACGAGCAAGCCTCGCCATTGTGGCGCAATCTGCAAGCCTGGTTCTTCGATACCGTCGGGGCACTGGTCGCACTCTTCATTTAATAGCCGATCAGCTGACCGATTCGGCGGTCGCCGTCAATGACTCCGACAACTGCTGGACGTTGTCCGGGACGTTGTACGCATGGGGCGTGTACCACGGCAGATAGGTTTTCATGAACATGGGTATAACCGCAACCGTTGCCAATGCGCGATGCAATGACGTCACTTTGTAACTTTCATCGAATCGCGCGGCATCCACCGGCGACATGATCTTCATGCAATCGAGAGTGAAGCGCCAGATATGCATCTGCGCGATGTAACACAGCTTCGCACGGAACAGCTTGTCGCCGTAAAGGTGTTGGTAGATATCAAACGCGACGTTGCGGTGTTCGATTTCTTCGGCCAGATGCCACTCGAAAAGTGCGCCGAAGCGCTTGTCCGTCCGCGGATGTTCGAACACGCGCGATTCGAATGCCTTAAGCGCACTTTGCGTCGTATACGCTTCGAAACCTTCGACAAATCCCACGCACCATTTATCGCCTTTCTCAGCGAGAAAATATTCGAAATCCGCTTTCAGCCGGTCGAAGCGTTGCGCCAGGCCCGGATAGCCAAACTCGAGAATCGCCGCATTGAACCGCTCGTGCTGCATGTAGTGTTGTGCTTCCTGGCGACAAAAACGGTCCACATTTTCGCGCATCTCCTCATCTTTCACCTGGTCGAGCACCCGCCGCAGAGACTTCACCAGGAACGGTTCCAGATAAGCCACGTATAGACTCGTGCCGGTGGCCAGGTACGAGAGCATGATATTGTCCGCGGCCCATTTGGGATTGAAGTCATCGACAGTGGGAATATCGAACTGCATTTTGCGCACGACAATCGGGTGCATGCTCACTCCTGTAAAAACCAAGCGATCCTTGAGTGCCAAGTCTACTCCGGTTAGCGGAAAAACCCAGTTACTGCAGCGGCCACTCGAGGATGCCGGCACGCCGCCGGCTTTTGGACAGATCACGCTCGCCGTTCGGCAACCGTGCTCGCGTAAGGTATGCTCGTGCGGTTTTCAGACCAAAGACGCTTTTTCTCAGATGGGACGCGTGACTGTGATTTTTCTAACAACCGTCGCAACCCTGGTGGGAGCACTCGCGACACTGTCGTGGGCGCTCGAACCGCGCAGCGTTGGTTCGTCCCGCGCTGCTGACCCGCTGGCACATCCGGACGCGGTGGTTCGCGTTTACGGCGCCGACGTGTGGGGCGTGCGCGGCCGATTTGCAATGCACACCTGGATCATCACCAAGGCTCACGATGCGACGGCCTACACCCGCTATCAGGTCATCGGCTGGCGTCAGCGCCGGGGACTGCCCGTCGTAAGCATCACAAACGGCAATCCCGATGGCGACTGGTTCGGCTCCGAACCCGTGTTGCTGCACGAGCGCACGGGCGCCGCTGCTGCCTCGCTCATCGGCTCGATCCACGATGCGGCGCTGAGTTATCCCTTCGCCGGTGAATACACGATGTGGCCTGGACCGAACAGCAACTCGTTCACGGCGTGGATCGGTCTGGAAGTTCCCGCACTCGGCCTGTCGCTCCCGGCCAAGGCGATCGGTAAATCGTGGATGATCGATGAGTACGGCAAATACGGTACAGCAGAGTAACCACTTATTCTGCCGCGGGCAGCGGTGACAGACTCTCTTACACAGTGCGGTGAACAGAATGTGTCCGTGCTAAAGCAAACGGAAGATACAAACAGAGACCGCGTCTGTGCTTAGAGCGTAAAGGGGGGACAGTGGATCGACGACGATTTCTCGCCACGACAGGACTCGCCACCCTGAGTACGGGTCTCGGGCCATTTCGCAGGTTGCGCGCGGCAGCCAGCGACACGATCAACATCGGGGTGATCGGCTGCAACGGCATGGGGTTTTCCGACTTGCGCTCTATGTTGAAGACCCCCGGCACACGCTGTACGGCGCTGTGTGATGTCGACAACAACGTGCTCGAACGTCGGGCGGGCGATGTCGTCGAGATGACGGGCACAAGGCCGAAGCTCTATGCAGACTACCGGGCGCTGTTGGATGATTCGGAGGTCGATGCCGTGATTATCGGCACGCCCGATCACTGGCACTGTCTACAGATGGCGCACGCCTGTGAGGCGGGCAAGGATGTCTACGTCGAAAAACCCCTGGGTAACTCCGTGGCTGAATGTCAGGCAATGGTTGCCGCCGCCGAGCGCCACGGCGCGGTGGTGCAGGTCGGGCAATGGCAACGCAGCGGCGCGCATTGGCTCGAAGCCATGGAATACGTGCACTCGGGCCAGCTCGGCGAGATACGCACAGTCAAAGCCTGGGCCTACATGGATTGGATCAAGAGCATCCCGGTCAAACCTGACGCAGCCGCACCGGCCGGCGTCAACTACGACATGTGGCTCGGTCCCGCACGCAAGCGGCCTTTCAACCCCAACCGTTTTCATTTCAATTTCCGCTGGTACTGGGACTACGCCGGTGGACTCATGACCGACTGGGGCGTACATCTGATCGATATCGTCGTGTGGGGCATGCAGGCTGAATACCCGAAACGGGTGATGTCATCCGGCGGCAATTTTGCATACCCCAACAGCGCCATGGAGACGCCGGATACCCAGCAGGCAATCTACGAGTTCGATGGTTTCTCGATGATCTGGGAGCACGCGGTGGGCATTGGTCTCGGACCTTTTCAGCGCACCCACGGCATCGCCTTCATCGGCAACAACGGCACGCTGGTCGTCGACCGCCAGAAGTGGGAGCTTTTTCCGGAAACGGAGCGCTCAGCAGGGGGCGCTGCAAGCTACAAACTCGCCGCCCAGCCCGCGCGAATCGCCCGCCCGGATGCACGCGGCCTGGATCAGCACACGAGCAACTTCATCGATTGCATTCGCAGCCGCAAGACGCCGGTCTGCGACGTCAAGACCGCGAGCCTAGCCGCGGTAAACGCACACCTCGGCAACATCGCGCTGCGCACAGGGGACGCACTCGACTGGGACAACGGCAAACAACGTTTTTCCTCCAATAAACAAGCGAACGCTATGTTGACCCCTGAATACAGGCGGCCGTGGCGCTTGCCCCGAGTGTGAACTACTCAGCCCATGGTCCTGCACCCGTTCGCCTGCAGGACCACGGCAACCCCGTGAGCTATCGCAACATCTGGCTGCGCGAACTCTAGTGAACCGACGGACAACAACGATGAACCAAACGCTCTATGACGACCTGGGAAAACTCGTGGTGCGCCTGACCGTGGGCGGGCTGATGTTGCTCCACGGCATTGCCAAACTCGGCAGCCCCACCGCTCTGGATTGGATTGGCGGACAGCTGCAAGGCGTTGGTTTACCGTCATTCATCGCCTACGGTGTCTATATCGGGGAGATCATCGCGCCGTTGATGGTCATTGCGGGAGTCTCCTGCCGGATCGGTGCGTTGATTGTGTGTGCGAACATGCTGTTCGCAATTGGCCTTGCGCACACCGGCGATCTTTTCGTGTTGAAAAACAGCGGCGGCTGGGCGCTGGAACTGCAGGGCTTCTATTTGTTGTGCGCCGCAGTCGTTGCCATGTTCGGCAGTGGCCGCTTTGCGATCAGGCCGGACTAGCAGCGTGTTGAAAAACACGCCGCTGTCTTACCGGGAAGGAAATGAGAAAATGCGCTACCCAGCCATCATCATGACGTGCCTGCTGACGCTCGCCCCGCCGATTGGCGCCGAAGAGTTGCCACAATGGGATGTGAGCAATCCGGACTTCAGCGTGCCGCCGCGGGAAATTCGCATCGATTCCACGGCGGGAACCTGGATGAGTCTGGATGTGAGCCCCGATGGCCGCACCATCGCATTCGATTTTCTCGGCGACATCTACATGATGCCTATCGATGGCGGCGATGCACGAAATATTTCCGCGGGTTTCCACTGGGACATGCAGCCTCGTTTCAGCCCCGACGGTGCAGATATCGCATTCACGTCCGACCGCGATGGCGCCGACAATATCTGGGTGATGGCCGCCGACGGCAGCAACCCAAGACAGATCACCAGCGAGAGGTTCCAACTCACCAACAATCCCAGCTGGTCGCCGGATGGGCAGTACATTGCAGCCCGCAAGCACTTCACCACTCAGCGTTCTCTGGGTGCCGGCGAAATCTGGCTCTATCACGTGGCCGGTGGCAACGGGGTGGCCGTAGTGGAGCGTCCCAACAAAAAGTATCAGAAGGAACTGGGTGAGCCGATGTTCACGCCCGATGGAACCGGCATTTACTACAGTCAGAACACCACGCCGGGTGATCAGTTCATTTATGCACAGGACACGAATAAGGAGGTGTTCCGCATCAAGCGCGTGACTCTGGAAACCGGCGAGACTCTGGACATCGCCGGTGGTCCGGGTGGAGCGGTCCGGCCGACTCCATCGCCGGACGGCAAATTGCTCGCATTCGTCCGGCGGGTGCGCGCCGTCAGCCGGTTATTCGTAAAAGACCTCGAGACCGGTGCGGAACGAATGCTCGTCGACCAGCTCGATCAGGACATGCAGGAAAGCTGGGCCGTTCACGGCGTGTACCCGAACATGGATTTCACGCCGGATTCCGCGAGCATCATCTATTGGTCCGCGGGCGGAATTCACCGGGTCGACATCGCGACAGGCAGGCAATCCGATATCCCGTTTCACGTCGCCGATACACGCGTTGTCTATGCGGCGCCACGATTTGCGGTGGACGTCGCAGCCGATAGCTTTCAGACACGCATGCCGCGCTGGGCGCAGCAAGTCCCCGGCCAGGACGCCGTCATCTTCGAATCGCTTGGCAGGCTTTTTCGCAAGCCGCTGACCGGCAAACCAGTGCGATTGACGCGCGACAAAGACGACGTATTCGAACTCTTTCCAACGCTGAGCCGCGATGGCGCCTGGGTCTACTATGTTCGCTGGCAGGATCAGGACCTGGGTCAGATCATGCGGGTGTCGAGCCGCGGCGGCAGTCCGCGTCAGGTCACCCGCACACCCGGCCACTATAGAGAACTGACCGTGAGTCCAGATGGCAACACGCTCGCGTTCCGCCGCGCTGCTGGCGGTTACCTGCTATCAGACGCACGATCCGTGGATCCGGGCATCTATACCGTTCCAGTTTCCGGTGGGCAGCTCGAACTCGTCACACGCGAAGGCGCCGATCCGCAATTTGCGGCGGACAACGAACGGCTGTATCTCGTGCGCCCGAATGGCGAGGCCGAAGAAGGCGGCAGTCCGCCACGAAAGCTGGTGAGCATGGATCTCGACGGCGGCCGCGTGCGGGATCATGCTGGCGCCAGATTTCCGACAGCACTCAAAATATCGCCAGATGGCAGTCACCTGGCATTCGTTGAGAACTACCACGCCTACGTCACCCCGTTGCCGGTAACCGGCAAGTTGGTCGAACTCGGTGCGAAGGCAGAGAACCTGCCGGTAAAGCGAGTGACCGCCGTTGGCGCCACTTTCCTTCACTGGCAGGACGCTCACACGGTTGCCTGGAGCATCGGCCCGACCTACAAGACAACTTCGATCGACGCGATCTACGGCGCCGACTACGAGCCCGTCACCGAAGGCATCGATCTTTCGCTGCGAGCAGATTCAGACAGGCCAACCAGCACGATTGCACTCACGAACGCACGAATCGTGACCATGGCTGATGCCGGTGTGATTGAACGTGGCACGGTTGTGGTGCAAGGCAATCGACTGCAAGCCGTGGGCGACAATGTCAGTATTCCCGCGAGCGCCACGGTTCTCGATCTCGACGGTAAGACGATCGTACCGGGTTTCATTGACGCGCATGCGCACGGACCCTATGCCGAAGATCTGATCGTACCCATGCAGAACTGGTCGGCGCTCGCTCATCTGGCTCTCGGCGTGACCACGGTGCACGACCCATCCAATCAGGCGGCAAGCGTCTTCGCTGCGGCAGAATATGCTCGCGCGGGACTCATCCTGTCGCCCCGCACCTACTCCTCGGCGGAGATTGTCTACGGGGCAAAGGGTTACGGCTGGGCCAGCATCGACTCCCTGGACGATGCCCTCGCCCACGTCCGACGCCTAAAAAGTCAGGGCGCGATCAGCGTTAAGAACTACAACCAACCCAGGCGCGATCAGCGCCAACAGGTTACCGAAGCTGCGCGGCGCGAACAGATGATGGTGGTGTCCGAAGGCGGCGCGTTGTATCACATGGACCTGAACATGGTGGCCGACGGCAACACCGGCATCGAACACAGTCTGCCGAATCTGGCGATCTACGATGACGTGGTGCAGTTCTGGCGGCAGACAAACGTCGGTTATACACCGACATTGGTTGTCGGCTACGGCACCATCGAAGGCGAAAACTACTGGTATCAGCATTCGGATGTCTGGAAGCACCCGATATTGTCACGCTACGTACCGCCGAAGATCCTTCAGGCGCGAGCCGTGCGGCGCACAAAGGCCCCGGAAGAGGACTATCGCCATGCTGACAACGCCGCAATCGGCAAGCAGCTCGCGGATGCGGGCGTGCTCGTCCTTAGCGGTGCCCACGGCCAGCGTGAAGGCCTCGCCACCCATTGGGAGCTGTGGATGTTTGTCCAGGGCGGCATGACACCCTTGGAAGCATTGCGAACGGCGACGAGTGCACCAGCGGAATATCTCGGCATGCACAACGACCTCGGAAGCCTGGAAGCTGGCAAGCTTGCCGATTTAGTGGTCATCGATGGCGACGTGACAAAAAATATTCGAGTTTCAGACAAAATAACGCACGTGATGTTGAACGGACGACTCTACGATGCCGCCACGCTCGAGGAGCAACACTCCGGCGACCATCGACTCGAACCTTTCTATTGGTCTGAAAAACCGGAGAGCGCCATTCGCTAGCGGTTTTCGAAAACGGAACGTGCGATCGATTTCCGGAGTTACGCCTGGCGCCACCAGGCGACACCCTCTTCGTCTTCCTCGACTGTCAGCATTCTGCGCTCGAGCGCGCAATGCAAATGAGCGATGGACTCGCCGGTTGCCGGAAAAAAACTGCCGTCATTGATGGTGCTCTTGAACAACGCCGGAAAAACATCGACTGCACGCCTGGGTTCATCACAGAGATCGTAGAGTTTCTCGAGCGCCACCTCGTGCCAGTCAATGAGCGCTGTGAGGCGCTCGTGCAGGCCCTCGTAAAGACTCTCGTGAGCCGGCAGGACCAGAAGGTTTGGCGGCAGGAGTTCCCGGAACCGGCCGCAGGATGCGATCCACTCGCGCAACGGATTGGCCTGAGGCTCTGAGGGCTGGACGCTGACGTTGGGCGTAATTTTCGGCAGGATCTGATCACCTCCTATGATCAGCTTCAACTCCGGGCAGTAGAGACAAACGTGTTCGGGCGCATGGCCGTGGCCGATGACCGCGCGCCACTCGCGACCACCGATCTCCAGATACTGGCCGTCGCTGATGCGGCGATAGCCGGCAGGCAATGGCGCGATGCTGGCACCGAAATTGCCGAAGCGCTGGCGATAGCGATCCAGTCGTTCCTCGGTGAACCCGGCCCGTCGGTAAAATCGGATCGCATCGTCCGGCACGTCGGAGGGACCATCAGCGGCCATGGTCTTGCACATGTAAAAGTCACTGCGACTCATCCAGAGTTCGCAACTCCACTCCTGCGTGAGCCAGCCGGCAAGTCCTGTGTGATCCGTGTGCAGGTGGGTCGCAATCACGCGAGTGACCGGATTGCCTTCGAGGTACTTGTCGAATATGGCGCGCCAGTGCTGCTTTACCTTCTCATCGAAAATTCCGGTATCGACGATCGTCCAACCATCACCGTCGCGCAGCAACCAGACGTTGATGTGATCAAGTCGTCCCGCCATGGGCATCCGGACCCAGAAGACCCCATCTGCGATCTGTGTGACATTTCCCGGCCGCGGAGCCTGGTCTTCGAATCTGTACGTTAGCGGGTCAAAGCCGCGCCTCGACATGTTGTCCACCGATGTATCTCCTTCTCAATCGCCGCCGTACAACGCCAGCAAAACAGCACCCCAGATGACCGCGGCGATGCCAGCAGAGCCAATCGTCACCACCAGCATACGGTACGGATTATTCTCATCTG
>SMVA01141088.1_pt1 | contig 21696 bp, 20 predicted proteins | sample 2456451 | NCBI WGS metagenome assembly SMVA01 (sample SAMN11095933, study PRJNA526329) | marine sediment metagenome | biome: Marine sediment; feature: Surficial sediment; material: Deep marine sediment; isolation source: Hadal surficial sediment | place: Pacific Ocean | collected 2014-05 | depth... | reverse complement strand
TTTAATAAACATGCAAACCGGAAGATCGGTAACTGGTTCGCAGATGTTGGAGTTCGTTTCAAATACAATTTCAAGTAGTAACCGAAAGATTTTTGAGGCGTCAGAGGCTAACAGCATACACAGCGGTATGGGTACTACGGTTGTTGCGGCGGTAATAAAAGATTCACACTTATACGCTGGACATGTCGGAGACTCTAGGCTGTATTTACTACGTAATCGAAAGCTGAAACGAATTACTAAAGACCATAGTCTGGTTCAGGATTTAATCGATAAAGGCTTTTATACTGAAAATGAGGCCCGCAATGCTTCAATAAATCATGTAGTCACGAGAGCGCTGGGGACTTCCGCAGAAGTGGAAGTAGATATACTGCAACAAAGTGCAATACAAGGTGATGTATTTCTACTTTGCTCCGATGGTTTGTCAGACATGATATCGGACGCAATGATGCAACAAGTACTGGCGCGTCCAAACGCCAGTCTTGATGTTAAAGCACGCCGACTGGTTGGTTTAGCCAATCACTTTGGTGGTAAGGACAATATTTCATTGATACTGATTAGAGTGGAATCTTTAGGAAGTTAACAAGCGCCAGGTGGCACAACATTAAATTAGCTACAGTCAGGTGAAATCCAATGCCAGGTAAATTAGAGCTTAACTTTAACGCCAATAAGATAGACGAATTCAGCCTCGACAAGGAAGTGCTAACTATTGGGCGTAAAGAAGATAACGACGTACAAATACAAAACCTGGCTGTCAGTGGCCACCACGCCAGGTTGTTAACGATATTCAATGATTCCTTTATTGAAGATCTAAATAGCACAAACGGTACTTTTGTTAATGGTAAAAGTATTGACAAACACGCCTTAAAACACGGCGATGTAATTGCCATTGGCAAACATGAACTACGTTATATCAATTTCACCAACAATGCGGATACAGATTTTGAAAAAACTGTTTTTATTGGCGCCAAGTCAATCAAAAATTCGGCCGGGGCCGCTCCGGTCAAAGACCTTGCAGCGCGTCTGAAATCAGCCAAGTTGCAACTTCTTAACGGTAGGAGCGCGGGCAAGGAACTGTTCTTAGAAAAGGAATCAGTGAAACTTGGCAAACCCGGACTCCAGGTCGTGCTAATCAGCCGGCGACCTGATGGGCATTTCATCGTTGGCCTTGAGCAGGCTGAAGAATGTGCGCCTTTACGGGTAAACGGTGCCGAAATCGGCTCTCGCTCAATAAAACTGCAAAACCATGATGTGATTGAAATCAATCATCTAAAAATAGAGTATTACATGGGAATATAAATTCACTTTCGCGCTTCAATTCCCAAGCATTGCTTCATTGTTTTAATTTACTGATTAAGCCCTATTCAATTATTACCGCCAATTCTCGTAACCATGGAATTCGCATTCCTTGCATTGACTGTTATCCGCAATCATCCCTCCCTGGCAGGGTTGGATATTCCCGCAACTGGTCAACCCGGTAGAGTTGGAACTTTAGTAACAAAAACCCTGGTGATTGCAGAGGAGGGTTGCCGATTTACTGACGAGAATGGTGAGGCTAGCGCCTGGTTCAGGGCCTATGACAAAGTGACCGGGGAGCAAGTGGGTACCGGGAAGATTTATGGCATTCAGCTATGAGGCATAAGCATCGGCAGAGATACTGCACTAAAACGGCTGGCACTTTATTTCCTAAACAACTGTGATACTTAACCTGCTAGGATTCAAAATCTAATTTGAGTCTGTGGGTAGTTTTTCAGCAGACACAGCGTGATGCTGTGCCAGTCGTTGTTCGGCCCGTTTTACCGGCCACAATATATTGTCCTCAGCCAGATCATACAATCGTCCCAGGTGACCGCGTCGCTCTGCCCCAGGGTTACTGTCTGATGTTGCCACAATGACCAACTCATACTCCTTTACCACGAAGATCAACTGCCCACCATAACCCCAGGCTACCGGCACCAGCATGTCAGCAAGATCTCTGAGCCACCACCCATAGCCGTAAAAACGACCCTGGCCCCTGGGAGAAGTGGCATGCGCTTGATGGGAGGTGTAAACCCAGTCTGATGAAATCACTTGTTGTCCGTCATAGATTCCTTGCTCCAGGTACAGACTTCCGAATGCCAGCATATTCCGTGGCGTCATCTCCATGTCGTTGCCGCCAAAATAGATACCCTGGGGATCCTTGCTCCAATAGGCTAATGAAAACCCCAGTGGTGCTGCAAGGTTCTGTTGAGCAAAGTTTTTCGTATCCATACCGCTAACCCGGCTCAATATCGCTGACAACAAATGGGTACTTCCCGTGCTGTAGATCATTCGCTCCCCAGGCAGCGCAACCATTGGTTGATTCAGGACAAACTCAACCCAGTTTTCACTAAGCACCCATTTGCCGTAGTTGCGGTTGCTGGTGGTCTCAAGACCCGACTGCATCGTCAGCAAATCTTCTACAGTAATTTGTTCCTTGCCCGGTTCCCCTACCTGCTTAAGGATATCGGGGAAAAAATCACCAATACTCTGCTGCACATTGTCGATTAACCCCTGATCTATCGCGATACCAACCAAGGCTGAAATAACACTTTTGGAGGCAGATTTCATGTTGGCAGGTTGATAACGGTCCTTGCCGTTATAGTACTCCTCGAAAACCAGCTCACCGCGATGACTGATTAATAGACTATGTAGTCGAGGTAGCTCCAGGGCTTTTTGGTGAGCTGCAGAAAAATCAAGTTCAGCTCCTAGGACAGGTAAAGACACAAGGCTTGTCAATAGCCACAGAACAGGGAAGGAGTGCAGTGAATGGTTAGTGCGCATTCAGTTTAAACTTTCTATTATTTTTTTTAACTAAACAAAGCCAGTACAGTCGCGCAACTAGCCACTTATAGTTCGTTAATCGCATTAATCACGATGGAGCGAGTCAGTATTTGTGGCAGTATTTTAGGCTCTTTTGTCGGATTCCCTGAGTATAAAACATACAATGGAACTGAAGGCCGATTAAACTGACTAAGTACCGCGAAAATTTCCGGGTCCTCATTAGTAAAATCCCCTTTTAGATAAGTTACGTCATTGTCCAGCATTGCTTGATGTACAAGATCTGTACTAAGGGTTGTCTGTTCGTTAGCCAGACAAGTTATACACCAGTCTGCCGTCATATTGACGAACACCGGACGACCAGCTGCTTGTAATTCCTCCAATCTGCGGGTACTAAAAGGTTCGAATCTTTGATTAACCGAGCCGTCTTCGTTTAGGGAAATTGATGCTGATGTTGCAGGTGCTAAAAATGGGGTCTGTAACACGTAAATTGCAATCACAAGGCAGGCCACAGCAATTGCCGCATTGGTATGCCGCCAGAAAGGTGTGGCCATCTGGCGCTTCTTGAATAGCCAGCTGGCGAAAGCGAGCAATACGCAGGCTCCCAATACTATTGACATTCCGGTGATTCCCACCTGGTTGCCCAATACCCAGAGAAAGTACAGTGCAGTGGCATAAAGTGGAAATGCCATGAATTCCTTAAAGGTCACCATCCAATTACCTGGCTTGGGCATAAAACGCACCAGAGCAGGCAGGAAGGATAGAATCAGTATCGGTAATGCCATCCCCAATCCAAGCGCAAAAAATACAGTCATCGCTACCAGCCATGTCTGGCTCAGTGCAAATCCTAAAGCTGGGCCCATGAAAGGAGCTGTGCAGGGAGTCGCCACAACAGTGGCTAGCACGCCAGTAAAAAAAGAACGTTTATAACCATGACTGTGTTCTGTAAGGCTAGATCCAGTGTTCATCAGACTGGTACCTATTTCAAATACACCGGACAAACTCAATGCCATGGTAAAAAACAGATAGATGATGAGCGCTATAAACCAGGGCGACTGTAGTTGAAAACCCCAACCGATAAGCTCACCGCCTGCTCGCAGTGCAATTAAAATCCCAGCCAGAACCAAAAACGCCAGAATCACCCCGCTGGTATATACCAAGCCGTCCAGGCGTTGTTTTTTAGCCGTTTCACCGGCATTGGCGGCAAACGCCAAAGCTTTGATTGAAAGCACCGGAAACACGCAGGGCATAAGATTTAATATCAGCCCACCTGCAAGCGCCGCCAACAAGAACCCAAATAATGTTCCCGCCGAAGTCCCTCCGCCGGACGAAGACGATGAGCCGACGGTGGCAATAGGTGCTATGGTAATTTCATTTGCGTCTGCGGCTGGATCCACAAATTCCCAGGCACGGCGATTTCCCTGTTCATCTGCCACAACCAGCATGCCATAGACTTCACTCAGATCAGTCAGCATTCGGCGCGGCTGAGCATGGGTTATCTGTATCATATTGGGTTGGATGGTGACATCGCGAATGGGACCATTCGCGATTATGCGGCGGCGATCGGGAAAGAACCAAGCGTCAGTTGTATCGGCGAATAGTGCTTCTCGGGTCTGGAAGCCAACACTGACCCGCTCTCCTGCTGAGACAATAATGAATTCGAGGTCGTGATCTCGAATTGGTACTTCTGCTCTTGCCTTTTCAGCCAGAGCTGAATTTTGCCTATCGAGTTCAGCAACATCTCCGAGAGGTAGGCTGATGTCCAGCCGCTGCTCGCCGGGTATACAAATCAGTTCGCACACATTCCATTTGACGGTAGTAGAAAATTTCACTATTCCGTCTTCTGTATTGATATCGGCGGGAATTGTAATGGGTATCGGCAGTACTACTTCATCTTCGTAGCCATAATTGACCAAATCAGAGCCAGAGAATGGCAGCCAATAAGGAGCAGGCCAACGAATGTCGCCGATTACCGTGCCCTCTGGCGCATCCCAATCTGTTGCCTCAGTAGGATCACCACTGTCTCCACCTAGCTTCCAGTAAGTGTGCCACCCTTGCCATGCTTTCAGTCGAATGGCTAACCAGGTCTGTTCGCCTGGAACGATGTTGGTTGTTTCAGCTAGAAGCTCTACTTCGATGTTTTCATTCCAGGCAAACTGAGTTTTAGCCGGTGAAATTTCAAACGAACGCCAATTTCCAGATTCATCAGATACGGCTAATACACCCTTTAGTTCAGCCACGTCAGCAGGCATGCGTCGATGTTGCTCCAGGCTGATTTGTAATCGTTGGTCTTCTATAAGGTTTTGACGGAACGGCGCGTATTTCATAATCCGCCGTTGTTCCGTGAAGAAATAGGCCTCAGTCACATCACTGAACAGACTCTCGCCTGCCTCTATCATGATGTTCACCTTGCCGTCGTGGGTATTAAAATAAGTAGACAGATTATGGTCTGAAGTCGGCACACTGGCCCGGGTTTGTTCAAACGCCAGTTGCCAGTCTGGATCTATTAGAGATTCATCACCGATGGGAAGGACAAGGTTAAATACTGCATCTCCTGGAATACAGATTTCATCACACACCTGCCAATCAATCTTTGTGCTAATTTCAAATTGATCACCATCAAAAGATGCTGGGACAGTAATGGGTATTGGCAAAAACACTTCACGTTCATAGGCAAAGGTGACCAGATTGGTACCCTCAAAAGGAGTCCACTCGGGTGCGGGCCAGGTGATCTCACCGGCGCTCGCTCCGTTGGGCAATTCCCACTCACTAGCCGCAGTCGCCTCACCACTGTCACCACCAAATTTCCAATAGGTATGCCAGTGTTCAATAGGGGTTAGACGAATAGCCAACCATAAAGTCTCTCCAGGAACCACATTGGAGGTTTCGGCAATCAACTCCACTTCGATCTGCTCAGAGGAAAATACCTGGGCCTGGGCAGATACTCCCAGTAATCCAACGCCTAATAGTAATAAAAATTGGCTGCAAATCTTACTCATGAAATATCCAATGTCCTGGCTTGAAAGCGGTCTAATTAATAGGGCATAAAGCCCTTACCAGAGCAGACCGATCTGTGGGCCAAAAAGTATCAAATATAGCCCGCGATGTCATTGAATTGACGCTGATTTTCCGTGAATCAGGCTATTTCAACGATAGTTTCCCAGCCTGTTGCCAGGGAAGAAAATTCAGCGGTTTCACAAAAGACCCGGAATTTATACTTTTAATACAGCAACTATCGAGTTAATTTGAACTCAAGTTGTAGTTTCGGTCACTTCCATATGTTCGATTATCAACTGCAATTTCTTGATATTCCGGTACCTGTTGATATCAAGCCGGTAAACAAACCGCATTATACAGGCCACTGGTGGTCTAAGATGCTGATCCACATTGAATGCTATAGCTTCTAGTTCTAATTCAGAGTCAACTGGCGATACCCTCATTTTCAAGTGTTTATCGGCAAGTACTCGCAGTTCTCTGAGTTCAAACAAACCATCAAATAGGGGTTCTGGGAAACCCTGCCCCCAGGGACCAGCATCTACCAGGGACTGCGCTGTTTCCAAAGATAAAAGATCACTTGTCACTTCCCCGTCAGTGACAATTTTTGCAGTCAATGCTTCCTCTCCCAGGTTTTTCTCAGCATAGTTTGAGAATGCCTTTGAAAATTCAGCAAAAGCGCTCTTGCTCAGGGTCAGCCCGGCCGCCATAGCATGACCACCAAACTTACTAATTAGACCAGGGTTTTGTGCCGCAATGGTATCCAGCGCATCCCTTACATGAAATCCAGGTATGGACCTTGCTGAGCCCTTGATTTCGTCTCCCTGTCCGTTCGCATCTGCAAAAGCAATAACTGGCCGATGGTATTTGTCTTTGATTCGTGAAGCCAGAATACCAATAACTCCTTGGTGCCAGGTCTCTTCATAAACACATATACCTGCCTGGATTTCCTTTTCGTCAATAGACAGCTGTTCCAGGCTAGCGAATGCTTCTTCGCGCATCTCATTTTCAATTAATTTACGATCTGAATTCAGATTATCCAGCTCTATCGCCATCGCAAACGCATCGGTGTAGGAATCCGACAGCAAACACTCTATACCTAGTGACATGTCGTCCAACCTTCCGGCTGCATTAAGACGAGGCCCTATAGCGAAGCCAAGATCAGAGGCTGCCATGTTTTCTTTTTTTCGATTGCTGACTTCTAACAGAGCAAGTATTCCAGGCCGAGTCTTCCCCTTCCTGATCCGTTTCAAACCCTCATTAACTAGAATGCGGTTATTTTGATCCAGCGGCACTACATCGGCTATGGTGCCAAGCGCGACCAGATCCAATAGAGCCGACAAGTTAGGTTCAGGCCGATGATTGATTTCAAACCAATTCAACTGGCGCAATCGGGCACGCAGGGCCAGCATTAAATAGAATATGACACCAACACCGGCTAAAGACTTACTGGGAAATTCGCATCCCCTCTGATTCGGGTTATCAATCGCGTCGGCGGCAGGTAACTGGTCACCAGGCAAATGATGGTCTGTAATCAAAACTTTGATGTTACCGTCTAGTGCTGCCTGTACACCTTCATAACTGGATATTCCATTATCCACAGTAATGATAAGGTCTGGATGTTTCGTTTTGGCGAGATCGACAATCTCAGGGGTGAGGCCATAACCGTATTCGAATCGATTGGGTACAATGTAATCTACATTATCGAATCCCAGCGACCGTAACGCTTGTATCGCCAGAACACAACTGGTCGCTCCGTCGGCATCAAAGTCCGAGACGATGAGCACCTTCCCCTGCTTCTGTTGTTGCGACAATAGCAACTCGAGCGCGGCATTGATGCCGAGCAAATCGAAAGGGGATAAAAGTCCACCAATGGCAAGATTCAACTCCTCTACTGAATCGATATCGCGCTGACTAAAAACCCGACGTAATAGCGGACTGAAACCATCATCCAGTTGCAGATTTTTATTGGGGATACGACGTTCGATGGCGAGGGTCATAGGTTAGAGACTACTTGCGGTCGCAAAATTACACACCAAAATTTCGGCCCGACAGTAAAGCAGTTATGCTTGTAAACGCGAGGTCATGTAGCCGGTTACTGCTTCAACCGAATTTTCAATAACAGTACATTTTTCTTCTCGATCGCGTAAATCCTTTAGGTGCAAAGGTAAAGGTGGTGTTGGTATACCTGCCGCATTGATCGCATCAGGAAACTTTGCTGGATGTGCCGTTGCCAGGGTAATCATGGGAACATCCGGGTCGGAATTACACTCCCTGCCTGCTTTCACTCCCACTGCTGTGTGGGGGTCTAGCAATATTTCTGAATTCTTGTAAGTCTGTTTGATCACTTCACAGGTTTCATCGTCGCTTACCTTAAGACTGTTAAAGCACCCCCTTATCTGTAGCAATTGCTCTTCACTAACCTGCGCCGAACCAGTACTAAATTTAGCCATAAAGTTGCGAAGTTCAGTTGCATCTCTTTCGAAAAGGTCGAACAAATACCTTTCAAAATTACTCGACACCATAATGTCCATGCTGGGGGAATAAGTGTGGTGTAGCTCAGCAATGGAATAATCGTTGCTACTGATAAATCGATGCAAAATGTCGTTGCTATTCGTTCCAATCACAAGTTGATTGATCGGCAGCCCCATTTTCTTAGCCAAATAACCGGCGTATATGCCACCGAAGTTTCCAGTAGGCACAGAAAAGGAAACTGGCCGATGAGGACCACCAAGGCTTAAGGCAGCGTAAAAATAGTACACAATCTGCACCATAATCCGCGCCCAGTTTATTGAGTTCACCGCTACCAGTTGTCGGCCGGCGGGCAAGAATCCCTGCTCAGCAAAAGCTGCCTTGACAATTTTCTGACAATCATCAAAATTTCCTTTTACTGCAAGATTGTGAACATTTTCTGCATTTACCGTAGTCATCTGCCGACGCTGAACTTCAGAAATATGGTTATGGGGATGCAGAATAAAAATGTCTACAAGATCCGAGTGTCTACATCCTTCAAGCGCTGCCGAACCAGTATCTCCCGAGGTGGCACCGAGGATCGCCACATGTTGTGAGTTCTTGGTTAATACGTAGTCGAGTAACCGTCCGAGCACCTGTAGAGCAAAATCTTTGAACGCCAACGTAGGGCCATGGTAAAGCTCAAGCACCCATTCATTGGCACCCAACATCTTCATCGGTGCTACGGCTTTGTGAGTAAAACCGGCGTAACTTTCATCAATACATCGTTTTAATTCTGACTCAGGAATTGTCTCACCAACAAAAGGACTAATGACCTTCATTGCCAGATCGCTGTAATTCAATTTGGCCCATGAAGCAATTTCCGCTTGAGTAAAACGAGGTAACTGTTCAGGGATATAGAGTCCACCGTCAGGGGCAAGACCGGTTAAGAGCACTTGCTCAAAATCTTGCGGTTTGGCACCACCACGGGTACTGATATATTTCACAAGTGAACTGTCCTATGTTGTATAAAGATCAAGTGAAACCTAAATTTCCTCACCATCTAATTCTTCGACACGAATTCTCGCCACTTTACCACTGACTTCATCCAATGCCTCTATTGTTTTTATGGCCTGATCAATTTTTTTTTCAATTACCGTATCGGTCAGTAATACAATGGGCACACTACCGGCGCCGTGAAATTCCGGCTCTTTTTGAATCACTGCTTCTATATTGATATCAAAGTCCTGCAATACGCTAGAGATTTTTGCCATTACTCCAACCTTATCCAGCGCTGAAATACGCAAGTAGTATTCGGTTTCGATCTCAGAAATATCCAATATTGGTAAGTCCGAACGCATTTGAGAAAAACCCAGGGAAGGTATCGGTTGACAGTTATTGCCATTTCCTGACAAGGCGCTCCGCGCTATATCAATGATATCAGCAACCACCGACGATGCCGTGGCTTCCGCACCAGCGCCAGCACCGTAATATAAGGTTACACCAACTGAATTACCTTTGACTACCACGGCATTCATTACCCCATTTACTTTCGCAATCAGTCGTTTGCTGGAAATCAATGTAGGGTGAACCCTCATTTCTATTCCCCTTTCAGTTTGACGTGCCACCCCAAGATGTTTGATGGTGTAACCTAGTTCCCGGGCAAACTTCATATCATCGATGGTAATGTCACCAATACCTTCGGTGTAGATCTTGTCAAACTGCAAAGGAATGCCGAAGGCGATCGAAGCAAGAATAGTTAATTTGTGTGCAGCATCTATGCCTTCTACATCAAAAGCGGGATCGGCTTCAGCATACCCCAATGATTGAGCCTCCTTAAGCACTTCGGCAAAACTCCGATTTTTTTGCGCCATTTCAGTCAATATAAAATTTCCAGTGCCATTGATAATGCCGGCAAGCCAGTGAATTGAGTTGGCTGCCAATCCTTCACGTAGTGCTTTGATGATCGGAATTCCACCAGCTACCGCACTTTCGAAAGACACTGATACTCCCTTTAATCTGGCAGCCGCAAAAATTTCATTTCCGTGAAGCGCAATCAACGCCTTGTTAGCCGTTACCACGTGTTTGCCATTTTCAATCGCCCGCAGGACCAGTTCCAAGGCTGGATCAAATCCACCAATTGACTCAACCAGCACGTCAATGTCGGGATCATCAGCTACAGAAAAAACATCAAAACTGAATTGTATATTGTCAGCTTGAAATTGCGGCTTTTCCGTGCGAGAGGCGATGTGGCTCACTACGATCTGTCGTCCCAGTCGGCGCGTTATTTCCTCGCTATTTTCTTTTAGCAACTGGAAAGTACCACCACCGACTGTGCCTAGGCCGCATATGCCAATTCTGATCTGCTTGTCGTACTCAGCGCTCAAAAGGCTACCTCTAACGTTGGGTTGGAAAAGCGCGGATTATACTTGAATCTGAGCTCAAGCTCAGCACTCTTGAGACTGCAATCCTTAAGTTAATTAACGCCGCAAAGGAATGAGAATGGCCCGGCAAGTCAGGGCACCACGAGTTGATAAATCTGACATTTTATGGGGAAGGGATTGAGAAATCAGTCGGTTAAGGACAACAAAGCGGCTAAACGCTCGGATTCCATATAGCCCGGAATTACCTGTCCATCCGGCAATACTAATGCGGGCGTACCGCTAATTCCAATTTCATTGCCAAGATTATAATGCTCCAGGACCGGATTATCACATTCGAATGAAGGGAGGTTCTGCCCATTTTTTGCCTGGGTCAGGGATTTTTGACGGTCCTCAGAACACCAGACCGAAATCATTTTTTTATAAGAGCCAGCTTGTTCCCCGCCTCTTGGATAAGCCACATAGCGGATTTCGATGCCAAAATCCAATAATTTTTGCAAATCACTGTGCAACGCCCTGCAATAGGTACAGTCAACGTCAGTAAACACGGTAATTGCGGCTTTAGTTGTTTCTGGTGAAAAGATGATCATCTCTTCTGCTGGAATGGCAGCAATTTTTGCCTGGGTTCTCAGCTGACGCGTTATCGATGACAGATTTTCAAGGCCTGCAGGGCTTGCCTTAAACATATCACCGGCGAACAAAAATTCCCCCGAAATATCACTGTAAAGGAGTTCTCCGGTGCTGATCTCGACTTCAAACATATTGTTCATCGCGGAGGGCTTAATAGAAATTATTTGAAGCTGATTTTGAGAAGCCACTTCCAATGATTGCGAAAGGCGACTGCGTAGCGTTTCGAGCGCTGCATCAGAATTCGGCTGAGACTGGGCAAACCCGACCTGGCCCAAAAGCAGTACCGATACCAGGCAAAGGCGAAATTGAAGTCTTGAGAATTTCATGGTTAGCATCCGCGTCACTTTACACTCAAGTTTACCTTGAAAACTAAGAATAACCACCTGTTATTCCATATCGTTACAAGACCGGAAAACTGGCGAACTATTCGTCAACAAACCGGCTATTTGACGAAAATCCAATAGTATTGAGAAGTTGTTGCCAGTTTAACTAGTCTTTTTATCAAGTTTTTCGGTAATTCGTGCAGCACGCCCGGTTAGTTCACGCAAATAATACAGCTTGGCCTTCCTGACATCGCCACGTCGTTTGACCTTCACGCTGTCAACTTGCGGGCTATAGGTTTGAAATGTACGTTCTACCCCAACACCATGGGATATTTTACGCACGGTGAAGGCGGAATTTAGTCCCCGGTTACGTTTTCCTATAACTACCCCTTCAAATGCCTGTAACCTCTCCCGGTCGCCTTCCTTTATTTTTACCTGCACAAGCACGGTGTCGCCAGGTCTAAATTCGGGCAATTTCTTATTCATTTGCTCGGATTCTATTTGTTGGATAATTTTGTTCTTGCTCATTTGTCGACTCCTGAACCTTTACCCGACCCTGACTGTTGGTCACCGGCCTCGTATTCATCTATGTATTCATTCAATAATGCGTTTTGTTCGGCATTTAGGGTTAATTTTTCAAGCAAATCTGGTCGCTTTTTCCAAGTTGTACCCAGACTCTGCTTGAGACGCCACAACCGAATCTGCTCATGATTCCCACTTAACAGCGTTTCTGGCACTGTCTTACCCGACACTGTCTGTGGCCGGGTATACTGCGGACTATGCAGTAATCCTTCAGCAAACGAATCCAGACCAGCTGAATCCTCAGACCCAAGCGCACCTGGTTGTAGACGCGTCATGGCGTCAACCAGCACCATGGCCGCCAACTCTCCGCCGCTTATAACAAAGTCACCAAGCGACCATTCTTCATCTACCTCGGCTTCCAATACCCGCTCATCGATTCCCTGATAGCGACCGCAGACCAGTACGATATTGTTACATGCTGCCAGTTCTTTGGCTCCGTTTTGATCCAGCTTCTTTCCCTGCGGTGTAAGGTAGATCACTTTAACCGCTGTCTGTAGGTTTTCAACCTCTCGACTTTTACTGACAGAATCTTCCGTTTGTAACGACTGCCTGGCTGCCTGAATAGCCGATTGCAATGGCTCTGTCTTCATCAACATACCAGGACCACCGCCAAACGGCTTATCATCCACGGTACGGTGTTTATCTGCAGTGAAATCACGTGGATTCCAGTAATCAAGCTTTACCAGCCCTTCTTTTATGGCGCGACTGGTGATACCGAATTCAGTCAGTGCTTCAAACATCTGGGGAAAAAGAGTGACAATGGCTATTTGCATTTCATCCACCTCTTTTCCAAACATTGCCTAACTAAAAGCCAGGCTACAGCAGGTAATCTGCCTCCCAATCGACCTCGATAAATTTATTCTCAAGGTCAATAATTTTAACCACTGAATCAGGCAGATAAGGAACCAGTCGCTCATGCTGATCAATACTGTCTTCACTGGGGCTCACAACAAATACATCATTGGCACCGGTTTCCATCAGCCTGGCTACCACACCAAGTTTTTGGCCCTGGAGATTGATGATGCTCAATCCCTGTAGCTGGTGCCAGTAATAATCTCCGCTTTGCAGTTTCGGCATTTCTGCTTTGTCTACCTGTAATTCCAGGCCAACCAGTTGTTGTGCCTGCTCGGGTTGGTCATACCCCCTAAAATGAGCGACCAATCCACTGCCTTGCTGTTTTATCTGATCCATTTCGATTTTTCTTCGAACAGCATCTGATCTGATACAAAATACCCGGTAATTACCTATATTGGACTGTGGTTCGGTGAAAGAATGAATCCGTAACCATCCCTTAATACCATGGGGCTTACCAATTTTAGCCATGGTTACCGGCATGTTCATGCTTTCCATATTATCCACCATGGCGGCAAACGACAGAGCACGGTTGGATTAGTTTAAGCCCCAGTAGTCGCTGCAGCCGCAAACTCACTGGCAAGCTTTGACACTCTAGGACTAGGATGTGCACCCTGACCGCACCAGTATTCCATGCGCGCCAAATCAAGGCGTAATCGTTCTTCTTTACCACGTGCTAAGGGATTAAAAAAACCAATACGCTCGATAAATTTGCCGTCTCTGGCTCGGCGGCTATCACTGACAGTAATATGGTAAAAAGGTCGCTTTTTAGCACCACCACGCGCTAATCGAATTGTGACCATATGAATGTTTCCCGTTTAAAAAAAGTCTTAGAAATCAGCATTCCCGCGCTTTTCTATTAAATCATTGCGCTGATTTATCAGTGCGGGGATAAAAAGGCGGGTATTCTATGTCAATTCCTCTATTATTGGAAGGGAATAGAGCGGCTTCTACCGTTGATTTTACCGCTCATCTGAAGCGAGGGAAATTCCTTCCGGCACCGGGAAATCCTCCCTGACCCTGCATACCCCCCATGCCTCGCATAAGGTTGGCCATTCCGCCACCTTTCATTTTTTTCATCACTTTCTGCATCTGTTTATGCTGTTTCAACAGACGATTTAAATCTTGAATCTGGGTTCCCGAGCCCTGTGTAATGCGTCGTTTACGCGACCCATTGAGAATGTCGGGATTAACCCGCTCACGCATCGTCATGGAGTTGATTATTACTTCCATGCGCGTGAATTGCGAATCATCTACCATTGAGGCGGCGCCGGGAGGTAATGCACCCATCCCTGGAAGCTTATCGACTATATTGCTAACACCACCCATATTTGTCATTTGCTGTAACTGTTCTTTGAAATCTTCCAGGTTGAATCCTTTACCTTTCTTGATTTTCCGCGCCAATCTTTCAGCTTTTTGTTTATCAACTTTTTGTTCCGCCTCTTCAATCAGAGACAGCATGTCACCCATACCAAGAATTCTTGAAGCGATACGATCAGGATAAAAAGCTTCCAGTGCCTCGGCTTGCTCTCCTGTACCAATAAACTTGATCGGTTTACCGGTTATGTGGCGCACCGAAAGTGCGGCCCCTCCTCTTGCATCACCGTCCGCCTTGGTTAATATCACACCGGTCAAAGGCAGTGCATCATTAAATGCCTTGGCGGTATTGGCAGCATCCTGACCGGTCATGGCATCGACGACGAACAGGGTTTCAACTGGATTTAATACCCGATGAAGCTGTTTGATTTCGTTCATCATCCCTTCATCAATGGCCAGTCGACCTGCAGTATCCACAATCAATACATCAATAAATTTACGCTTAGCTTCTGCTACCGCATCTGTGACTATCTGTTGGGGGGATTGTTCTGCCGTGCTCGGAAAAAATTCAATTTCCAAGTCTTTCGCCAATATCTCTAGCTGTTTAATAGCCGCTGGACGATAGATATCCGCACTCACCACCATGGCTGATTTCTTCTGGTTTTTTCTCAGCCACAAGGCCAACTTGACTACCGTCGTAGTTTTACCAACCCCCTGCAGGCCCGCCATTAACACAATTGCCGGCGGTACTGCTTTCAGGTCAAGCTCTTCGTTGGAAGAGCCCATTAACAATTCCATTTCCATCTGCACTATCTTGACAAATGCCTGACCAGGGGAAAGACTTTTCGAGACTTCCTGACCGACTGCTCGCAGGGTTACCCGATCAATGAAATCCTTGACTACGGGTAACGCAACGTCAGCCTCTAACAAGGCTCTTCTGACCTCGCGAAGGGCTTCCTGGATGTTATTTTCAGTAAGGGTTGCTTTCCCAGTGAGCTTGCGAAAAGTGGAAGAAAAACGTTCTGAAAGATTGTCAAACATAACTATGACCTTTGGCTAAAACACCGAATGTCCCATCAGGCTTGGCTTGAGCGGCATTTGTATTTGGCACAGCACAGGAACCCTGAGAGGCGGGCATTATAACGAAATAATGAATTTTAAAGGAACCTCTGAATTAGGCTGCGGCTACTACAATCTTTAATAAATCAACGGTTGCTCAAAAAAGAACTTCAACGACCTTATTACATGTGCGACACTTTCCATCGCGTTTTCAATGGATTAACTAAATGTCACTGACTGTGATTTCAGGCCTGATCGCCGTTTTATTTTACTTGCTGGCATTGATTCTTCAAGGTCAAAATACCTTTGGCCAAAAAAACAATCGTAAATCAGTTTTTCTATTCGGCTTTGCCGCTGTCGCTGCACATTCGATCAGCGCATTTGGTGTCATTAAAACCTCTACCGGTTACCATTTTGGCATCTCCGAGATAAGTACACTGATAGCCTTCTCCATATCATTTCTGGTGCTTGTCAGTAGCTTGCGTAAACCATTGGAAAATCTGTTTTTAGGATTGTTTCCATTGGCAGTAATTTGCATTGCTGTGTCGCTGACAATTACCAGCAGCTATCCGGCAACCACTATGGGGCCCGGATTGGCCGGCCATGTTATTCTCTCGATCATCGCCTATAGCATGATTACTATTGCCGCATTACAAGCCGGGTATCTTGCCTATCAGAATTACCAATTAAAACACCACCACCCCTCAGGATTAGTCAGTAGATTTCCTCCTTTGCAAGATATGGAGGTATTCCTTTTTGAATTACTTTGGGTTGGGGAAATATTGCTGGGCTTGGGAATTATCGGAGGTTTCATCTTCATTGAGGACTTGAGTGAACAGGATGGCGTGCTTCATAAGATGTTTTTCTCTATTATTGCCTGGATTGTATTCGCCTGCCTGCTGTGGGGCCGTCACCGAATGGGATGGCGTGGCAAAACAGCTATTCGCGGCACCCTGGTCGGTTATACATTCTTGTTGATAGGTTTTTACGGCTCCAAGTTTGTATTGGAATATGTATTAAATTAACTTAAGACTAGACTGTCTATCACGATAACCAGATCCTCAAATGAATACTGACGACTCTACCCTAGGCTTATTTATCGGCCTGTTAATATTTTTGATAATTGCTTCTGCTTATTTTTCCAGTTCCGAAACAGCGATGATGAGCCTGAATCGTTATCGTTTGAAGCATCTGAAACGAACCGGGCATGCCGGGGCCAAGCGCTCAAGCAAACTGCTCGAATCCCCTGATAAACTGATAGGCGTGATACTGATCGGAAACAATTTTGTAAATATTCTTGCTGCCTCCATTGCAACTTCAATCGCAATTTCAATTTTTGGCGGACCTGAGCCGCTAATCACAACCATTGTTTTAACATTGGTCATACTAATATTTGCCGAAGTAACACCGAAAACCATTGCTGCACTTTATCCAGAGAAAATTGCTTACCCGTCAAGCTATTTATTGATCATACTGCTTAAACTACTTTACCCCATAGTGTGGATCGTAAACGTAGTTTCAAACAGGTTGGTATCGCTTCTTGGTTTCCAACCAAAAGTGAATGACAGTCATAAATTAAGTAAGGAAGAACTTCGCACGGTGGTACACGAGTCCGCCGACCGTTTACCTGCCAGACGCCAGGGAATGTTGTTAAACATTCTTGACCTGGAACATGTAACGGTCAACGACATCATCGTACCCAGAAACGATATTATGGGTATTGACATCGAAGATGATCTGGAAGAAATCCTGGAACAGATTAGTGCCACGCAACACACCAGATTGCCAATTTTCAAAGGAGACGTTGACAATATTGTCGGTGTTCTTCACATGCGAAATGTCAGCAAGTTGCTTAAATTGGAACATGTAACCAAAGCCGCCATCATCCAGGAATCCAGCGAGCCTTATTTTGTCCCTGAAAGCACTCCGCTACATATCCAGTTATACAATTTTCAGAAACGCAAACTTCGTCTAGCTGTTGTGGTCAATGAATACGGGGCGGTGAGAGGTATAGTTACACTGGAAGACATACTGGAAGAAATCGTTGGAGAATTTACTACAGACTTAGCCAGCAGTAACCGCGATATCCATCCCCAGGATGATGGCAGCTATATAATAGATGGGGGCACCAGCATTCGAGAGATAAACAAGATACTTTCATGGAAGTTGACTGCCAACAGCGCAAAAACTCTCAATGGTTTGTTGATGGAAACTCTCGAATCCTTTCCGGATTCCGCGGTATGTGTAAAACTTGATATTTATTATGCGGAAATTCTTCAAGTCAAAGACAATATGATTAGAACAGTCAGGATGTGGAAAACAGAGACAGACAAGGAAGTGCAATCTGGCGCTGTAGATAACCCGGAAAATTGAATAAAGCAGGCCTGGCTTCAACGGCAACTGAGGTTTTTCTGACTCGAGCCAGTGAGAAGTATTCCGGAGGTTGTATCTGCAGTAAAAGACAGTAATTCCCTGGTGGTAATTTCATAATTTTCACCAGTTAAAGCCGATTTTAAAGCCAGGGCCAGACGATAATTTTCCCCCTCTTCAAACTGCCAGAAATGCCAATCACTCGACTTCTCACCCAAATCGCTGGCAAATTCAATATTGATTTTACCGTTTTGCTGAAATCTAAAAGTAAAGTGCCGCAAGGGAATAATCAACCCGCTCCCGCAGGCCTTGATATAGGATTCTTTTAAAGTCCATAGCGCGTAAAACCTGGACACTTGTTGTTCCGGCGCAAGGTGCATTAGTGCTTCGATTTCTGGTGGGGAAAAATAGCGTTCAGCAATAGCAATAATTTTTCTTTGTGCCGAGATAAATTCAACATCCACTCCGATATCCGCATGTCGCGCTACAGCAATGCTAATTCGATTATTGCTGTGAGAAATATTGAAATGTAATGGATGAGCCAACGACGGTGTGTTAATGCTGGGTTTACCATGGGAGCCATAAGAAAATCCCCAGTCCACCGGATCAATATCCTCACAATACCGACTCAAGACAGACCTGATTACTCCACGGGTGGCCAGAAAACGCTGCCGGTGATGGTCAAAGCAAAACCTCAGTGAACGGCGGCGCTCCTCCTCACTAAGCACGGTTTCACAAATGAGTTGTGATGCCTGGTCAGTCAAGCAATCTAACTTAACCATCCATAAGTGAATTTCATTTTCGCCCAGTAGTTCCACAGCTAATTGGGCCTGCCAGTCAAAGTATCAGTCTGGAGCTGGCCATGCTGGTAAATGCAATGTAATCGCTTCCTGGCTATCCGAAGTTCGGAAGGATAACCGAAGGCATTATTCACATAGTGGATCCCCTCGATATCGATCGCCTGATTTACATGGCTGTGTCCATAGATATGCACATCGGGTTTCAACTGCGTTACCTGCATCCCTAATGACACACTTCCCAGCACCGGGTATATATTGCGTTTTTTCAACGGTATTCGCTTCGGCATTAAGTCTATTCTTGGCACAAAGTGTGAGTAACTGATCACGACTTTATTGGTTTGTTGCAAAACAGGGAGATTCATCTCGAGAAAGTGTTTGTTAATCTGCGGATTGTCATTTAAATAAGCCGGCCAAACGCAGCATCTGTAGTCACGCCAGGCACGCTTTAGTTTCTCATCGAACGCGGCGAACGAATAATCATACCAGCTATAAAGCGGCACAAATGTGATATCCCCTTCTCTATGACATTCACTTATCACCTGGATCTCTTTACATAAGTCTTTTATAGCGGCAAATTTTTCCAGGGAACAATTGAATTCAGATCCTTTGACCCATAATTCGTGATTACCCGGTACAAAACAAACTTTACGAAATTTACCCAACAGTAACTCCAGTGATTCAGCTATTAATGCCAGGTTATCAGATACATCGCCGGCAAGAATCAATATGTCTTCGGTAAAATCATAAACAGACAGGGATCGAAGCCAGTCAAAATTGGCCGCGTAATCCACATGAATATCTGAGGTAGCAAAAACTCTCATAAGTTATACTAGCACCGGTTTATTCTTACCAAAGTAAAGATGGCCACATCAAACTCTCACAATTTAGCAGCCCTGTTGGCTGAAATCGCTAGCTGCACTCTCTGTGCTAGCCAATTACCCCATGAGCCAAAACCAGTATTACGCGCAGACTCCAGTGCAAAGATACTGGTAATCGGTCAGGCACCGGGTACTAAAGTGCATGCTACCGGCATTCCCTGGAATGATCCAAGTGGTATTCGCCTAAGGCAATGGATGAATATCTCCGATGAGCAATTCTATAACTCAAGCCAGGTAGCGATAGTTCCCATGGGTTTCTGTTACCCTGGCAAAGGCAAATCTGGTGACTTACCGCCACGTCCAGAGTGTGCAATCCAATGGCATGACAAGGTCATGAAATTACTGCCGGACATTCAATGCACACTATTAATCGGGCACTATGCGCAAAACTATTACTTGAAAAGCAATTTTCAAACCCTGACTGAGCGCGTTGCACACTGGCGCGATTTCTTACCCGCCTACTTTGTACTTCCCCACCCTTCACCACGGAATCAAATTTGGCTCAAACGTAATTCCTGGTTTGAAAAAAAAGTTGTCCCCAAACTGCAGCAGAGAGTCAGTAAATTACTTTCAAATTGAAATTATCAGTAACCCATTCCCTGATAAAGGCGGCTAACGCCTTATAATCCTGTTCACGCGGATCAGACTGCCGCCAAGCTAACCCGACCATCCTGGATACTTTTTCCGATTGGAATCGCTTGGTTTTCAGATTAGCACTCCCTAGAATGTTCGCCTTGACTGCTAAATCCGGTAATAAAGTAATGCCAAGCCCATTCGCGACCATCTGCACCAGAGTATGCAAACTTGTTCCCAGATGATGAGCGTGTTCAGACCGTTGCCAAAGCATTTCACGACCCATTCGAATACCTGTTTAAGCTATATAAAGCAGGCCGCCTAAACACCGAATTTAGCGAGGAACTGGGCGACATAAGTTATCACGTTGCCGGTCACCAGCGAGTTCAGAATATTGGCCCTAAAACCAGGCAGATACTCGAGCTGATACCAGGCACTACAGTACACAGCATAGAACGATGTTCCGGCCACGATGGCACCTACGGGGTTAAAAAGGAAACGTTGAAGTATGCCAATAAGATAGCCCAACCTATTGTGAAACAAATCAAGCAACAGAATCCTGACCATTTCGGTAGTGATTGTCCTATTGCCGGAAGGCATATAGAACACAATCTGGGCGATGACAAACACCATGAACACCCAATGGAATTACTCTGCAAAGCCTATGGTTTGTAAAGAGCAATCCTGGAAAAGCTATCTGAACCCAACCAACTGGATTTTAAATGGAAAAAGTTTCTATTGATGACCTGCTAAGTAATGAGTCTTATGAGAATCAACGTGCCCTACTGCGCAAAGCAATGATTGATCATAAAAAGACCCGCCGTGTGCAGCTCGGCCCGAATATCACACTACACTTCGAAGACTATATGACCATGCGTTACCAGATTCAGGAATTAATGCGCGCCGAAAAACTCAGCAGTGTGGAAGGCATACGGGAAGAATTGGAAGTTTATAATCCGCTCATCCCGGATGGCACAAATTTAAAAGCCACTTTAATGATTGAATATCCTGATGAAGACGAACGCCGACAACAACTGTCTAGGTTAGTAGGAATCGAAAACATGATATCAATTAGAATCGGTGATTGTGATCCGGTTTATCCAATTGCCGATGAGGATTTACAGCGAAGCACGGAAGACAAAACATCCGCCGTACACTTTTTACGATTTGAATTTTCAGAACAAGCGATAAGTGCCGCCAAGGAAAACGCCATCTGGTCGATCGTCTGCGAGCATGAAAATTACTCTCACCAATTGGTCTCTATCCCAGACAATGTAAGGGATTCCCTTATCCGTGATTTCGATTAGGCTCACTTGGAAGCCGGTTGATTTCTAATTCACCTACAAGGGGATCAAACTTTAAGGTATCCCCAAAAAAAATGGATTGCGAGTTCAGTAACATCGGGGATAAGCATATCGTTCACATAACCGGGGTGGGGATGTCCTTTCCCGGTACGTGCCCTCAAGAGATGAGCATAGTGTCTTCGAACTGGCACCGAGTGGCACTGTGGTTAGGCGGCAGACCGCGCCCCTCCTGGGTGCCCTCTCTACGAAAAATGCCTTGGACAGCAGTCATTTTTCTACACTCGGCGCTGGTCTATCATTGCCGCTACACCACTGTCCCACTCGTTGCCTTGGATCATGTTTAGATCGACTAGTTTCAACTTCGAACTAGGGTCGTCTCAGAGGCT
>SMVA01016267.1_pt1 | contig 21698 bp, 21 predicted proteins | sample 2456451 | NCBI WGS metagenome assembly SMVA01 (sample SAMN11095933, study PRJNA526329) | marine sediment metagenome | biome: Marine sediment; feature: Surficial sediment; material: Deep marine sediment; isolation source: Hadal surficial sediment | place: Pacific Ocean | collected 2014-05 | depth... | reverse complement strand
GATTCCTCCGAGGTCTTCAATACGCGAAATGTAGTCTCGTGCGGCAGCAGGTAGCTCATCATATTGAGTTGCGCCAACGGTTGACTCAGTCCAACCCGGCATGTCCTCATAAACCGGTTTGCAATCAGCAAATCGATCGACAATCAGCGGAAATCCGGCCAGGACCTCACCGTCGAGTTCATAACCAACACAGATGCGTACGGTATCCAGGCCGTCCAACACATCAAGCTTGGTGATGCATAAGCCGGTCACGCTGCTGTTCGCAATCGAACGCCTGAGTGCAACCGCGTCAAACCAGCCACAACGTCTTGGTCGTCCCGTAGTCGCGCCGAATTCGGCACCGACTGTTGCAAGGTGCTTGCCCATATCGTCGAAGAGTTCAGTTGGAAAAGGCCCGGCTCCGACCCGGGTCGTATAGGCTTTCACGATGCCGAGGACGTAATCGAAATCGCACGGGCCGACGCCGGTGCCGCTACTGGCCGCCGCAGCGACCGTATTTGAGGAGGTGACATATGGATAGGTACCGTGATCGATATCAAGGAAAGTGCCCTGCGCTCCCTCGAATAAAATGCTTTGCCCGTTAGCGCCCAGATCCATCAGAATTTGCGTGATGTCTGCCGTAATCGGCACAATCGTCTCAGCTGCGCTCATTGACTCGTCAAGCGTTTGCTGGAAGTCAACCGGCTTCGCCTGATAGTAATTCTGCAGAAGAAAATTATGGTAGTCGAGAACATCGGCGAGTTTGGTGGCGAAGTTTTTGGCATCGAACAGGTCAGATACCCTGACCGCCCGGCGTGCAACTTTGTCTTCATACGCGGGACCGATGCCACGTCCGGTGGTCCCGATCGCAGCTGCTCCCCGCGCCTGTTCACGCGCCACATCGAGCGCCGCATGCGAAGGCAGGATCAACGGACATCCGGGGCTTATTTTCAGGCGATCAAACACGGGTACACCGGTTTCGACCAGTGCCGTCGCTTCAGCAATCAATGCGCCCAATGACACCACGACGCCATTGCCGATCAGGCAACTGACATCACGACGAAGTATTCCGGAAGGAATCAGATGGAGGACTGTCTTGTTGCCGTCAATGACCAGTGTATGACCGGCGTTATGACCTCCCTGGAAACGTACAACTGCAGCTGCCTTATCCGTCAACAGATCAACAATTTTTCCTTTTCCTTCATCGCCCCATTGTGTACCGACGACTACGACGTTCTTGCTCATTTCGAACTGCTCAAGGTTAATTCAAGATCTGACGATGAATAACATTAATAATCCTGCCGCCATGGCGAGCAAACCCGCTACACGAACGTTGTTGTCACCGAGCTTCGCAATTTGCTCGACAGTCCGCCGAAACCGGCTCGGACTGACGAACGGAATCATGCCCTCAAGGATGAGATACAGGGCAAAAGCGGTGAGAATATCCTGCCACATTTTGTCGATTGCTGGTCAAGCGCGGCTGGCAACTGCAACCCCAGCGGGAGACTCGCGAAAGCCTCCCACCCGAGTTGTCAGGCACGCACAGACCTTGCGCTTTTACCTTTCCCCGGTCGAACTATTCAGGTAACGGAAAAATTCGTTGTCAGGACTGACCACCATAATGTCGCCGGGCCTGCCCAGAGAGGTCCGATAGGCATTGATGCTTCGGTAGAACGCATAGAATTCCGGATCTTGGGTGTAAGCAGCCGCGTAAGTTTCAGCTGCTTTGGCATCACCCTCACCACGAATGATCTGCGAATCCCTGTTCGCGTTAGCGATAATCACCGTGCGTTGCCGGTCCGCGTTGGATCTTCTCTGCTCGGCTATTTCCACGCCTTGCGCGCGTCTTTCAGCCGCGATCCTGCCGCGCTCTTCTCGCATCTGCCGATACACAGAGCTGCGTACATCATCCGGAAATTCGACCTGCTTGACACGTACGTCAACAAATTCGACACCAAGACCCTCGGCTGCGTCGCGTGCCGATGCCAGCATGTCTCGCATCAACTCCGCCCTTTCAGCCGAAATAGCTTCCTGCACAGTCCGTTTGCCGAATTCAGTAACGATCGAATTCTTTATGATTTCGGACATTCGGGCATTGGCCACTGCGATGCTGCCGCCGGTCGAAGTATAAAATCTCACGGCATCGATAATTCGCCACTTCACAAAAAAGTCCACCTGCAACGCAAGACGTTCCGCCGTAAATATGCGGTCCGGGCGATCGCTGATAGTAAGAATCCGTTTTGGAAACTTACGAACAGTCTGGAAGAACGGAATTTTGAAATGAAGACCGGGTTCGTATTCTGATCGAACAACCTCACCCACCTGGAGTTTTATCGCCAGCTCGCGCTCGTTGACCGTGAAAGTGGAAAGACCCAGTACCACAAAAGCCAGGCCTGCGAGCACCATTGTGCCAAACTTAACATTGCTCATTGTCGGGTCCTCCGTGCTCGGTCCTGATTGGTGACGACGGGCGCCTCCTGTTGCGCCGTTGTTGACGCCGTTCCTGCACTAAAAACGCTGTTCGGATTCAGGGCGCCGGATTGACCGCCACCGCCACCGCCACCAATGAGTTTGTCGAGCGGTAGATACAGCAAATTGCCGCTGCCACTGGCATCCAGAATGACCTTGTTGGAATTGGCGTATACAGCCTCAACCGCCTCAATGTACAGCCTTTCCCGCGTAACTCCCGGTGCTTTTTGATACTCAGTCAGCAACGCCAAAAACCTCGATGACTGTCCATCAGCATCGGCGATCACCCGCTCTCGATAAGCTTCGGCGTCCTGCATAATTCGCGACGCGGTGCCGCGCGCCCTTGGGATCAAATCCTGCGCATAAGTATCTGCTTCAAGAATTGTTCGGTCGCTGTCATTGCGTGCTTTTTGCGTATCATCGACCGCGTCCTGTACAGCCTGGGGATAATCGAGTCTTTCAAGATTTATCGCGCTGACCGTGATTCCGGAACCGTAGAAATCCAGCGTATTTTGCAGAACAACCTGCGTACGCGGCGCAATCTCATCGCGATCCACCGTCACCAGTGCTTCCAGTGTGCTGGTGCCAATCACTTCACGTAATGCACTCTCTGTCACCTCTTCAAGCGTTCCCTCCGGGTCCACAACGTTAAAGGAGTACTTGTACGGGTCTGAGCGGCGGTATTGAACCACCATTTGAATGAACACGTACTGCTCGTCAGCCGTCAAAATCTCGGTACTGAATCCATACCGATTGACAGCGCCTGTATTGACGATATCGACCGCTTCAATTGGGAAGGGCAAATGCCAATGCAGTCCCGGCAAGGTGGTAACCGTGTAGGCACCGAATCGCTGTACGATACCCCGCTGGGCTTCGTCGACACGATACAGGCCGGTAAAAGCCCATGCGATCAGCAATATCAACGGTAGTACCCATCCACCACCCGAACCCGGAGCACCGCGCGAACCGCCGCCGCCTCCAAATATGCCACGCAGCTTGCGCTGCCATTTCTGGACTATTTGGTCCAGGTCATTAGCTTGACCACCCTCTTTCTTCCAGGGGTCGTTGCCGTTTCCAGAGTCATTCCACGCCATATTATTTATCTATCTCTACGTTGCTGCAGTAACCGGCATTACCGCCGATTGTTGCTCCAAAAAATTCATTTGCAGATTTTCCCGTTTCATAAAACGTTGAAAATCGCGCTCATTCATACTGATTTCCAGGTTCCAGCCACCGTCGTCCGCCAATTCCTCCCGGGTCACTGCGCCAAGCTCAAATAACACCGCTCGTTGCCTGCCGTGATCAGGACACAGATGGATTACTCCATTGACCATTTTGCGACGCAGACGATCTGCGATCATTTGCAAAAGCAATGGAATTCCCTCGGCACTTGCGGCTGACAGCCAAACTGCACGTCCTTCGCCTTTTTGATTACTCGTATGGCGTGCTCGACGATCCAGCTTATCGATTTTATTGTACACCCTTATTTGTGGAACCCCATCCGCTTCCAGTTCCTTCAACACCGCGTTCACTTGCCGGATCCGTTGCCAACAGTTCGGGTCACTCGCATCGATGAGGTGCAGTATCAGGTCGGCCTCCTTGGCCTCCTGCAAAGTCGATCGAAACGCCGCAATCAGTTCATGGGGCAGATCCCTGACAAATCCGACCGTGTCCGCCAGTATTATGGCGGCACCGTTGGGTAATTCAAGGCGGCGCATCGTCGGGTCAAGTGTCGCAAAAAGCTTATCTTCAACATAGACATTGGCACCTGTTAAGACATTGAAAAGAGTCGATTTACCGGCGTTCGTATAGCCAACCAAGGCAACGGTCTGAATATCCGCCTGGGTGCGATTCTGCCGATTCATTGCACGCCTGCGGTCAACATGGCCGAGGCGTTCCCTGAGTTGTCGGATCCTGTGACCAATTAGCCGACGGTCAGTTTCCAACTGGGTTTCGCCAGGTCCACGCAGGCCGATACCGCCCTTTTGCCGTTCAAGGTGCGTCCAGCCCCGCACGAGTCGCGTTGAAAGATGTCGCAATTGCGCAAGCTCAACCTGCAGTTTGCCCTCGAAGCTGCGCGCTCGCTGCGCAAAAATATCGAGAATCAGGCCGCTTCTGTCGAGCACACGGCACTTGAGCGCAGCTTCCAGATTACGTTCCTGACTGGGGCTGAGCAATGCGTAACTTATGACCAGTTCAGCCTGATTGGCCTCAATGCTCTCTCGCAGCTCCTCCAGCTTGCCTTTGCCAATGTAGTGGCGCGAGTCCGGCCGACGCTTGCCGACCGTCAACTCACCGACCACAATGGCGCCTGCCGACATTGCTAGCTCAGCAAACTCTTCGCGTTCTAGTAAATCTGGGATTCTGTCGGCGGCCACATGTATCAGTACCGCGCGTTCGCCGCTTTGTGGTCGCTCAAACAATCACGACCTCCAGAACCAGTGAGTGCTTAGTCGTCAGACTCTCCGGAATCTTCATCGTCCGGCAACGGCAGGCGCACATTGCGTGCCGGAACGATCGTTGAAATTGCATGCTTGTATACCATCTGATTAACGCTGTTTTTTAACAAGACAACAAACTGGTCGAAAGAATCAATCTGCCCCTGCAGCTTGATGCCATTAACCAGGTAAATTGATACAGGCACCTTTTCTTTCCGCAGGATGTTCAGGAACGGATCCTGCAATGATTGCCCTTTAGCCATTTTGGGTCTCCTTTATTCTTGCTGTTTTTCAGACCATCGCGATTCGGTGTTGCCAGATGCCAGGTTGTCATGGCAAGCACGAAGCGTCGTCAAATTCTAGCACACGCCGATCAGACCGTTGCACCGAAGTTGGTTCAATTTCTCGGCAAGAATCGCCGATATGACGCTTTTCACGCCCGCTTCAAGGGGGTCTGCGACAATTAGCCCGGATTCACTACGCAACCAGGTGAGCTGTCGCTTGGCCAGTTGGCGCGTCGCTGCCTGCCCCTTTGCGGTCGCCTCTTCCAGGTCATCGCGACCATCCAGGTGGGCCCAGATTTGTCTATAACCGACGGAACGCATTGATGTGCTGCCGGCGCTCAGCCCGGGACGCTGGCGCAGGGCAGCTACCTCTGAGACAAAATCCAGCTGCAACATATCCAGGAATCTCTGGTTTATGCGTCGATGGAGCTCGGCACGAGAGCCAGGCACCAACGCAACCTTGATGAAGTCAAACTCAGGTGGAGATTGAGACTGAGCTGCCTGCCAGGCAGACAACGGCCGGCCACTGATTCGAAATACCTCGAGTGCACGCTGAATCCGCTGCCGATCATGCGGATTTATGCGCGCCGCGGCCTGCGGATCGACAATCGCCAGCTTCTCATGCATTGCAGACCAGCCAACGCGTTGCGCCTGGGCTTCTATTTCCTCCCGGACGACGTTGTCGGCCTTCGGCAGATCAGCAATGCCCTGTATCAATGCGCGGAAATACAGCATCGTGCCGCCAACGAGCAACGGTATGCGGCCGGCCGCGTGAATTTCTCCGATTTGCACACGGGCATCGCGAACAAATGTACCGGCCGAGTAGGCATCCTCGGGATCGCGTATGTCGATCAAGCGGTGCGGCGCTCGTGCAAGAACGTCCAGGCCAGGTTTTGCCGTACCGATGTTCATGCCACGATAAACCAAAGCAGAATCAACGCTGACCACATCCAGCGGAAATTGCTCAACCAGGCTGACCGCCAGCTCGGTTTTTCCTGAGGCGGTTGGCCCCATCAGGCAAATCACGGGTGGTTTCGACATCCTGACTACTGACCGCGCAAAAACAGGCGATCGAAATCCTGCATACTGATCGCCGTCCAGGTTGGACGACCGTGATTACACTGATCCGCCCGCTCGGTTGCTTCCATTTCTCGTAACAATGCGTTCATTTCCGCAATGGTTAATGATCGATTGGCGCGAATTGAGTGATGACAGGCCATTGTGGACAGGATTTCGTGACAGGAATCTTCGATGCGACTGCTCTGGCCTTCACTCACAAGATCCGCCAGCACATCCCGGACGAGCGCCTCGGCGTCGGCCTGCTTCAGCAAGGCAGGCACCTCGCGAATGACGAGGCTGGTCGGGCCGGAGCGATCAATACTCAGGCCCAGTCGCGAAAAAGTGTCCGCCGCACCCTCGGCCAGGGTCGCTTCCATATCCGACACGGCGATGGATGTCGGCACAAGCAGCGGCTGCCTGATGACCTCTTCACTATCGAATGCTTGCTTGAGTTTTTCGTAGGTTATTCTTTCATGCGCCGCGTGCATATCAACAACAATCAGGCCCTCTGCATTTTCTGCCAGAACATAGACCCCACCCAACTGCGCAATCGCAAATCCCAGTGGCGGTATCTGATCATCGTCCGTTGCCGGCCGTACACCTTCCGCCGTCAAGGTTCTGTAGGCATTGAGTGATTCGCGAACCGCAGAATTCGAAACAGCCGCAGAATAGGACAACGGCATCGGCGCTTGCTGGAATATTTTTCGATCCAGCACATCGCCTGGAATCGGGTTGATTGCATGTCCGCCCGGCCTGGTGTCCTGCAAAGAGTACTCAATAGACTGCGACACGATGCCGTGCACGCGCCTGCCGTCGCGAAACCGAACTTCATGTTTCGCGGGATGGGCATTGGCATCGACTCCTGCCGGGTCCATGCTCAGATACAAAACGTAGGCCGGATACCGACCGTGAAACAGGACGTCACGAAATGCGTGTCTCGCCGCATGCGCCAGAGTTCGATCGGAAATACTGCGGCCGTTTACGAACCAGAATTGCAGATCCGGCTGACTTCGATTGAATGTCGGCAGACCGACCCAACCGGATATAGCCAGATCATCCGCATCACGTTCCAGATACACCGCGTGCGAGGCAAACGAATCGCCACAAATCTTGCCAATGCGAGCCAGCCGGCTGTCCTGGTCTTTGGCCGCGGCGAGATCCATCACTGTTCGACCATTGTGGCTAAGCAGTATTGCGATATCCGGGCGCGCGAGGGCCAGGCGCCGCACCCATTTGTCTATATGGCCGAATTCCGTACGCTCGGCACGGAGAAATTTTCGGCGCGCTGGCGTGTTGAAAAAGAGATCATGTACCTCGACCGTACAGCCGGTCGGATGTGCTGCTGGCCGAAGATTACCCACAACACCCGAATCGACTTCGACCTGCCAGGCAGAATCTGCGTCGAGCGTTTTCGCGGTAAGGATCAGGCGCGAAACCGAAGCGATACTGGGTAACGCCTCGCCACGAAAACCAAGTGAGACAACGGCCTCAAGATCATCAAGACTTGTTATCTTGCTGGTCGCGTGACGAGACAACGCCAATGGAATCTCTTCTTTCGCAATTCCGGCACCATCGTCACGAACACGAATCAACTTTTGCCCGCCAGCGATAATGTCGACTTTTATCGATTGTGCACCAGCGTCAAAACAGTTCTCAATCAATTCTTTGACGACTGAAGCTGGACGCTCAACAACCTCGCCAGCGGCGATCTGATTGATCAGATGACTCGGAAGTTGTCGAATTGGCATGCAAGTACCCGGATTTGATCTGTCGCGACTCACACAATTGGGAGCCGAACCTGCATTCTTTCAAAAGATGCAACGAATGGGTAGCCGCAAGAGGCAATTTTTGGCGTTCTGCAGTCCATCGGATCACGCCGCTTTGTTCTTGCTGCAACTGGAAAATCAGGTTCCGGCGTAAGTTGGAATCTGTAACGTCTGCCCAACGCGCACCTGGTTGCCAGACATGTTGTTGGCGGCGCGTATCGCGGATATGGAGACCGCATATCGTTCAGCTATTTCACTCAAGGTGTCGCCTCGGGTAATAACGTGGCGAACCTGCCGGCTGGGTTTTTGACGCAGATTCAGCGCCAGTTGAGTTTCCGGGGGTGGATTCACGTAAAAATAGTTGCGGATACCCGCCAGGATTGCATTTGCGATTCTTGCCTGGTGCTTTTTGTCCTTGAGTTTTTTCTCTTCGCTCGGATTCGAAATATAGGCCATCTCGACCAGGACAGAGGGAACGTCCGGGGACTTGAGCACCAGGAAGCCGGCCTGTTGCACCTTCGACCGATGTACCGGACCCAATTTAGCCAGTTGACCGATGACGCTCGAACCAATGTCGAGGCTTGCGCTCAATGCCGCGTTCTGGGACAGGTCGAGCAGCACGGACGCCAGCACGGGATCCTTGTCGGCTAATGAGATACGACCCACATGGCTGGTTGCATTTTCTCTTTGCGCGAGACGTTTTGCGGCCTCGTCACTGGCGCCTTTGAGAGAAAGCGCATAGACGGAGGCCCCTTTAGCGCGCCGGTCATCTACCGCATCAGCGTGTATGGAAATGAACAGGTCAGCTTTGTTTCGGCGTGCGATCTCCATGCGGTCACGATGTTCCACAAGATAATCGCCGTTGCGAACGAGGACGGCTTTCATGCCAGCCTCCTGATTGATGCGGTTTGCCAGCAGCCGACTCACCGCCAGCGCCACGTCCTTTTCCCGGGTCTTGCCGCGACCGACAGCACCTGGATCGCGCCCGCCATGACCGGGATCGATGACAATCACAACATCCCGACCGCGAACGTATTCTTCCGAGGCTCGTTTGACTGGCTGCGAGGACCCTTCTCGATGCAGATCGATGACCAGTCGATCCCCATACCGCTCGTTGCCTCCTGCGGAAAAGCTTCTCGAACGAACGGCTTCATTCAGGTCAAGAACCACGCGCAATTGCCCGTTCGCTCTCACGCCCGTGCGAATGGATTTTATCGATCCTGTCCCAGCGGGCATTTGCCGCAACGAGTCGCCTAACCGACTGTTCTTGAGATCGATGACGAGCCGGTCCGGGCCGCGCATCGTGAAAATATTATGCTCTGAGGGACCGCTCAGATCGAGGACAACGCGGGTGCGATCGTTTTCCGACCAGATGCGAATATCCTCTACGGTCGCGGCAGGCACTGCCAGCGGCAATGCCAGTAAAATCGATGCCATTAAGAAACGTGGCCGCATCACGGTCAGGAGGACCCCCAGAGTCAATTACCTTATGTTGAGTGAGTATACGAATTTGACGAGAAAAACCAAGTTTTTCTTGTTCAATATTATGGAGATACACGACTTACTTAAGAGGTTACAGAGCTGGAGATGGATGCGGCGATCCTATCGAGCATGCTGCCGGCGCGTGAATTCAATGCATAGACAGTGGCCCGGCGCCCCGAATCCGCGTAATCAATGCACACCTTTATATCCGCTTCATCCGCTACAAAGGGCACTCGTTCCGGCCACTCGACCAGCTTGAGCCCGTCCTGAAAATCTGCCCAGCCCAGGAATTCGAGCTCATTTGCGTCAGCCACTCTATACAAATCAATATGATAGATATCGCCACGGGGAAATTTGTAGGGCTCCACCAGGGTGTAGGTTGGGCTGGGAACTCGTCCCTCGTAACCCAGGGCATGCAACAAGGCCCGTGCCAGCGTCGATTTGCCGGCACCCAACTCACCCTGCAACAGAATGCTCCAGCCTCGATAACACTCGGGAAGTGCCGCCGCTATTACTTCACCAAGAGCGATCGTTGCGGGCTCATCGCGCAAATCCAGCTCGACATTCAAGGATTTACCCTGTCCCGCAATTCATTGATCAGGTCGCTCGCCAGCATGCCGCGCTCGCCTGCCGCCGCCGCTGCGTCACCCGCTCGTGCATGAATTTCGACGCCAAGGACTGCGGCTTGCTTGCGCCCAAGCCCCTGCGCCCACAGAGCGGCAATGATGCCTGTGAGCACGTCACCCATGCCGGGTGCCGCCATACCGGGATTACCCGCCGTACATAGCCAGGCCGGACTGTTGTGCGACGAAATCAATGTGCCCGCGCCTTTCAGGACAATACTGCCACCGTAGCGAGACTCGATGCCGTTGAGCGCAGCAGTGCGATCCGACTGAATGTTGGCCGTGGTCTCGCCCAGAAGCCGCGCGGCTTCGCCCGGATGCGGAGTCAATATCCAGTCATCCCGTCGCTGTTCACGATCCGCGAGCAAGTTCAAAGCATCCGCATCCATAACAAGCGACAAGGGTCGATTGACAAGCTCTTCAAAAATTGCGATTGACCAATCAGTTTGCCCAAGCCCGGGACCTAACACGACGACAGTGGAATCGTCTATCAAGCGCTCGATGTCGCCCGGGTCATCCAGCGCGTGGCACATTAGTTCAGGTCTGCCGGCCATGATGCTGGCCTGGTGAGAAGGATGCGTCGCGATGCTGACGCGCCCGGCCCCGGCTCGCAATGCAGCTTCTCCGGCAAGACGCACAGCACCTGGCATACCGGGTGCTCCTCCCACCACCAAAACGTGGCCGAAATCACCTTTGTGAGCATTGCGTTTGCGCGTGGGCAGATTCTTCACCAGCATTGCGCCAGTGATCCGCCGCATGTCGGCACTAATGTCAGCGCGACATTCGCCTGGAATATCCAGCCCGGCAAAGCGCAACTCACCCACATACTCGGGTGCCTCAGCGAGGAAAAGACCACCCTTAAGTCCAACGAAGGTCACTGTCATGCTGGCACGCACCGCCACGCCCATGACCGCTCCGCTGTCGCCATTGATACCGGTTGGAATATCCAGCGACAAGACCGGCGCGCTGTGCTGATTGATCGCAGCAACCGCAGCCGCAAAGTCTCCGCCCACCTCGCGTTTCAAACCACTTCCGAGCATGCCATCGACGAGCAGGTCGGCGTCACTATCGAGTTCACCCTCCCACGTCGCCAGGCCACCGCCCTCCGCCGCGAAATCTTCCAGGGCCGACCTTGCTACACCGGCCAAAGTGTCCGGCGATACCATTGTCATCACCGACACAGCGATGCCCTGATTTGCGGCAAGTCGTGCGAGAACATAGCCGTCTCCGCCGTTGTTTCCGCCTCCACACAAGATTTGCCAATGACGGGCATCGGGAAACCGATCCATTGCAAAGTCCAGTGCCGCCTGGGCAGCCCTGGTCATCAATGCGTAACCACTGATACCCGCATCGTTGATCGCAGCGTGATCTATACGTCGAACGTTTTCAACGGAATAAATATCGGCCGGCAAAGCTCTATCCAGATCTTTTTTCATGAGGGCGATTATACTGGTACCACGAATGAATAATGCAATTGAAAATAGCGACTTGACTCCGAATGCCCTCGCGAACCGAATTCGGGAATGGGGTATGGAGCTTGGCTTCCAGCAAATCGGCTTCAGTGACATTGATCTGCAGCAATCGGAAACTCGCTTGAACCAGTGGTTGCAGAAAAACTTTCATGGCGACATGGACTACATGGAACGTCATGGTCTAAAGCGCAGTCGACCTGACCTGTTGATCCCCGGAACCATCAGTGTGATTTCGGTGCGAATGGATTACCTCCCGGAAGATCAGGATGTGGCGAAAGGTCTGCTCGACCACGAGTCCAAAGCTTACATCTCGCGGTACGCACTCGGACGCGACTATCACAAAGTCATGCGATCCCGACTGAAAAAACTGGCGCAGCAGATTGAAACAGTTGCCCAGCCACTTGGTTATCGTGTGTTCGTCGATAGTGCACCAGTACTTGAAAAACCATTGGCTGAAAAAGCCGGACTGGGCTGGATCGGCAAACATACAAATTTGATTAACAAAGACGCCGGATCCTGGTTTTTCCTCGGAGAGTTGTACACCGACCTCAACTTGCCAGTCGGTGAAGCGTCAAAGAATCACTGCGGTACCTGTCGGGCCTGCCTGGACGTATGCCCGACTCAAGCCATCGTCGCACCTTACGAACTCGATGCGCGCCGCTGTATTTCATATCTAACGATTGAACTGAAAGGATCCGTTCCGGAAAATCTGCGAACGCTTATCGGTAATCGAATTTATGGATGCGATGACTGTCAGATTTTTTGCCCATGGAACAAATTTGCAGTGAAAAGCGATGAAAGTGATTTCGCACCACGTCATCATCTGGATACAGCGGAACTGACTGATCTGTTCCGCTGGGACAGGGAAACATGGTCGCAAAAAACCGAGGGCAGCGCGATGCGACGTATTGGCTACGAGCAATGGTCGCGAAACGTCGCAATTGGCCTTGGGAACGCGAAGACCTGTAACGACGTTTTGGCTGCCCTGCGTGAACGTTATGACGACCCATCTCCACTGGTACGCGAGCACGTTCGGTGGGCGCTAGCTCAACATGGCATCACGGGAGATCAGCCAGCAGCAATGCCCGCCCAAGCGTAGCGTGAGTTTTCGGCCAGTCACGGCCCATTCATGGCCATGTGGGCAGCACATGAGCAAATAACCCCACAAATGTGACACAGTTCTGTTCAGGATCGAATCAAGTTCACTGTTATCGGTGGCGAAATAACGGAAAATCATTAGCTGCCTGGGCAAACAGGCAAACTAAACCCTGCGCCGGATGCGCAGATCGCTTGCTGATTCGACAAGAAGAGAACAACGCTGTGCCATCGGTTACAGGACTTACGAATTCCGACTACCAACGATCGCTACTTGCGGGCCTGGAACTGTTCCACGGTGTGTGTCCGGATGACGTGCAGACTTTGTTGCAGCAGTGCGAGCGACGCGACATCCTTACTGGCGAAGTTTTGTTGTCCCCCGAAACACCCAATGAAAACGTATTCGTCATTCTGTCCGGCGCCTTGAACATACATGTCGGTTCACCCGATGCACCGATACTGGTGACGATGGATGTTGGCGAATGTGTCGGTGAAATGTCGATAATTGAAGATCGCGATCCCTCCGCCTACGTCATCGCACCCGAAGCAACTCATGTGCTCGTCATACATCAATCAGTGTTGTGGGATATGGTGAACGTTTCACATCAGTTTTCGAAAAATTTGCTGCTGGTGCTTTCCGAAAGAGTACGCAGTCACAATCGGTATATCGCCGAAAGTTTTGGCAACCTGCAACGCTACGAGCGCGACGCGACGACCGATGCATTGACGGGGCTAAGCAATCGACACGCGATGGAAGAATCGTTTCTCAGAGAAATCAAGCGTTGCCAGAAAGACAGTCGGCCGATCTCACTCATCATGATTGATGTTGATCAATTCAAATCATTCAATGACAAATTCGGACATATCGCAGGCGACCGTGCCCTTTCTGCTGTTGCGCACGTCCTGCAGAACCAGTTCAGGCAACGTGACCTTCTGGTTCGCTATGGAGGAGACGAGTTTGCCGTCCTGTTACCCGGTGTGTGCGAGAAGGAATCTGTGGTGATCGCGAACAGGGTGAGAAATGCTGTTTCCGACAGCACAGAAATCAGCAATGACTCTTTGATTCAAATACCGGTCAACATTTCACTGGGTGTTGCGGAAATGTCCAAGCACGGCAGCTATGAATCCCTTCTTCAGTCCGCCGACGAAGCACTCTATCGCGCCAAGAACGCCGGCAGAAATACCGTATCGTGCTAGGGCTGAGCGCGTCTTAGCCCTGAATCAAAATCAGGTATGCACCAGGACATTGTCAGTGAGCCTTGCCTCGCCAAGCGAGGCCGCAATCAATACAACCAATTCATCCGTATCACGATCAGGCTGCTGCAGGTTCTCCGCTCTTCGAATGCTGACATATTCCGGCGTAAATCCCTGGCTCGCCAGTTGCTCTACGCCACCGACTTCCAGCTCAGCATAGTTCTGGCTGCCGGTTTCCAACGAGTGTGCAATTCCCTGCAAAATTCTATATAGCTCGGGTGCTATCTTGCGCTGCTCTTCGGACAGATGTTGATTCTCGAAACTCCTGGCCAAACCATCATCTTCTCTGTCGGTCGGGCCGCTGATGACATCAATCCCCAGATTCAAGTCTTCCACCAACCGCCGAACGATTACCTGCTGTTGGTAGTCTTTCTGGCCGAAGATCGCAGCATCCGGCTGAATCAGGCCGAACAATCGGGTCAAAACAGTAGTTACCTTGTCAAAGTGTCCCGGCCGTGCACTACCACAAAACTCTTCGGTCAAAATGGGGACGGTAACCGAAGTGGCGCTATCAACTCCGGACGGATACATTAAAGTGATATCAGGCACGAACAAGGCGTCCACCTTCGCCTGTACCAGACGCCGTTTGTCGCGCTGAAGAATGCGCGCGGACTCCTCTGCGTCTTCAATTTCGCTGGCGTGGTTCGGGTATGAAAAAATTGATACGACCACGCGCTCTGCATGCTGGCGAGCGATTTTCACCAAACTGAGATGGCCTGCATGCAGGTTGCCCATCGTCGGCACCAGCGCAATATGATCACCATTATGACGCCAGTCATCCAACTGCTCACGCAATGCATCCTTGCTACTTATTTCTTTCAAGTGCGCCTCACTATTAAGTTTCGGGAAGCGGTCAAGACAACCTGACCACGGCTTAATGTATTGTCAGGCCAGCGCGACTGCTGTTGCAGGATTGAAAAAATGCCTGCCACTTGTCGTCTGACAAACTCTATCAAAAAGTTGTGCATAATCGCTGTCATTATTTATCGGATCGAACGACGAAGCGTTGACGATCAACAGTGGCGCTTCGTCATAGCTGTGATAGTAACGGGCATACGCTTCTGTAATTTTCTCCAGGTATTGACGATCGATGAATTTTTCCTGTGGGTTTCCGCGACGGGCAATTCTGAGCATCAATTCATCCACCGATGATTGCAGGTAGATAACCAAATCCGGCACCGGCGGGTCGACATCCATCTTCGCGTACATTTGTTCATAGAGAGCAAACTCTTCGCGGTCCAGGCTTACTTCGGCAAACAGGCGATCCTTGCTGATGTGAAAATTTGCAACTCGTACTGGCGAGAACAAATCAGACTGACGCAATTCATCAAGCTGCTTTACACGCTGAAACAGGAAATAAAGCTGCGCCGGAAGCGCCCCGCCACTGCGCGTCTTATAGAACCGCTCAAGAAACGGGTTGTCAGCAACCTGTTCCAATACAGCTTCGCCTGACAAACTGTCTGCGAGTCGTTGCGCCAGGCTGGTCTTGCCAACGCCAATAGGTCCTTCAACGACTATGAAGCGAGGTTCTTCTTTATTGACTGGCAGATGCTCTACTGACATGGCAATTGTTGTGACGCTAGTTTCTCTATCATTGGTTGGGACGGATCGACTCGACTGGCGAGCACCGCAACGCTCTCCAGTCCCGGGATGACCACATCGGGGGCAATCTCGGCGAACGGCAACAATACAAAATTTCGCGCTGTAATGCCCGGATGGGGCAAAGTTAGTCGTGATTCATCCATGATCAGTTCGCCATACATGAGTAAATCCAGGTCCAGCGTTCGTGGGCCCCAGCGTTCTGCGCGGCGAATGCGACCGTCTGCATCCTCGATTTCCTGCAATTTCTCGAGCAATGAATACGAGTCGAGCGTGGTCAAAATTGCAGCAACGGCATTGATAAAGTCTGGCTGATCAGCAGGACCAAGTGGCGCTGATCGGTACAAATCCGACCTTGCCGCAAGGTAGCAGCCTTCCACGGCGCTCAGCGACTTGAATGCGCGTTCGACATGTTGAGCCGGAGAATCGAGATTGCTGCCAATGCCGATATATGCGGGCCACCAGTGTGACCCTGGTGACGTCATGACTGAGCCGTTTTCTTGTTGCGCCGGCGACGAGGTCTGCGTTTTCGGGATCCCGGCGCCCCTGGTGTGCCCAGTTGAAAACTTTGCTGTCGCTGCTCAGTATTCTGCTCCTGCACGTTCGTCCAGAATTCTGCAACTGAGCCATCTATCTCCCCGACCTCGGCACGCAGCATCATGAAATCGTAGGCCGCCCTGAAACGACGATGCTCCAGTAGTTTCAAGCCCCGTTGACCTGTCATCACATCGAAGCGTGGTTGAAGCGCAAGCATTTCACGCATCGGCGCGGTAAATCGCTTGGGGATGGAAATTCGCGATTGATGCAAACCCGACAATTCGTAGGCGGCCAGCGCAATCGATTGCGCTTCTGACATTTTTTCTCGAGATCGATTTTGTGCGGCCATTTTTCGTACCGATGCCCAGAAAAACACACCCAGCAAGAACATTGGCGTCACCGACTTGCCCTCGGCGATGCGACGATCCGTGTTGACCAGAGCTAACTGCACAAAGCGGACGAATGATGGGTCACGGTCCAGTTCAGCACTGGTTTCGGGAAATAGCTGGGCAAACAATTTGTATTCGCGCAGCAGGTCCAGTGTTTTTTCAGCGAAGCCCGCCTGAAACATCTTCAGAAATTCGTCAAACAAACGCGCTGCAGGCACATTGCTCAGGAGATGCACCGACTGGTGCATCGCTTTGTCGACGCTCGAATCAATAGTGAAACCGAGCTTTGCGGCGAAACGAACGGCACGCAACATTCGTACCGGGTCTTCGCGCATGCGTTTGTCGGGATCGCCGATCAACACCAAACGACGCCGCTGGATATCCTTTACGCCATCGGTGTAATCCCAAATGCTGAAGTCGGCAATGTTGTAATAAAGCGCATTGCAGGTGAAATCACGTCGCCACACATCCTCATCGACTGTGCCATAAACATTGTCCCTGAGAATACGACCCTCGTGATCGTGGACGGAATCAGCGTGATTTTCTTCCGCGTCGACAGATGCCCTAAAAGTCGCCACCTCGATCACCTCGCGCCCGAAGCGCACATGCGCCAGACGAAAGCGCCGACCGATCAGACGACAATTGCCGAACAACGCACGCACCTCTTCAGGATGAGCATTGGTAGACACATCAAAGTCTTTCGGATGCAGGCCGAGGATGGCATCGCGCACACAACCGCCCACAAGAAATGCCTGGTACCCAGCCTTGTGCAACCGATAGAGCACCTTGAGAGCATTCTTGGATATATCTGCCCGAGATACGTTGTGTGACGGCCGGGCAATGATCTTGGGAGCTTTGTTGCTCTTGGTCCCGCTTTTATTCAATGGATATTCCGCTTGAGGATTGGGTTCGCGGCCGTATAATAGCAGCCCCGCACGACGGGGTCAGTTCCAGTGACCCACCATGCTCCCTTCGTCTAGTGGTTCAGGACGTCGCCCTCTCACGGCGGTAACAGGGGTTCGAATCCCCTAGGGAGTACCAAACATTTCAAAGCGTTAGCTTCGCCGCCGCTCCAGGCGGCGAATGCTACGCAAACTTCTACGCAAACCTCCGCGACTGTTAATGGTTGGGCAATGTATTTTTTCGCTCAATAGCAAGATAGATGACTCGCATTTACAATTTGCGCCAATTTGAACCTCGACCGGGACGTTTTTCCAGCAACACCTTGAATCTGATAGTCTGCTCCCGAAAGCAGCCGCTCGCGTGATAGTCTTTGAGTGACTGCCTGTGACCCAAAGCGGACACAAACGCAACCCATGACTTAGACGGACATCGGAATTTGCCGCTCGGAAAACTACTGACGCTGGTCTTACTGGTCCATGTTTCTCATGCGAGTGCATCATCGCTGTTCGAAGATAACACCGTCCTTGAGATCAATCTGTCCGGCCCAATTAGCTCACTGTTTGAAGAAAAAAATGATAGTAGGCAGCTGCCCTTCGTTCTGCGCGCTAACGACCTCGAACATACGATCAAGGTAAGGGTGCGTGGCAAGAGCCGCAGGCGCGTGTGCAGCTTTCCTCCACTGCGACTCAATTTCGCGGCCAACGATACAGTACAATCGGTATTTCAGGACCAGAACAAGCTTAAACTTGTAACCCATTGCCGAGACCGTGGTTCAGTTAATGCGGCCGCATTAAAGGAATATGCTGCCTACCGGATCTTCAACCTGGTCTCAGATGTTAGTTACAGAGTGCGTTTGCTTCACATCACTTACACGGATACTGACGGCGGCCTCAAAGAGAAAGAGTTCGACCGCTATGGGTTTCTGATCGAATCGGCGTCAGCGTTGGCTGAAAGAGTTGGCGGGCAAGCTGAGCATGTAACTGGAGTGTCACTTCGTTCGCTCGACAATCAGCAGGCAGCCACCGTTTACATCTTCCAATACCTTATCGGCAATACCGATTGGTCGTTGGTTACCGCCGATGACGATGACACCTGCTGTCATAATGGTGATCTTTTCGATATCGGATCAGTTCGGTACTATGTACCTTACGACTTCGACCTCGCGGGTCTCGTAAATGCCCGCTATGCACGGCCAGATCCTTCTCTCCGAATTTCGAGGGTGACCCAAAGACTATATCGCGGCTATTGCATCTCTACTGATGCGTTAAAGGATGCACTTAGTACCATCAAGGCTCGAAGAGTCGATATTCTGGACGTAATCAGACAATTGCCCGGACTCTCTCTGAAGGAAATTGTAGCGACGATAATATATCTTGAACAGTTCTTTGTCAGGGCGGACGATGAGAACAAGATTGTGCAATCATTTGAACGCAGATGCCTCTGACCGAGATCAGGCCTAATGGCCGTTTTTGGCCGAATGGTACGGCTCCGATAAAACGGACCATTTGATTAAGCCCTCACGGGCTGGTTTTCATACTGTACTGGACTGAGATAGCCCAGGTAAGCATGACTGCGTTTTCGGTTATAGAACCGCTCGATGTAATCAAAGATATCGGCCATTGCCTCCTCTCTTGTTTTGTACGTTTGTCCTCTCACACGTTCGCCGCAACGTATGAGTTGCTGGTCCTGATCCGTGAGTTTGATGAACGTGTGGGATGGCTGAAGTGGGGCCTTAAGAATTGTGCCGAATGGCTGGCCTGGCGCTGCGACTTCAGCATGACCACGGCGCTCGAGAAGGTGCGTGTTGCGCATGCCTTGAAGACACTGCCGGGTATTTCAGGAGCCTTCGCCTCGGGTGAGTTGTCGTACTCGAAAGTACGGGCGCTCACAAGAGTGGCGAGCACAAGAAACGAAGAGGACTTGCTGGTGTTTGCCTTGCGAGCTACCGCCGCCTGCTTATCTTCATTAGCGCTGCCCATCCGAGCTTGAGAACAACCGGATTTGAACTTCCGCCGTAACGGGAAAACGGGGACACCCATCAACTTGTCCGTTGGGGATGGAAAATGGTTGAAAGGCAGCGGCAAGGTCTCAACAGCCGCTGCCTGATCTTCGCCTCAATCAGACCAAGCATCGTTTTGTTTCGCAACGATTGTGGTTGTCAAACGTAATTGTCGAAGCATCTGCACCAACGCGTGCTTCACGTCTTTCCATGACTAATCTCAAAGAGTAATCATTCCGAATTCCGGATCAATAGGCGAATATGGACAAATTGATGAGTGTCCCCATCCCCCCGCAGACATTCAAATCACCGGAAAACCGACGAAACGACAGGCGGCTAACGATGTGTTTGGTCCAACCGTCGCCAACATCAGCAGACACTGCAGTTGCGGTTTCAAACGTCGATGCAACACCTGGTCTCTACAGTCAGTCGGGTGACGCACAACGCTAGCCAAAATGCAGCGTTTTGACCTCCTGGTAATCTTCGAGGCCCATGATTCCGCCTTCGCGTCCATTGCCCGATTGCTTGTAGCCACCAAAAGGTGAGCCATAGCCGAACTCGCCACCATTGATATGCACCGCGCCCGCCCGAAGCTGGGCCGCAACGCGTTCGGCACGCTCTGGATCACCGGTCTGCAAATAAGCGGCCAGGCCATAGGGTGTGTCGTTTGCGATGGCGATGGCTTCGGCCTCATCGTCGAATGGGATAATGACCAGGACGGGGCCAAAAATTTCTTCGCGCGCGATGCGCATATCGTTTGTGACGTCGGCAAAAACTGTTGGTTTAACAAACCAGCCGGTGTCAAATCCGTCCGGCTTGCCCGGACCGCCCGCTAGTAGCCGCGCACCTTCGTCGATACCGACATTGATCAATGACTGCACACGGTCGTATTGGATCTTGTCAAACAGCGGGCCCATGTGATCGCCTTCTTGCGTGGGGTCCCCGACGGCCTGCCCTTCGGCCGCGCGTTGCGCAATCTCCAGCACCTCGTCATAACAGGACCGTTCGACCAACAGGCGCGTGGGGGCGTCGCAGGACTGCCCGGTGTTGAAGAAACATTCTTTAACCGAAGCCGTTACGCGCTCTTCCAGATCGCTATCGGCGAACACCAGGTTGGGCGATTTGCCGCCCAGTTCCAGCGTGACCCGTTTGACCGTATCGGCAGCGGCCTTGGTCACCGCCGTACCAGCTCGCACCGAGCCCGTGAAGGACATCATCTGAATATCGGGGTGGCGCGACATCGCCGCACCAACGGTGGGGCCTTCGCCCTGAATCAGGTTAAAAACACCGGCCGGGAAGCCGGCCTCGTGAATAATCTCGGCATACAACATAGCGGAAACAGGCGTGTGTTCGGACGGTTTGAGAATACAGGTGCAGCCCGTTGCCAAGGCCGGAATAACCTTGAGCACGACCTGGTTGATCGGCCAGTTCCAGGGTGTGATCAGGCCACAGACCCCGATCGGCTCGCGCACCAGCGTATCGCCATTGGGCAGGGTTTCGCGATCGTCCAATGACTTTAGCGCCTTAATGAAGTCCTGCAAATGCTCAACAGCGCTATCGGCCTGTGGCGAGCGCGACATAGAGATTGGCGCGCCCATTTCAGCCGTCATTGCCTGCGCCAGTTCCTCCATGCGTGCTTTGGTCACCTCAAGCAGTTTCTCAAGCAACGCGAGGCGTTCTTCTTTCGTGGTCCGGGAATAGGTCTCAAATGCAGCCTTGGCCGCAGCAACAGCCCGGTTCACATCGTCTTCGTTGCCCAATGTAATAACCCCGATCTGCTGCTCCGTCGCCGGATTCAACACCGGAAACTCCGTGTTGGAAGCGGGCTTAACCCACGCACCATCGATGTAGAATTTATTCAGGTTTTGCATAACGTTCTCCTGCTCGCAACGCTAATTGAATCTCATTGACGATCTTGCGTGAATCGTTGCAACAAAAAAAGCGGCCAGCGTCAAATGGCCCGGGAATCACGGTAGTTCCTCCGGTCGACCACCCTATCTCGAGGCGGTCAACGCGATCGTACTCGCCCAGTCCGAAGTGGGCCAGGGGCTCGTCGAACGAAATATATCCGCCGCTGGCTTTCAGCTCCCGTAACTGGTGGCGCTCTCCACCAGCGCCAGTAATGAATTGTGAACTTGGTGCCAATACCGTCTCGATTACCAACTTCGTCATGCAACTGAAAGACAATACTATATCGGGCGCAATATCATGCCGCGACGAACCCAGGTCCACGGCTTACCCGCTCGTTCGACCCCGACACCAGGATTCAGCGACCGTTTTCCGTTCTCCGGGCCTCAATGACGCGATAGAATTTCCTATCCTTCCCCTTTTCCCCTATGATTTTCCCGGG
>SMVA01399476.1_pt1 | contig 21703 bp, 20 predicted proteins | sample 2456451 | NCBI WGS metagenome assembly SMVA01 (sample SAMN11095933, study PRJNA526329) | marine sediment metagenome | biome: Marine sediment; feature: Surficial sediment; material: Deep marine sediment; isolation source: Hadal surficial sediment | place: Pacific Ocean | collected 2014-05 | depth... | reverse complement strand
GTTACTTTTGGATTGTTTCGAATCGGATGATCCAGACGACTACATCGCCGGCTTCCCGGATCACCCTCATCGCGGCTTCGAGACGGTGACCTATATCCTAGCCGGTCGAATGCGGCACAAAGACAATGCCGGACACGAGGGCGTCATAGAGCCTGGCGGTGTGCAATGGATGACAGCCGGTCGCGGTATCGTCCATTCCGAAATGCCGGAGCAGGAGGACGGCTTGTTAATGGGCTTTCAGCTCTGGATCAATCTTCCCGCCGCCGAAAAGATGACTGCGCCCAGTTATCAGGAGTTCGCCGCCGCAGATATTCCGGTCGAAACGTTAGATGGCGGTGGTACCGTGAAAGTCATCGCCGGCGAAACGAACCAGGGAACGGTCGGCCCCGCGCGTCGACCGGCAACCGATCCCCTTTATTTCGACGTCGAATTGCCAGGCGACGGCACGTTCGAGCAACGAATCCCAGTCTCCCATCAGGCCGTACTCTACGTCATCGATGGCAGCGCACAGGTCGGTGCACAAAACAAACCGATCGCGTCGAAAACTCTCGGTGTGCTGAGCGAGGGCGATGACGTTCGGATAACCGCCGACGGTGAAGGTGTACGCTTCCTATTGATAGCCGGCCGGCGTCTGAATGAGCCGGTCGCGCGTGGCGGCCCGTTTGTCATGAATACGAAACAAGAAATATTGCAGGCCTTCAGCGATTATCAAAACAATCGTTTCGGGGGGTAGCCGATGGGACTTCTGATCGACGGACAGTGGCATGATCGCTGGTATGACACGAAGGCGAACGATGGACGCTTCGTCCGGACGGAAGCTCAATTTCGCAGCTGGATAACCGCCGATGGATCACCCGGGCCGAGCGGCGATGGCGGTTTCAAGGCGGAGGCCGATCGCTATCACCTGTACGTCTCCTATGCGTGTCCCTGGGCCCACCGAACACTGATCTATCGTGTCCTGAAAGGGTTGGAGGACATGATCTCGCTGTCGGTCGTAGACTGGTTTATGGGCGAGGTCGGCTGGACGTTCAAAAACGCCGAGCTCCCGGATACCGTCAATAACGCCGAGCTCTTACACGAAATTTATACGGCAGCGCAGAAGGACTATTCCGGTCGCGTCACGGTACCGGTGCTGTGGGATAAGGAAACCCGAACCATCGTCTCGAACGAGTCATCGGAAATCATCCGGATGCTGAACAATGCATTCGACGAGGTGGGCGCGATCCCAGGCGATTACTATCCTGAGCCCCTGCGGGCCGAGATCGACGCTCTCAACGACCGTATCTACACTACCGTCAATAACGGAGTCTATAAATCCGGCTTCGCGACCACACAGGAAGCGTACGAACAGGCGGTCGAACCGTTGTTCGAGACACTGGACTGGCTCGACGCGCGACTCTCAGCTCAACGCTACCTGACAGGCGACAGCCCGACCGAAGCGGACTGGCGGTTACTCCCAACCCTGCTGCGCTTCGATCCCGTCTACGTCGGCCATTTCAAGTGCAACGTGAGACGAATTGCGGACTATCCCAACCTGTCGGGCTACGTACGCGATCTCTATCAGCACCCCGGAGTCGCTGCGACACTCCGACTCGACCACATCAAAGCGCACTACTACGGCAGCCACGAGTCGATCAACCCGACACGCATCGTGCCCGTCGGGCCCGACGTAGATTATTCCGCACCGCACGACAGGGCTCGGCTCAGCTAATGAAAGTCGCTGCGCAAATCTCTGCTGCCGAGGCTGCAGAGTTGATCCACACCGGCGATACGTTGGTCGTCGGCGGATTCGGGATGACCGGCCATCCGGTACACCTATTGCATGCGATCGCGGCCACCGATGTGCGAGACCTGACTTACATCGGCAACAATGTCGGGGAGCCGGGACTGGGGGGCGGCCGCCTGCTGCGTCAGGGCCAGATCGCGAAGGCTATCGGCTCGTTCTTCACCAGCAACCCGGAAGCCGTAAAGGCCGCGCAATCCGAGACCATCGAGGTGGAGTTACTGCCTCAGGGCACGCTGGCCGAGGCGATCCGTGCCGGCGGTGCGGGCCTGGGCGGATTCTATACCCCGACCGGCGCCGGCACCCCGCTCGCCGAGGGGCGGGAGACCCGGGTCATCGACGGACGGGAGTACATATTCCAACCCGCGTTAAAGGCAGACGTCGCGCTCGTTCGCGCGTGGCAGGCGGATACGGCAGGAAACCTCGTCTATCGAATGACCGAAAACAACTTCAATCAAGCAGCCGCCACCGCCGCTAGACTCGTCATCGCCGAGGTCGAGCACATCGTTCCCGTCGGCGAGTTGAATCCGGATCATATTCACACGCCCGCGTGTTTCGTCGACTATCTCGTGCAAGCTCATACCACCGTCGAGGAGTTGGGCTCGTCCGGGTCGGTCGCTGCGAGCGACAAGAGAGTCGATGATGCCCGGATGAATATGGCCCGCGCCGCGCTCGACGAATTGCGGGACGGGGATATCGTTAACCTCGGCATAGGCATCCCGACTCTGGTCGCCGATCTGATCCGCCCCGAACATGGCATCATCATGCATACGGAGAACGGCATGCTCGGGGTCGGCCCCGAGCCTGCATCCGGCGGCGCCATGGACTACCCCGTGAACGCGGGCAAGATACCCGTGACCGCGCTACCCGGCGGTAGCTACTTCGACAGCACCGAGTCGTTCGCGATGATCCGCGGCGGGCATGTCGACGTAGCCATCATGGGCGGCCTGCAAGTCGATCGACAGGCCAATCTCGCGAACTGGGCAGTGCCGGGCAAACCGCTGCTTGGCGTGGGCGGCGCGATGGACCTGGCGACCGGCGCCAAACGCCTGATCGTCACGATGACCCACACGAGCCGAGACGGAAAACCGAAGCTGGTGTCGGAGTGCACGCTGCCCTTGACCGCCACCCATGCCGTGGACGTGCTGATTACCAATCTCGCGAAGTTCCGCTTCGTCGAAGGCGAAGTCCGGCTCGTACAGTTGATGCCCGGGGCGACTCTGGAGGACGTTCAGCAAAATACTGCGGCCGAGTACGTCGTCGCACTGGAGTCTCCGTAGGCCTGCGGGAACTGTCGTACGATCAGTTCGGGTTGCCTATATCCCCGATCGGCAAGATGACGTTATTAGCGGCAGCATACTCCTCCCACAGAACGATCATCTCCTGTAGTTTCTTGGGCTCCGCGACAGCGAGGTCGACGACCTCCCGAGGGTCGCTCGCGATATCGTAGAGCTGCCAGGTGTCGGAGCCGTTCTTGCCGTCGGCCCACAGGATCTTCCAGTCGCCCTGCCGAATGGCCCGGTGCCCGAACAATTCCCAGCCGAGGGCTTCGTCGGGGCCGTAGATCCTGTCGACGCGCCCGGTCAGTAACGGCAGTAACGACCGACCCGTCATAGGACGTACAGTACGTCCGGCGTAGATCGGTCCCGGATGCTCGGTCTGTGCCAGCTCCAAGAAAGTCGGCGCCAGATCCTGGATCGTCGCCACCGCCGTAGAAAAAGATCCCGGATTCGGGTTGCCTTCGTAGTTGATGATGACGGGCACTCGCAACCCTCCGTCGGTGACATAGGCCTTGAACAACCGCAGCGGCGCGGAGCTGACCTGTGCCCAGCCCGGCCCCGGGAACACGTAGGAGTCGAGTCTGCCCATGTTGGCGTAACTAAGATCATGGTTTGCCGGTACCCACGTTTCATTGTCGAGAAGGCGCATCCGGTCGTTACCCTCGGCGCCGTTGTCCGACATGAACACGATCACGGTATTCTCGTACAGTCCGCTGTCCTTGAGATAATCGATCAATCGCCCGACGTGATGGTCCAGCCGTTCGACCATGGCCGCATAGATCTCCATCGTCCGTACAGATCGCCGCTGATCTTCGTCGCTGAGTTCGTCCCACGGGGTTACGCGCGGCAGGCGCGGGAACTCGTCTATATCGCTCGGAACCAAGCCGGATGCCTGCGCTCCCTCGAGCCGGCGCTGCCGTAGGACGTCATAACCGTCGTCGTAGACGCCGTCGTACAGATCTAGATACTGTTCCGGGACCTGAAGAGGCCAGTGGGGCGCCGTAAACGCCAGCCACGCGAAGAACGGCGCACCATCATCCTTGTTGGCATCGATATTCTCGATAGTCCAGTCGGTATAGAAGGCGGATGAGTAGAAGTCGTCCGGCAACGAGTCCACTTGCACGCCGTCGTCGAGATAGACGGTTTCCGGGTAGACGGACAGCATCCGTTTCATGTCGGAAAAATGACTCGCACCGCCCTGCATCAGCGCGAAGGAATGCTCGAAGCCACGTTCGTGCGGGCGTGTGCCGGGCGTTGAGCCAATGTGCCATTTGCCGGCGAGGTACGTGTGGTAACCCGAATCCTGTAACAGAGTCGAGATCGTCACGAGGTCTTCGCTCAGTCTCCCCTCGAAGCCGGGTTGGCCGCGCTGATTCACGGCCGTGTGCTCTGCCATCGTCCCGAAACCCGTGAAGTGGTTATCCATGCCTGAGAGCAGCATGGCGCGCGCCGGCGAGCACGTCGGAGCCGCGTAGAAATTGGTCAGACTCAATCCCGTCGAGGCTAGGGCGTCGATATTCGGTGTACGGATCTCGCTGCCGAACGCCCCGATGTCGGTATAGCCCAGATCATCCGCAATGATGAGGAGAATATTCGGGCGTCTCGGCCCCGGGTCCGACGTGGCGGGATCCTCGCGGTCGATCGTGCACGCGTCGACGCTCAACGCCACGCTGACGATAACGCCGATGCCGAAGAATCTACGGACTAGAGACAAACGACGTGCCCTACCTGGGCGGAGCTTGAGGTGCCCCCACTCTGATCGGCTGATTATCCACGCCCGTCTGGATGCTCCAGTCATGACTCTCGTTGCGCGCCAGCGAGATCTCGTAGCTCTGGCGGACCGGTATACAGAATGTCAACGCGTCATCGCAGGCGAAGTAGAACACGTCCAAGTCGAGCGGCTCATCGGTACTTGCCGCCGTGACCTCCACCAGGAACTCACGCGGGTCCGCATCGGCAGGCGCCTCGACGTCGGGGCCGACGCCGCTCACCGGTGTCACCGTCACGCCCGGCGGCGTGTTGAACTGATAGGTAACCGGTCCGGCCTCGTTGTTCCAGTGCACGCGGTACAGCGGATCCAGATGAAAACCGAGATACATCGTCCCCGTGCCATCGGCGAGAATACCCAGATCGCCTTCGGCCCGAACCTTCACGTAGAACGGCACATCGGTGCTGTCCAGCACCGGGGAGATCTCGATGGGCCACATGTTGGCCGGCTTGTCGATACGCGGCACGATGCCCTTCCCCACCGTGGGCGGCGGCGGCTGAGTCGGCAGATCGAGATCGGCGATGGTCGTGGGATGCTCCACCGGGCCGACCAATCGTTCCAGGTCCGAGCGCACCTCGTCCGGACGGCTCCACGCACGCCGTGCGACCACGAGACCATCGGGCCCGACGATGAGTTCGGCGTTCGGCGCCTTACCGATCGAGTCATGGAATATGTTGTCCATGGTATCGGCGAGCCAGGTAAAGCTCGAGCCGAGCCGGCGTTTGGCCTCGGCGACGTGCATGAGTCGTTCCTCAATCGTCACCGGACTGACGTAGTTGTTGTACTCGGGATGCGCCAGAGGCTTGTAGATGTAGTAGAACGCAACGCCCCGCGAGGCATAATCTCTTTCGACCGTCTCCAAACTGGGGACGTTACGTAGGAAGGGGGGTCACGTCAGGCAGCCGAGCACGAACACCGTATATTGATCTCTCGCAAGTTCGCGAATATTCGCGGGATTACCCTGATCGTCGACGAGGGTGAGATCCTGTAACGGTTCACCGATTTGGGGGGCGGCCGCATCGAACCGGTCGATGACCGCTTGTATCGCGGCAGCGACTTCGGGAGACCGCTGCCCGCCCATTCCCGGCACTCCCTGTGCAAAAACCACACCGGCCAGCAGACTACCGCCCAGCGCAAACGCCATCGAACTCAAACTGCGTGCCATCACACCATCACCTCCAAAGAACAATCTAGAGCCCCGCCCGGTTTCTGTTTCGAGTCCCCGCAGGGCGACCCGTCGGGCCACCCGGCCCCTGGCTGCCTCTTCCCGGGTGACTCGGGCCGTGATTCATATCCTGTTGCAACCAGACCCGATAGCTCTGGTTGACGGGTAAACAGAACGTCAATGCATCGTCGCAAGCGAAATAGAAGACGTCCAGGTCCAAGGGTTCGTCAACGTTGTCCGCCGTAACTTCCACGAGAAACTCACGCGGGTCCGCATCGGCAGGCGCCTCGACGTCGGGACCGACACCGCTCACCGGTGTCACCGTCACGCCCGGCGGCGTGTTGAACTGATAGGTCACCGGTCCGGCCTCATTATTCCAATGCACACGATACAAAGGATCCAGATGAAAGCCGAGATACATCGTGCCGTTGCCGCTAGTCAGGACGCCGGGATCCCCCTCTGCGCGGATCTTGACATAGAAAGGCTGAGCAGAACTCTCGAGCACCGGCTCGAGTAGCAGCGTCATCATGCCGCGGGGCCTGTCGATCCGCGGCACCACGCCCTTGGCTACCGTGGGAGGTGGCGGCTGGGCCGGCAGATCGAGATCGGCAATCATCGTGGGATGATCCACCGGGCCGATCAAGCGCTCCATGTCTCGGCGCAGCGTTTCGGGAGCGCTCCAGGTGCGAGCTGCGACGACGATGCCGTCGGGATCGATGACGATCTCGCTGTTGGGCGTCTGCCCCATGTAGTCGTGAAACACGTGATCCATCGTGTCTGCGAGCCACATGACCGAAGTACCGAGGCGTCGCTTGGCTTCCGCCACATGCATCAACCGCTCCTCGATGGTTACCGGAGTCAGGTATCCGTCGTACTCGGCGTGCGCGAGCGGCTTGTAGACATAATAGAACTGGACGCCCTTGGGCGAGTAGTCTCTTTCGACCGTCTCCAAACTGGGGACGTTAGCGAGAAAGGGGGGTCACGTCAGACAACCGAGGGTCATCACCGTGTAATGGCCACGGGTGATGTCTCTCAGATTCGCCGGATTCCCTTGGTCATCGACGATCGTGAGGTCGGGCACCCTGTCACCGACTTTCGGTCCGTTTTCGAACCGAACATCGGGTGGCAGCAGCGCGCCCTGCGCGAGGATCGAATTCACCGGGATAGCGGCGAGCACGAGCAGTAGTAGAAGCATGCGTCTGCACATCGAATTTCCCCTCTTAAATGCCGTAGTGTGGCGTCTGAGCCCTTTCAACCCGCCGATAGCTAGTCGATCGTGTTGACCTCCATTATGCCGCCCCATTCGCCTCCCGAGAGTATCCAGTCCCGTGACGCCTGTGCGATGCGGTCGAGCTCTGCCTGCGTGGTGCAAGTTGTTTGCGGAATGCGGGAGCCGAGTCGGGGCTCGTGGACGCATATAATTTCTGGACCCTCGTCCGGAGCCGGGCCAGCTGCGGCCAACAGCGGAATCTGCCGGGCGCGAACTCGAATCGCCTGCAATTCGTCCGGATCCAGAACCTCGGCCTGTGCCAAGCCCAACTCCACATCGCAGATCTCGGCAAGCCAATTTGCATCGATGACCGCTCTGCCCATGTCCTCGCCATCGACCGGATCATTAGATGAAACGACCGAGCTTCTGCGCGGCGGTTCGTCGTAGAAATTCAAGGTCGCACTGCCTTCGCCGCGATCCGGGTCGGCGCGAAAATATGCAAACCCTCTTTCCAGCGTCAGCCAGGCGGCGCCGCACATCAGCCGCTGACCCGCCTCGGCTGCCGGGATGTCTGAGAGTGAACTGTCGTACTCGATGTCTGAACTCCCCCGTTTTCGATCGACCTCCTCGAACGGGTATGACCTTGTTCCCTGCGCAAGGACTGCCGAGGTCGTGACACACACCACACTCAAGACGGCTAGACCGCGGATCAAGCTCTTGTGCGCCATTGGTCTGTCCTCAATCTCTCTAACTAGATGGCTATTCTACACTCGATCGGCTGCCGACGGTCCAGGCCGGCGACAGCTATACCTTTCTTGAGATTTCTTCGTTTGACCGGCACGGAGAGGCCGCGATAGCATCAACAGACCCATAGTGCCTGACTGGCCAAGGAGTCCAACATGCATCCTCGTACTACCTTCCCGTTCCTGTTGCTGGTCCTCGCAAGCCTGTTGCAAACGAGTCTCGTCGTCGCCCAGGGGACGCCTCCCCAGTTTCGATTCGCTGAGGACGGGCCAAAGGTCGGCGATCTGATTCCCGATCTCACGATCGTCGATGACCAAGGGAATCCGGCGAATCTGAGAGACATCACGCGCGGCCACTACACGACGATAACCCTCGGCTGCCTTACGTGACCCCCCTTCTTACGTAACGTCCCCAGTTTGGAGACGGTCGAAAGAGATTATTCTCCCCAGGGTGTCGTCTTTTATTATGTCTATAAGCCCCTCGCGCACCCGGAATACAACAACTACATCGCCCCGGTGACCATCGAAGAACGGCTGATGCACGTAGAGGAAGCCAAGCGAGTCTTGGGCACCTCGGTCAACTGGCTCGCAGACACGATGGATAACGTGCTTCATGACGCCATGGGCAAGACGCCAAACAGCGAACTCGTCATCGACCCCGATGGCGTCATCGTCGTCGCACGCGCCTGGAGCGATCCGCAGGAGCTGCGCCGGGACCTGGAGCGCCTGATCGGCCCGGTCGACCATCCCACGACCATCGCCGATCTCGATCTGCCAACCCAGCCTCCGACACCGACCGTGGCTAAGGGCATCGTGCCGCGTATCGACAAGCCGGCCGGCATGTTGCCCATCCAGATCACCCCGGTATTCAACGACAGCGAGACTCCGTTCTACGTCAAGATTCGCGCCGAAGGCGATCCCGGGATTCTCGCGAATGGCACGGGCACGATGTATCTCGGCTTCCATCTGGATCCGCTCTATCACGTGCACTGGAATAACGAAGCCGGGCCGGTTACCTATCAGTTCAACACGCCGCCGGGCGTGACGGTGACGCCCGCGAGCGGCGTCGGCCCCGACGTCGAGGCGCCGGCGGATGCCGACCCACGCGAGTTTCTCGTGAATGTCACGGCAGCGAGTATCGATCAGCCGTTAGAATTGGACGTGTTCTACTTTGGCTGTGATGACGCACTGACGTTCTGCATACCGGTTAACCAGACCTACGAGATCACGCTGGCGCGGGACGAGAGTCATGACTGGAGCATACAAACCGGCGCCGACGGACCGATCCTGGGCGGCGGCCCGGGTGGAGGACGCGGTGGTGCCGGTGGCGGTCGCGGTGGTCGCGGTGGCGGCAGAGGAATGCCGGACCTGACGAGCCTCGACACCAACGGCGACGGGCGAGTCAGCCGTGACGAGGCGCCCGAGCAGATGCAGCGCTTTTTCGGCCAGATGGATAGTAACGGCGACGGGTTCATCACGGCGGACGAACTTCAGGCCGGACCCGGGGCGGGTGGAGCGCAGCAACGACGCTAGCGAGCGCTAGACCAAGATATGTCTCAGTAGATTAAATAGAAAAGTCAGCCGCGCGCCCGACCACGGTCGGCGCGCGGTTTTTTTTTGCAGTCAAAACTCCTCGTAACTCGCGTCCTCTAAGACGCAGTCAAACGGCAAGCGTGTCAGGCCCGGCCGATGGACATACGTACGGGTTGTGACCCACGGCGACGCAAACGCTACCGGATCGTCGTTCGTTATCTCCAATACAAACGAGTTACCGTCGCTGCTGAGCGTCAAACGCTCGACCGTGTGTAACGACTCGGTCTGGGGTATGCCGGTGATGGTGGAAATGTAGCCCGACGAGTAGCCGATCGTGTCGATGATCAGCGTCGAGCCCTCGTACCGACCGATCGAGTGCCCGACCTGGCGGGCGGGTAGACCGGACGCGTGACTCTCCTGATCTAGCGGAATCGACCGTTCGAAATCCAGGTACTCGTGAATAAGGACGACGCGGTCATCGGTTTGCACGATCTCTGTCGGCGTGGGGTTATCCCAGAGGCGGCTGATGCTGGCCGGGCTACAGCTATAACCCGGATCATCGACGAAAAGATCGTAACCCTCCAGTATCTGCCTTCCGGCGGCCGTATAGTCCGGTGTTCTAGTATCTCGTTCCTGCCCGCCGTCACGGGACCCTATCCAGATGCCACTGAGATCGGGTACGCCGTCCGCTGCCGGCAACGCCGAGCACCAGAGGATCGCAACCGGAATCAGGACCCGGCGCAGGCATCGGCCGAAACCCCTCATCAGATCAACTTGTCGGGCTAAGCCCAATCGTAACGGTGACGCCGTGCCTCGAGTCGTCATTAGTAGTCTCCAGTTAGGCGCGCGCCGCGGCTTCACTATTGAATTTCGCAGGCATCATCTTCGTTACGGCGATACCAGGCAGACCCGGGCAGGGCCGTACACGCGACGACGCTGCCGTCGGAATAAACGATAGCCCCTCCAATCAGCGTCAGTACCGACTTCAGCGACCTCAGATCTTCATCCGCCACGGTCAGGTAGTCGTCTGAGAGCACGACCAGATCGGCCAGCTTGCCTGGTTCTATCGACCCAAGGTGGTCCTCCTCCTGTGCGAACCAAGCGCTGCCGATCGTGGAGATTCGCAACGCCTCCATCCTTGTGATTCGCTGATCCGCCAGGATCGGGTCGCCGCTGGACGTATTTCCCGTCGTCATGTGATAGATCCAGACCCACGGCGAGTACGCACCCGCATCGCTGCCGGCCCCGACGACCACGCCGCTATCCAGTATCTGGCGGAACGGTGGCCCGATATCGCCCATCGGGAAAAAGCCGTGATACCAATGCATCTGCACGGCGACGCCAGCCCCGATTCGTCGGAGCCGCGCAAGAATGTCGTCATCGATCTCCTGTACATGGGAAAGATTCCAATGAAGATCGGCGATCGGCGTGTTCGCGTTGACTCGCTCGAATGCGCTCGTGTGCATCTCAAGCTCTTCCGCATCCACCGAGTGCTGATGCACGAGCCAACCGTTCGTCGCGGCGATCGTGAACGCCTGTTCGAATAACTCCAGCGGCTGAATCGGTGTCGTCTCCGCGACGATGTTTTCCCCGAATCCGGCGATCCTGAACATCTCATCGCCGAACCCCGCCATCATATTATCCACCCGTGCCTGAATAGCCGCTGTGCCGGAGGCGACCGTGACCGCCGCCTGGATCTGAGCGCGTATCCGAACGGTTAGAGCGCGTTCGCGCCAGAGAGCGAGTGCCGCGTCATAGTCATGGTATTCATCGAAACGACCCGGCCCCGGAAACGAGCCTCCCCCCTCGAGGATGGTCGACATGCCGACCGTGTTGGAGTGTTGCATCAGTTCCGTCAGCGTGCGCTTCCTGTCGTCCAGCGTCTGGTCCTTGATCAGCACCGCGTACGCCGATTGCGCGTCGGTCGCCGACGGGCTGGGCGGGCCCGCGATCGAGCCGTCATCGGCAACCGTGATGCCGTTCGCCTCCAGATAGGCTTTTCCCTGACTATTCGTGGCCCCCGGCCCCGCGGGGTACTGCATCATGAAGACCGGGTGGCGGGGCGCCGCGATGTCGAGCTCCTGGCGCGTCGGGAGTCTCTTCTCGGCGAATTGCGACGGATTCCATGCATCGACGATCGTGATGAAGTCGTTGCCGGTCAGATTACCCGCCGCCACGGGAACGGTCGCCGCGCGTTCGGTGATCGCCTGCTGTACCTCGCTGATCGAGAATGCAGTCTCGATCGCGCGAACATCATAGCCCGGCCGCATGGCGCCGCGGAGATAGTGTGAATGAACGTTGATGAGGCCCGGAACGACTGTCCGCCCCCCAAGGTCTATGGTCTGTACACAGGCGTCCGCGCTCGCCGCTTCGCCACCGACCGCGAGAATTCGATCACCTCTAATTCTGACAGTCACCGCAACCGAATCGTTGTCATCAACGGTCAGAATCTGTCCGTTCGTTAGCACGAGATCACGAATGCCGGCGCAAGACGCACTCGATGGCGGCACCGCCTGACCGCCCTGATCACAGCCCGACATCCAACCCGCAAGCGTGATGAGCGCAGCAGCGAAGCTGCAGCGCCACGACCCTATTCTTATCGTTCTCAACATGGCACCCGCACCGTTAGCGATTGACGCGCCGGTCGACTCGGCGATCAGGTTTCTGGAGAGCCCTTCTGCAACTCGAACTGATCGATGATCTCACCGGCAATATTCTTGAAATAGCAGCCTGCCTTATCCGGCTCGCCGCCCACTCTGAAGGTGCAGAACAACGCGCCCGGCAGCGCGTCCTGGTCGGACGTATAGATCGATGCCCACCAGTCGCCCTCACGAAGCTGCGGCCTGACTTCTTGCCCGCCCGTGCCGATCACGGCAACGAAGCTTTTTCCCTCCTCGATGATCAGCGTGCCGCTCTTAGACGCGACACTCGGAGTTTCGAAACTGTCCATCAGGTGGGTGCGAGAGTAGCTGTGCTCGTGACCCGTCACGATGATCGCTCCGGCCTCACGGCAGGCCCGGTAAGGACCCCAGCCGACTCTGTCCTGCTTGCGGCCGACCTGCATCTCCGTCTGATTCATGTGCCAGGAGCAGATCTCCCACGTCGCATCGCTCGCGCCGAGTTGCTCCCGGATGAAAGCGATGTGCTCCGGGTTGTCCGGTTCCCTGGGTACCCAGCCTGCCCCGGAAAGAATGAAGAACAGGCCGGCGTAGCTACACGCCGCCTTGACGCCGAGGTCGCCGATGCAACTGGCCCCCTCGACTCTATCTAGACGAGCCTGCAGCTTGGCCTGATAGCCGTCCGGTCCGTCCCACGCCCGAGTGTCGTGATTGCCGATGGAAGCGAAGTAAGGGAAGTCAGGCCCGAGCTCCTCGGTGACCATCGCATCCCACGCCGCAGGGTCGTTCGCGTAGTCCAGGTCGCCCTGGTGAAGCACGAGGTCTGCGCCTTCCGCGACGACCATTCGCAGTACGGCGCGCGCGTTCTCGCTCAGTCCCTGGTCACCGAAGAATGCCACCGTGACCGACTCCGGTGTCGGCGAGCAACCGGAGAAAACGGCGATCGAGACGCCCATAATCAGCCCGTGTCGTAATCGTGTCATCGTCTTCCTCTCGTTATCGCGCTAGCCGGGAGCGACGAACAGTCTATAAGGATACGTTCGCTGAGCCAATATTTGCGATCCCGAAGTTACAGTTCCTTGCCGATCTTGAAGTCAATGGAGAAACGGCCGCCGCCCCGAACGACGAAGACGAGTGACGCGATACACCACAGGAGGGGCATCTCCAAACCACCCTCATTCCACCAGTAGCCGAATAGCCCGGCGACCTGAAAGACCGAGATGAACAGAAAGATCGCGAGCGCCGCCGCCGCCAGCCGCGTGAGCAACCCCAACGCAAGAAGGATACCGCCGAAGAGTTGAACGAATGTGATCAGCAGCGCCCAAAAATAGGCGGGCTCGTAGCCCTGAGATGCCAGGAATCCCCCAAACGACTCAAGGCCGGCGCCGAACTGAGGAGCCGCCGTGGGCTGGACCCCGGTAAACCATTCGGGCAGCGTTTGCCTGCCGAAGAAGTGCTCATAACCATGCGGAATCATGATCCCACCGGTTACGACCCTGAGCACAAGCCCAGTGTAAGCCGAAAGCCGATCGTAAATCGGCCTAAGCGCAGGTATGAGCAACTCCGTCGCGCGCTCTTCACTGGCCATTTCGAACCTCTCCGTTTCGCTAAATAAAAGTCATCACCTGCTCGGCAACACGCCGACGCAGGCGACAATTCGAATTGTTCGATCCGCCTTCGTCCGAAAGCTGCCGTTCCGCTGATGGCCTACGATGCTTGGTTCCGTCCGTCAGCTACCGTGTCACCTGAATCTAGCTCTACAAGCCACGTACGCACAGGCTGATTTTCGGGGATCCTGACTCGCACCTCATAGGTTCTTCCCGCAATAGCATCGAAGCAAAGGACCGAATTCAGCCTTGCTGTCGTTACTGCACCCGTAGCCGGGGTGTACACAAGCCGAATCGTCACGCATCTGTCGCCGGGTAGAACTCGAAACTCGGCGATATCTGGCAGATCCTGATCATCAACAGAGGTGAAAAAAGATCGCGCCGGAAAATTACCCGAACCAAAGAGAGGCGCATCGACGGTCACGCTTGTGGTCTTGATCAGGGCTGTCTCGGCATCTGGCCGCGGCGGGCCGTCATACGCCTGAAATGAAGTACACGATGCCGCGACCAGACAAAACAGGATAGCGGTGAACGTTGTTCTAATTTTCATATCTAAACCCCCCTAGATAAGAAGAAGTAACTACCATCCTTAGAGTAGCGTATTTTTTGCTTCGGCGGAGACATGGCCTCGGGCGAATTGACTCTAGTCATCCTCGCTCAGGTCCTGGGCAACACTGATCGTGAGCTGAACTTGCCGCCCCACCGGTGCGGGTGTGCGATTCGATAGATAGGCGGTCAGTGACAGTCGCGATCCGCCCGGTAAATCGACGGGTGTCTCATATATATATGGCGTCGGCCATTCGAGCGGTACATCGGTCGCGAACAACAGAATTTCCACTGCGCCGTTCGGGCGTGTTGCTGAAACCTCGATCGACGCAACACCGGCCGGCAACGCCGGCCACAAAGCCAGCACCCGAGCGTCCGCGGCTAGCTGCGTTTCGGCGTGGAGGCGATGGGCGGTTGCGTCCGCCGGAACCTCGCCGGACGCGATGAGCACGATGTCGGACGGTGAGACGGGCGCCGGACTAGCCGCGAAGTGCAATCCGAGACGGCCCGGCTCGACGATGACTTGACCCGGCTCGGTCGTATGAATCTCGGCAACTATCCTGTCCCCCGCGGCGACCCGATAAGCCATGTGTTCAGGCAGGCGGCGAAAACCGTGCCACGGCGTCCAGGTCGCCAGCCACTGTCCCGTTGCGTCGAGCGTAAACACGGCGGCACGAATCGCGCTGCGGTTCTCGGGCTGATACTCGAGTGCGCTCAACCAGCTCTCCCCAGTCAAGCCGAGATCGACGACTGAGCGCTGCACTCGCGTCGGCGCCTCGCGCGTCGTGATCGTTGCCGGCACTGTCGCCGGTAGCGAGACGTTGAGGTCCGGCTCACCGAGTTCCCAGGCATCGAAATCGATCTGAGCACTGATCTCCTCTCGCGACGCGGCTTCGGGATCGAGCACATTCAGGAATACCGTGCCTGTGTTACGCGGCCCCAGACCCTCGACCCAGGACACGATGAATCGCTTCTCGCGTAAGGTCAGAGTGTTCGCGTTCGCGAACTCGCCGTATCCGGGCACGGCAGCCCACGGCGGCATGTGCCGCGCGAGTATCTGATCGTAGCTAGCTTCTCGCCGCAACCATGTCTCTTCGTACGTCGAGAGCGAGAATGACAGACCACCTGCGACGTGACACATGACGCAGTGCTCGTTCAGAATCCGGACGATCTCGCGGTCGAACAGCACGGTATTGGTCGTGGCCGCGTGCGGGAAAACCTCGCTCGGATAGATCCAGCAGGCCGCCAGAACAGCCTGCGCGGCCACAAATTCAGCGACCGCTTTCATCGCATGCCTGGTCAATTCGTCTCTATTCGTTGTCCAAGACATCGAAAGTAAACGCAAACGTATGGATTTCGTCTCGCCATCGAAACTGCGTGAAGGCGCGGTAGCGTCCCGCCCTGGGCATGAGGCCGTCGAACGTGACTTCGGGCCCACCGCGCAGCGTTTCGGGGTCGACCCCCATCGGGATCATGAAGAGCATCGGGCCGCTTTCTTCATCGAATCCCGTCGTCAGGTCGATGGGGTGCGAGTGCACGTAGTCGACCATGTCCTCGCTCAGGATCAGTGTATGACCGAACGCGCCGAGGTAGGTCTGGAGATCCGTAACGGGCCGGCCCGTGCTCGCATCCGTTAGATAGAAATTCAGATGGCCGTAGAGACCCGCAACGAACGTCGCCGGAGCATAAGACAGCGTCGCACTCAGGTCGCCGACCGTCTTGGTTGGATCTCGATCGGGCACGAGCCGGGCACTCGCGGCTACGAGGTCACCCGAGTAACCCGCCGTCACCAGGGGGCGTGCGATGAACTGCGCCGTGCCGCCGCGGGGCACGAAGTCTGACAGCACTTTGTAATAGCCCGGTCGCGGCAACACGACATCGATGGACCACGTGCCGTCGGAACCCTGCACGGGATGGATGTGTTCGAAGTGCTGCATATCCTGGCTGATGACAAATAAATGATAACGTTGCTCGTGTACCCGCGCGAAATCCTGCACCGGTTCTCCCGTGCCGGGGTGAGAGACTTTGAACAGCAGCGTTAAGGTCTCGCCCGCTCTCGGCAGCGCAGGCACCGTCTGAAAATCGAGCCGGTAGTCTCTGACATCGAAAGGCGTCGAAGGCACAAGCGTCATGCCGTCACGCGGACATACGCCTGGGCCATCGGCCGTATAGTCAGAATGAATGGGGCACATGTAGGCGACAAGATCGTTTAGCGCAGACTCGGGCCCGAACGACTGTTGTGCGTAAGCCGCCACCGAGACGAAGATCGTTGCCGCGACGACCGAGAGCGCCCGTGTCATCGATGTGGGCTCGTCGCGTTGCTCTCGTAAGTGCCCGATCCGGGGCCAGGCAGTTCGTCGCTGCGCGGTCCCGTGTAACGCCCAACATGAAGACCCGTGTCGCTGTCCGCCCAGTAGATCAACCCATCCTTGAACACCGGATACGTCCTTGCCACGCCGTGCGGAACCGTCACCGCATGGCCGACTTCGCGAGGCATATAGGGATTGGAGATGTCGATCGCCCTGATCCCATGGCCGTACCAACTATTGAAAACGATATTCTTGAAAACCGTCGGGTTATGGTTTTGTTGGCGCACACGGCGCCTGGGCTCACCATTGGGCTCGGCGTTAGCCTGGTCGAAACATTCGCCGATCTCGTTGTCGGGAATGGCGAACGCGCCGATCATCGTAGGCGTCGCTTCGACTTCGACCGAAACGATTCGCGCGTGCATCAGCGGACAACCGAAGTTCTCGTCGGTGAGCCACACGAATGCAGGCCGATTTCTGTCATTACCGCGAACACGAGCCGGACGATCGGGCACGAACACGGCGCTGTGAATGCCGGTCGGAAGAGAGTTGTTTGGCGGATGGACATCGACACGCGAACGCGTCAACAGCACGAGATAGCGTGCCGCTTTAGCCTCTGCCGGCGCAGCGGAGTCGAGAAACGCCTGAAGCCCGGGGTCATCGCTGACGACCATGTGCAGGCAGTCATCGGCAAGCGTAGATAGCCTGGCCGCGTCGATCACGCCGTTGACGGACACGATCGTCGAGCGTTGATTGCATTCCGCCGTGCCCGCGATCAGATCGGCGTCGGTATGGCTCGCGATGGCCGCGGAATTGAGCACATAAAACCCGGCATTACCGCCCGCGACGTAGACACGTTCACCGTCGTTAGTGACCGACAACGAGTGCAGCATATTATTCTGCCGGTTCTGGAAATTGCCGGGCTGGTCCGAGCGGTTACTCAAGTGACTGAAATCGGCAAAGCGGCCGTCCGCGAACAGACCGGTCGCGTCGGGACGCTCATTGATCGGCGGTCCACCGACCTCTTGCAGGCTGAAGCCCGCGAGCACTCGCGGCCGGTCGAGCACGTCGCCGGTCTTTTCGTCAGTGACTGCTAGAACGATGGCATCGGGAATTCGCAGCGACGGATTCTCGGGATCGGGCAACCCCCCGCCCGCGAACATCGCGACGTAAACGAGCACTCGACTGGAGTTGGCCGGGTCATGCCAGAGAAAGAATTCGTGCGAGGGAGCAGCGAAGTCGTGAACCTCGCTCTTACGAACGGGCAGGCAAGTCTGCATGTCGATCTCGAACGTCTCCATGCGCCCGATCGTCCTCGTCCCCGCGTTGCGCGCCAGCAGCATGCGATCGTCGCCGTTCGCGTCGGCGTACACCAGCGCACGCAGTTCACGATCGTCGAACCCCTCGTTACCGAGACTCATGGCGGGAAGTTCTCCGACCTTGACCGGCGGCATCGTTGCCGGATCCGACTGAATCCGAAATATGTCGATCTCGCGGATGACTCCGGGACCATTGCGGTGGCCGACGAAAATGCAGCTGCCGGCGATGCCCATACCGCGCGCGTCACCGGCTCCATCGAGGTCACCTCCGCGCCATGCGCGCGTGCCATCGTCGCGTTCGGACGGCACCGTGATCACCCAATGCAGATGCTCGAAGTTACGGAACAGATGAAGTTCTTTCTCGAGGAGGGCGAAGCCTGCTCTGGCCTCCTCCGCCGACGAGAACGGATCGATTCGCCCACGCTCGTCGACGCGAACGGATGGCATCTCACCGATCGGCGTATCGAATGTGCTTGGCTGGCACCCGGCCGGGTCGCTGGAATAATCGACGCACTGCGCGTTCACCGCCGCGGGCCCGGCCACTGCCAGCAGCGCGCAGATCAGCGGCGGCAAGACGACACTCCTGAGCCGCCGACGACGAGTTCTCGTATCAGTTACGTCCATCAGATCAGTCCTTCGCGGGTTGTTTAACGACGCGCATGGGGCGCTAACATCATCAGCGCGCTGTTCTCCATCGACTCCGATGGATCGTTTCCAGCGTTTGCTATCGGCCCGCCGGATTCTGGACTGGACCCGGCCCGCCCATCGTGAGCACGACGCCGGACGCCTTCGTCACGCTACGACCAGCCATCGATGAATCCGATGCCCTCGAAGGGCTGCCCCGAACCGTGACGACTTCACCGGGCACCAGGGAATCGCGGGTCCAACCGGCCCTCGACATCATCCCGGCAACGCCTAGCGCGTAGACTCTGAGTTCCTTCGTCTCGCCACTCTCCTCGGTCACCTCAAGCACCAATTCCGGATGTGGGTTGACCAACGCCCAGCGTTTCACCACCCCGGTGACCTCCACCACCTCGTCCATGAAATAGAACGTGACCTGCGTATGGTGAGCCCGCACGGTCGCAGACATCAGTAGGACCAGACAGGTCAATGCAGCGAGTGTCCAAAATTTCATGTGATTCCTCTCCTGATGACGTGTTAGCGCTACGCCCGGCCTAGTCGTCGTACTTCGATGGGAGCGATTCCAATTGTCGCCTCGATTGCTCCAGGTCGCACTCCCCCCAACTCTGAGGTCCGACGTTCGACCGGTTGAGTTGACGTACCCAGGTGTACGGCTCGGTCAGAAACAGCGGATCCTCGAGCGTAATCGCCATCTCCATCGTATCAGGGGCGATACGCGTATAGCGCTCGGTCAGACGCTTACGCACCGAAGTGGCGATATGGCCGTGATCGTCCATCCCGTCGGGATCGAAGGTGAAGTTCGTGGTCTCGATGACGAGCGTCTCTCCGTCATACCAACCTATCGAGTGCCCCATATAAAAGAGTTCGCCGACGAAGGGGTGGCGCCGACCGTCCATCCAGACGGTACGAACCGTATCATCGTGCTCGTAGCGAATAGTGAGCCGGTCAGACTTCTGACTGATAGCCCAGGGGAAGGAATCACCCAAGAGCGACGGTAGTGACGCCGGCGCGCAATCCCACATCGCCGCCAGGGGTTCATCAAAGAACACCGCCCAGGCGCGTGCCCTCGCATTCAACGGCAGCTCATCCACCGAGATCGCGCAGCCGGCTCGTACATTGCCGAACTGGTCAAGGTTCCATTCACCGCAGGAATACGGCTGTCTTTCGATCCGCCAGTTTCCAGAAAAATCCGGCACATCATCTGACTGGGCCACGAGGGTCCCCGGAGCAACGGCCATCGCGAGTGCCGCGAACACGAAGCAGGCCGCATCAGTCCACGTTGTTTGCTGCGATACTCTTTTCATTCTTCTAGATCCTCCCCGCCGGGTTTTTATAAGTTCTGTGAGCACCCGATGACGAATTAAGGATGCGCTTGTCGGGACAGGATCGCAATATGTAAACGTTCGGCAAATGGATCGTGATTGGCGCCGCGCCGCTGGGAAGCCGATCTGCCGATCGTCGATGCGGGGGCGATTCAAGCAGCTACGGGCAAGTGTTATAGTGGCCGCCTTTCCGCGAACCGCGGTTCGATATCTCAAGCGGCTAAGAAGACCGTATGACTTATTGCTTTCGTAATCCTTCGGCAACTGACTCAGTGGGGAACCCGGAGTTGGAGAGTATCAATGGCTAAATCAATCTGGTTGACATGTTTTGCCGGCGTCGCTGCTGTTTCGGCCACGACCTGGGGGTATGAGGTATTTCAAGGGCCGACCGAGCTCATACAATATGATCCCGCCAAGGCCTTCGAGGGCTACACGATGTTCGGTCCTCAATCGGACCAGAACGTCTATCTGATCGACATGCACGGGCAGGTGGTTCATATATGGCCCACGCCCGAGGGTTGGCCCCGAGGAGTCTCGGCAACACACGCTCGTTTGCTCGAAGACGGTACCTTGGAACGCGGGAGCGGACCTTTGTTCCAGATCGTCGACTGGGACAACAATGTAATCTGGGAACATAGGGAAGAGAGACCCGGTATCACTGCCCATCACGAGTTTCGAAATATCTGGAACCCGAAGCTCGGCGCCCGGACCCTGATGTATGTGGCGTCCATGGAGCGGACTCATGAGGAAGTCCTGGCGCTCGGGGCGGATCCCGCGGTCAGGGACGACTATGCGTCCGAGCCCGACGGCCTGGTCGAAGTGGATATGGACGGCAACGTCATCTGGCAATGGAACATCAGCGACCATACTGTCAACGACGTCAATCCAGACCTGCCGAACTATGGCGTGATCAGCGAGCATCCGGAAAAACTGGATCCCAATTTCGGCTATGGCGTGAACGGCAGCGTGTTCGGCGACTGGATGCACACGAACAGTTTCGATTACAACGAACATCTCGACCAGGTGGTCATCAACAACTCGACGTTCAGCGAGTTCTATGTCATCGATCACGGCGCAACTTTTGTGCCCGGAGACGCCGAGCGGAGTATCGAGCTTGCGGCGAGCGACGCGGGCGATTTCATTTACCGATGGGGCAACGCGTGCGTCTACGACTCGGGCGACTGCCCGTCGATGAGCGATGAAGGACTATCGAGTAGCAATGGGCATCAGCAGGTCTTCTTCTCCCACGACATACAGTGGATCGATGAGCGGGAATCGGCGTCCATGGACGAGGAACTTCCGGGCGCCGGCAATTTCATGATCTTCAATAATGGGGCACGACAGCCCGGAGCGAGCTATTCATCCGTGTTCGAGATCGATCCCTACGACGGGCCCAGGGAGGAAGGGCGCTATATCCCACAGACGGTCGCGGGCTTCGAGCTGACGCGACCCGTTGCGGGAGGCATGGGCGCCGCACCTCAGAATACCTCCAAGCAGATCGTCTGGAGCTTTTCGTCAACGCTACCGAACGCGTTCTTCAGTTCCTACATCGGGGGCGCGCAGCGGCTTCCGAACGGTAATACGCTGGTCTGCTCCGGCGCACAGGGCCACCTGTTCGAGGTGACTGCGGAAGGTGAGGTCGTATGGGAATACGTCAACCCGGTCGGCAGAGCGCGGCAAAGAGGTGGCGGACCCGGCGGGCCTGGCGGAGCGGCCGGACCCGGAGGACCTGGCGGACCCGGCGGAGCGGCCGGACCCGGAGGGCGCGGAGGACGCGGCGGACCTGACGGACCCGGGGGGCGCGGCGGCTTCGGCGGACCCGGTGGGCCTGGTGGACCCGGTGGGCCTGGTGGACCCGGTG
>SMVA01129133.1_pt1 | contig 21726 bp, 17 predicted proteins | sample 2456451 | NCBI WGS metagenome assembly SMVA01 (sample SAMN11095933, study PRJNA526329) | marine sediment metagenome | biome: Marine sediment; feature: Surficial sediment; material: Deep marine sediment; isolation source: Hadal surficial sediment | place: Pacific Ocean | collected 2014-05 | depth... | reverse complement strand
GGTGAGAATTTCTCGCTAAATTTCGGATTAAATGGGGTCAGACCCCAATTAATCCTCCAATCGGTTCCGCCTCGATTGCGCTGTCCTGCGCCGCTCGGCTCCAACGACGCTCGAAATACCACCGGCGCCTGCTCCACGCCCGACGAAGCCACGGTGGCATGGTTCGCTAACAGTGGACCCCGACCGGGTAGGCCGCCGTTGGTTGACGGGTCAGGTTATGTGGGGTGCACGACGCCGATTTTGACGCTGCGGGTCTCGGCGTGACGCTGGCGGCACCGGGCCAGGATCTGTTCGGTCTCGAAGCGGAAACGGGCCGCCCATTCGGGGCTGGTCGCACGGACGGTCAGAATCCCGTCGTGATCGAGATTACAGCTGACCATTTGGGCTGCGAGATCGGCTGGCAAACCTGCGCGAATATGGTCAGTCAGACCTAATTTCGCCTGGGCTTCAGCAGCCAGCCGACCGACCGAAGATTGGGCGTTAGAAATCAGATCCGACAAAGACTTAGGATGATTATTTGACATAATGCATTAAATTTTTGCGGATTTTTGCAGAGTCCGTTCCTTGTCTTGCCCCAACCCGTTCGGCATAGTCTACCCCGTAAGGGCAAACCCGTCGAAAGGCGGGGACGCAAAACCACCGGTCTACAGGGACTTTCCTATCGACAGCGGGGTTACCAGATGTGGGTTTTAAATGAGGCTTTTTCGGGGTTTGCGGGTATGAAAAAGCCGCTCAAATTGTGCGTCCAGCAGTCCGCCGCGAACGGGGCGTTCGCCGGAATATTGCAGGGGTCGGGACGAATCTCATGAAAATTATTCTGTTGGCGCGCAACAGCGCGCCCGCTCGGACCATAGAATTCTCCCTGCCACTCGTCGCGGCGGGCTTCGTCGCGTTTGTCCTTTTGCTGTCCGGCGGCGTCGCCTACCAGATCTCCGGTTCGCTGGGACCGATTCAGCCGCTCGCCGATATTCATGCACTCAAGGCCAGCCTCGTCGAACAGCAGGGCGAACTCGAGCGCCTGCGGGGCCGCGGTCAGCAGCAGATGGACGCCCTCACACAGCGAATGGGCCGATTAAACGCGAGTGCCATACGGCTGGATGCCCTCGGGCGGCGTTTGACGAGTATGGCCGATCTGGATGACGGCGAATTCGATTTCGACCAGCAGCCCGCCCTCGGCGGGCCGCTCGAACCGGTCATGATTCCGGCTTCCGGTCGGATCACGGACTTCTTCACGGATATAAATTCCATGGATCGCAGGTTGCACGACCAGCAACAGCAGCTGATCGTGCTCGAAGGTCTGCTGCTGAATCGCAAGATTCACGACCGTGTTTATCCGAAAGGTCGACCGGTTCGCGCCGGCTATGTTTCGAGTTATTTCGGTCGGCGAACGGACCCATTCACAGGCAAGACCGCCAACCACAAAGGCGTCGATTTCGCCGGCAAGGCAGGCAGTGACGTGCTTGCGGTCGCGGGCGGTGTGGTGACTTATTCGGGGCCGCGCTATGGCTACGGCAACATGGTCGAAATAAATCATGGCAATGGATACGTTACGCGTTACGCTCACAACGACACGAACCTGGTCGTGCCGGGCGATCAGATTCAGCCCGGACAGGTTATTGCCTTGATGGGATCCACGGGTCGCGCAACGGGCCCGAACCTGCATTTCGAAGTCTGGCATCGCGGCCGGCCGGTCGATCCGGTCAAGCATATCCGCCAGACGACCTGATTCCCCGTTCCACCTGATACCCGTACAATACCGGACGTCGATCCGGGTGTATGTGCGTGCTCCTGTGCTAGAGAGGTAAGTGTTTGGCCAACGTTCTCAGGAAATTGTTTGGCAGCCGCAACCAGCGGCTGTTGCGTCGTTATGACCAGCTGGTCGGTCGCGCGGCAGATTTTGAGCCCGCTTTCGAAGCGCTCGGCGATTCCGAGTTGCGCACCAAAACGGACGAGTTCAAGCACCGATTCGCGGACGGCGTGGATCTCGAGCAACTCCTGCCCGAAGCATTTGCGGTTGTGCGCGAGGCGTCCAAACGTACCCTCGGCCTGCGCCCCTTCGATGTCCAACTTATCGGCGGCATCGTCCTGCATCTCGGCGATATCGCCGAGATGCGCACCGGCGAAGGCAAAACACTGGCGGCGACGCTGCCGACTTATCTCAATGCGCTGACCGGCAAGGGCGTGCACATCGTAACGGTCAACGAATACCTCGCGCAGCGCGATGCCAACTGGATGCGGCCGATCTACGAGGCACTCGGCATGACGGTCGGGATCATCAAGAGCGGCCAAGCGCTGGCAGAGAAGCGGGCCGCCTACCACTCGGATATCACCTACGGCACGAATAACGAATTCGGCTTCGATTATCTGCGGGATAACCTTGCGCTGCATCGCGAGGAGCAGATGCAGCGTGGTCTGAATTTCGCGATTGTCGACGAGGTGGACTCGATCCTTATCGACGAAGCTCGAACTCCACTGATCATCTCGGGCCCGTCCGATGAAAGCTCTGAACTGTACATTCGAATCAACAAACTGATACCCAAGCTCAAGCGCCAGGAGGAAGAAGACGGCCCTGGAGATTTTACGGTCGAAGAGAAATCCAAACAGGCGTTTCTGACCGAGGACGGCCACGAGCACGTCGAACGACTCCTCGTCGAGGAAGGCCTGATCGGCGCCGATGAGAGCCTTTATGATGCCGGCAACATTCGCCTGATGCATCATTTGACCGCCGGTCTCAGGGCGTATGCCCTGTACAAAAGGGACGTCGAGTATGTCGTCAAGGACGGTGAGATCGTCATCGTCGACGAGTTCACCGGTCGCACGATGGCGGGTCGGCGCTGGTCCGACGGGCTGCATCAGGCCGTGGAGGCCAAGGAGGGGGTTACGGTCAAGGAGGAAAATCAGACCGTCGCGTCAATCACCTTCCAGAATTATTTCCGCATGTATGACACGCTGGCCGGCATGACCGGCACGGCCGATACCGAGGCGTTCGAGTTTCAGCAGATCTACGGTCTCGAGGTCGTTGTCATACCGACGCACCGCGAGATGATCCGCGACGATCAGGCGGACCTCGTATTTTTGAATCAGGCCGGCAAGTACGACGCCATCATCGAGGACCTGGAAGATTGCCAGGGACGCAACCAGCCTGTGCTCGTCGGCACGACATCCATCGAGACATCGGAATATCTGGCCGGTCTGCTGAAGAAGAGGGGCATTCCGCACCAGGTTCTGAACGCCAAGCAGCACGAGCGGGAAGCGCAGATCATTATCGACGCGGGCCGGCCCGGCACGGTCACGATCGCGACGAATATGGCCGGCCGGGGCACGGATATCGTGCTGGGGGGCAATATCGAGGCTGAACTGGCCGCGCTTGGCGACACACCGGATTCGGCCGAGACCGACAAATTGCGTGCGGCTTGGGAACAGAGTCACCAGCAGGTCATCGAGGCCGGTGGCCTGCATATCATCGGCACCGAGCGCCACGAGTCCCGGCGGATCGATAATCAGTTGCGCGGCCGCTCGGGCCGGCAGGGCGATCCGGGCTCGAGTCGGTTTTATCTGTCGATGGAAGACAATCTCATGCGGATCTTCGGTGATCCCGATCGGACTAAGAACTTGCTGGCTCGCGTCGGTATGCAGGAAGGCGAGGCGATCGAGAGTAAGTTGCTGACGCGCCAGATCGAACGGGCCCAGCGCAAGGTCGAGGCGCATAACTTCGACATGCGCAAGAACCTGCTCGAATACGACGACGTGGCCAATGATCAACGGACCGTCGTCTACCAGCAACGTAACGAACTCATGGAAGCCGAGGATCTCGGCGACGCGATTGCCGGCATTCGGCAAGAAGTCCTGGGCATCGTGATCGGCGACCATATACCGCCGGAGAGCCCGGTCGAGGATTGGGACCTGAGCGGCCTCGAGCACATGCTGAAGCAGGACTTTGGAGCGGGTTTCGATCTGGCCGCGCTGACCTCGGGCGACGATGCGATGGACGCGGAGGCCCTCGAAGCGCATCTGATTCAAGAGATCGAAAAGAGCTACGAGCAGAAGGTCGGGCAAATCGGCGTCGAAGTCATGCGCCAGTTTGAAAAGGTCATCATGCTCGGTCAGCTCGACATGCAATGGAAAGAACATCTGGCCGCAATGGACTATCTGCGGCAGGGAATACATCTGCGCGGCTATGCGCAGAAAAATCCGAAGCAGGAATACAAGCGCGAAGCGTTCGACATGTTCGGTGTAATGCTCGATCAGGTGAAATATAACGTCATCAGCGTCGTCTCGCGGGCGCAATTACGCGGCGAGCAGGATGTCGAAACGGTCGAGGAGCAGCGCGCTTCGGTCGCCCGGATGCAATATCGGCATGCGGAGGCCCAGTCCGCCATTGCGAATCCGATGACTCAGGCGATGGCGGCCCAGCCTGGGGCGCAAGGTATGTCGGCTCCGGTGCCGCAGCAGGCCGGCGCGCCGATCATGCCGTTCGTGCGTACAGATCGCAAAATCGGGCGCAACGAGCCGTGTCCGTGCGGCTCGGGCAAGAAATACAAGCGCTGTCACGGGCGGCTCGGCTGAGCGGGTTCCGTGGGCGGTCGGAGCAAGCCCGGTATCGCCGTGGCGGCCGGTGTCCTCGCCGATGATGCGGGCCGCGTGCTCATCGCGCAGCGGCCGGACGGCGTTGACCAGGCGGGCTGGTGGGAGTTCCCGGGGGGCAAGTTGCACGCCGGCGAAACGCCGCACGAAGGCCTCGTGCGCGAACTCAACGAGGAACTCGGCATCGCCGTGCAGTCTACGGTCGAGTTGCTGACCTACAAGTACGAGTATCCCGATCGGGTCGTGCGGTTGCACGTCTGGTGTGTCACCAAATACGCGGGCCGGCCGACCGGCCGGGAAGGTCAGCCGCTGCGGTGGATCGCGATCCCGGATCTCATGGATGAGGGCCTGTTACCAGCGGACGAACCGATCGTCACGGCGCTCGCGCGAAAGAATTAACCCAAAGTATTCAACCCAAAGTGTTCAACCCAAAGTGTTCAACCCAAAGTGTTCAACCCAAAGTGTTCAACCCAAAGTGTTCAACAAATAGTCAGTTCGAAATCGACGTTGCGATTGGTCTGGACGGCGCGCATCTGTACGTCCGACCATTCCATGAAACGTAAACTGATGCGGTGATGGCCACCGCTGATTTCCGGATAGAGCGAGGTGCCGGCGGGCATCGAAATGCGCAGCAGGCCCGTATTCGATTCGCGCGCGAGGCTATGCTGAAAAATTCCTTTCTCGGCGACCTTGACCGAGGTCTGTGCGCTCCCACGCAGCAACCAGAGCAATTCCGCGATGCTATCGCAAAGCGGACGCAAATTTGTCATCCAATGGCGGAAATCCGCCAGACGCGCATCGAACGGCTTGCGCAGCCAATGGCTGTAATCCGGCAGGTCGAATTCACAGGTACCGCCCGGAATTCCGCTGCGGTGCTTGATCGAATTCAGGAATTCGTTCTCGCGCACCGGCAGGAGATACTGCGGACCGACAGCCGAGACATCCTTGCGCAGGCGTTGCAGGTTGCGCAGTACATTACCGAGTCGGCCCGCATCCACATCCGGGATGTCTTGGTAACCGTCGAAGACGCCGATCTGGCGCTCGAGTTCCTTCAATATGTCGCTGCGGACGTCGCCGCGACTCAGGATGGCAATGATGTCGAGAAGGCTGGTGACGGCGGCCCGGCTGGCCCACTCTGATTCACGCTCGAAATGAAACAGCAGTTGCCGGTACAGGTATTCAAGGCGCAGAAAGGTGCGCATGCGCTCGGTGAGCGGCTGTTCGTAGCGCACCGGCGTGTCCGCGGCCGCTGATTGGGCAATACGGTCAACAGGTTGATACATAAGCCTTGCTGGCTGGATGACTACGCAGCTGGATATTTAAGACGACATTCTAACCCCGGAGGTATTTTGCTCTACCCGAGGGTCCGCCGCAAATCAGGGCCGCCCGGCCAGCCCGAGATAACGGTCGTGCAGGGCCTGGACCTGCGCGCGGGTCTCCGCCAGGCTGCCGGCGTTGTCGATAACGTCGTCCGCGGCCTTGAGGCGCTCGGCGCGGCCGAGCTGGGCCGCCATGATGCGATCCACCCGGGCCGGATCCTCGCCGTCCCGCTCCAGCAGGCGCTGCCGTTGCTGGGATTCCGGGCAGTCCACGACCAGAATGCGGTCCACGAGGGCCCCGAAATCGGTCTCGAGGAGGAGGGGCACGACGATGATCTGGTAAGGGCCACCGGTGGTCGCGGCGAGATTCATGGTTTCCCGGTGAATCCGCGGATGCAGGATCTTCTCGAGCCGACCACGGTCGGCCTCGCTGTCGAATACACGCCAACGCAGCGCGGCCCGGTCCAGTTTGCCCCCGGGTGTCAGGATTTCGGGCCCGAACGCGGTCGCGATCTCGGCGAGAGCCGGCTGTCCAGGCGCGACGACCTGCCGGGCGATGTCATCGGTGTCGATAATCCGTGCGCCGAGTTCGGCGAATACGTCAGCCGTGGTCGTTTTGCCGCTGGCGATACCGCCCGTCAGCCCGATCCGGAGTACCTTGTCCCTGCTGTCGCCCATCGCCCGATCATTCTAGCAGCCGGGTCAGTGGAGTCCGCTGACTCTTATATATAGTTCGATGAGTTGGCGCCCCCAGAGCATCGCGACGAAACCGGCGACAGCGATATACGGGCCAAACGGAATTGGGATCTCGCGGTCGTGCCCGCGGAAAACGATCATACCGAGCGCCGCGATTACGCCGACGATGGCCGAGAGCATGATGACGAGCAATACCATTTTCCAGCCCAGCCACGCGCCGAGCGCCGCAAGCAATTTGAAATCGCCATAGCCCATGCCCTCCTTACCAGTCAGGACTTTAAATCCCCAGTACACGCTCCAGAGGCTCAGGTAGCCGACAACCGCGCCCGTGATCGCAGCTTCCGGGCCGACGAACAACAAACTGTCGGGCGCATAGGCGAGGAGATTCAAAACGAGGCCGAGCCAGAGTAGCGGCAAGGTGATAGAGTCCGGCAGCAGTTGCTCGTCGAAGTCGATAAATGACAACGCGATCAGCGACCACGTCAGTGCGAGGGCGCCGGCGCATTCGATCGTATAGCCGAAACGTATCGCCACGAGTGCCGACACGATGCCGGACAGCGCCTCGACCGTCGGATAGCGGACCGAGATACGCACGCCGCAGGCGGCGCAACGCCCCTTGAGAAACAGGTAGCTGACGACCGGTACGTTCTGGTGTCCCTTGATGTTCTCGCCGCAAGCCGGGCATCGCGAACGCGGGGTCACGAGATTGAAAGTTTCGCCGTGTTCTTCGGCCGGCGGTTCGGCTGTTCGCCCGGCATTCGCCGTCTCATTCTCGTCGAGCAATTCCCGGGATTGCGCGCGCCACTCGCGTCGCATCATGACCGGCAGCCGATAAATGACGACGTTCAGGAAACTGCCGACCATGAGACCGAGGACGCCGGCCACGACGGCCAGCAACCACGGACTCGCACTGAGTAATGCGGAGGTGGTGTTAACGGCAGGTACCCCTGATCCTTTTGGAAACGATTCCGGTGTATGCAAGACAAGGCGAAAACCGGCGACGAAGTCCCGGGCCGGAAAAATAATAACAATCGCCGGGGCCAAGCGCAGTGTACACGCTAGTACACGAGCATTGTGAGGCGGTTTTCAACGCAGAATTGCGAAGTCCCGGGCAAAAATAATCACTATCGCCGGGGCGTCGCCCGAATCGTTTTTTTAGACGACGGCGCCCATCTTGAAGATCGGCAGATACATAGCGACAACAAGGCCGCCAACGAGCACGCCGAGAATCGACATGATCATCGGCTCGAGCAAGCTGCTCATATTATCGACGGCGTTGTCCACATCTTCTTCGAAGAAATCGGCCACTTTACTCGACATCTCATCCAACGCACCGGATTCTTCCCCGACCGCGATCATCTGGATCACCATGTTCGGAAACAATCCTGTCTGCTGCATGGCGACCTGCAGCCGCTGGCCCGTCGATACCTCGTCGCGAATGGCGAGGGTCCCGTTCTCGTAGACGATGTTGCCGGTCGCGCCTGCCACCGACTGAAGCGCTTCGACGAGGGGCACGCCGGCGCTGAACATCGTGGACAGGGTCCGCGCAAAACGCGCGATGGCGGCCTTCGTCAGGATCGGGCCGATAACGGGGGCCTTCAGAAGGATCCGGTCCTGCATTTCACGCATCGGCCTAGAGCGCTTGTACATATACATGTAGCCCATGACGCCACCGACGAGCCCGATGAGCAAAATCCAGCCGTGTGTCCGCATGAACTTGGACAGATCGACGACCATGCGCGTAAAGCTGGGCAAGTCCGCCCCGAAGCCCTGGAACAAATCTTCGAATTCGGGAATAACGAAGATCAGCAAAATCGTCGTAACGACCAACGCGACGACGAGCACGGCTGCCGGATAGGTCAGCGCCTTTTTGATTTTCTTCTTGATTGCTTCCGTCTTTTCCTTATAGGTCGCGATCTTGTCGAGCAGCGTCTCGAGCGCACCGGCCTGTTCACCGGCCTCGACGAGGTTCACGAACAGGTCGTCGAAATACAGCGGGTGTTTGCTCAGCGCTTCGGCCAGCGCCGTGCCGCCTTCGACTTCCTGTTTGACCGCCATGATGAGCTTCTGCATGGCAGGATTGTCGTGCCCGTTGCCGACGATATCGAAGGCTTGCACGAGCGGGATGCCAGCCGACAGCATCGTCGCGAGCTGGCGGCTGAAAATCGCGATGTCTGCGGGCGTGATCTTGCCCGACTTCTGAAACAGGGTGCTTTGCTTGCGAACCTTGATCGGCACGATGCCGTCGCGCCGCAATTGCGCGCGTACCGCCGCTTCACTGCTGGCGATTGACTGGCCTTTGATGCGTTTGCCGCGGTTGTCGGTTCCCTCCCAGTTAAAGGGGCTGGTACGGGCTGCTACAGAAGTGGCCATAACTTGAAATCCGAAATTTCACTAAAAAATCATCAATCGATTGTAACTCTGTTGAGTTCTTCGAGGCCGAGAACCCCTTCCTTGACTTTTTGCAACCCGCTTTGACGCAGGTTGGCCATGCCGTCCTTTTGCGCCTGTTCGGCGATCTGCGTCGCGTTGCCGCCTTCGAGGATGATGCGATCGATGGCCGCGGTCATCGGCAGAACTTCGAAGATGCCGCAACGTCCCTTGTAGCCATCGTTGCATTGCTTGCAACCGACGGGACCATAAATTTTCATACCGGACTTGATGTCCTCTTTCGTGAACCCTTCCTTTTGCAGCGCTTCAGCCGGAATGTCCTTGATTTCCCTGCAGTTGGTGCAGAGCCGCCTGGCCAGACGCTGGGCGATGATCAGGTGTACGCTGCTCGCGATCGCATACGGCTTGACGCCCATGTCGACCAGACGGGTCAGCGTCTTGGGCGCGTCGTTCGTGTGCAGCGTCGATAACACGAGATGGCCGGTCTGGGCGGCCTTGATCGCAATATCGGCCGTCTCGAGGTCACGAATTTCACCGACCATGATGATGTCCGGGTCCTGACGCAGAAACGCCCGCAGGCAGGCGGCGAATGTCAGGCCGATTTTTGCGTTCACGTTGACTTGATTGATCCCGGGCATGTTGATTTCGGCCGGGTCTTCCGCCGTCGAAATATTGCGGTCCTCGGTGTTCAGGATATTCAGCCCGGTGTAAAGGGAAACGGTCTTGCCGCTGCCTGTGGGTCCGGTGACGAGGATCATTCCATATGGCTTGGCAAGCGCGTCGAGGTACAACTGCTTCTGTTTCGGATCGTAGCCGAGCGCGTCGATACCGAGTTTGGCACTGCTCGGATCGAGGATACGCAGCACGACCTTCTCGCCGTACAGTGTCGGGCAGGAATTGACGCGAAAATCGATGGCGCGGGTTTTCGACAGGCGCATCTTGATCCGGCCGTCCTGGGGGACGCGGCGTTCGGCGATATCCATCCTGGACATCACTTTCAGGCGGGCACAGACCTTGATCGCGAGCGCAATGGGCGGCGATGCGACCTCGGTCAGCACGCCATCGAGGCGAGTCCGGACGCGGAACGTTTTTTCGTACGGTTCGAAGTGAATGTCCGAGGCACCGCGCTTAATCGCGTCGAGCAGGATCTTGTTGACGAAGCGCACGACGGGCGCGTCCTCGACGTCGTCTTTCGTCACATCATCGGCCGGCAGTTCATCGCCGCCCGAGATGTCGAGGCTCTCGAGATCGAAATCCTCGTCGTCGAGATCCGACATGGACGTGTCCACGGCGTCCAGAGCTTTGGAGACGGCTTCCTCGAGCTTGTCCTGTTCGACGACGACCGGGTCAACCCGGCAACCCGTCTGAAATTTAATTTCGTCGATGGCCGTGAGGTTGGTCGGGTCCGAAACACCGAGGAACAACCGCTTGCCCCGGAGCAGCAAGGGCAAGACCCGATGCTTGCTCAGCAGTGCCTGGTCGATCGTCCTGATGGCGTCGAGATCCAGTTCGAGTGCCTCGATATCCATGAGGGGAATGCCGAATTCGTGCGAGGCCGCGATCGCGATCTGGCGCGGGTCGGCGAGTTCGCTGTTGACGAGATGCGGGACCAGGCCCAGTTTTTTCTTGCGCGCTTCGATGACGGCCTCCGCGACGGCCGGTTCATCGATGATGCCATCCTGCACGAGGCGCCTGGGCAGGCCACTCAATTTGGCGGCGGCTGATGCTTTTACTGGCATATTGACGTAATTCCGAAAACCCAAATAATCTCAAAACAATCAGGCAGATACACTTGATCGGGCCATAGTTTTACTGATCTGCGATGCGATGCGCAACCGACCAAGCCACGTTTTTGGAGGTCAAATGCGAAATCCCGGCAGCGTGTCACGCAGCCCCGAAAATAGACCAAAAAAAAGGGGGGCTTTGCCCCCCTTTCTCCGGTCTGCTGTCAGACCGTGACCGAACCTCTACTTACGCGCGGCAGGTAGAAGGCAGGTATTTGGCGACCATGGTGGCATTCGTCAGATCGGGACCCGAATTACCGGTGCCGGCCTCAACGGCGCCACCCGGGGTTGCGGCGCGGCCGCAGATCCAGATCACGTCCATGTTGGCGCTGACGAGGGGCTTCAACGAGAGTATGCCGCCGGCAACGTTTGCGTTCGCCTGCAGGCCGTAGGTCAGGCTGATCGTGCCGTTGGCCATGCCGACTGCGGACACGTACTTGCCGGTCGAGGCGGTCGTTATGCCGAGAGCGGCCATGTTGGCGGGCCAGGTGCCGCGGTCAGCAAAGGACTCAGACACGCTGGCTTTGACCGAGCTGGCCAGCGACAGACCTTCAGAGACCTGGGCGCGAATCGTGTAATCCTGATACGCCGGGATCGCGATCGCGGCGAGGATGCCGATAATCGCGACAACAATCATCAATTCAATAAGGGTGAAACCTTTCTGTATTCTACGCATGAAAATCTCCTGCGAATAAATGAACAATAAACTACGGTTTTTGACCGATAGCCATAAATAAGCAATTGCCGTGCCAGTTTGCGAGATGCGTTTATAAGTAATTGAGTTAGAAAGATAAAAAATTTAACGGGTGGCCGGCCGGCGGGTCCTGCTAAACATAAGCATTCAATCGGTTGGTACGGCTTAGCGGATTTTTGTCAAAAAGTGACAATTTTTGTCACTTGATGGCCATGCCGCCGCCGACCTATTCAATATCAAGCTTTTGCATCCGGTAACGCAGGGCGCGCAGCGTCAAACCCAGTCTTTTGGCTGCCGCCGTCTTGTTGTACCGGGTCTCCGTCAGCGCTTTGACGATGGCCGTGCGCTCCACGGATTCGAGTTGATCGCCGAGCGGGTCCGCGGCGCCGGCATCGGCCGGTGCTGCGGACTGCTGCACCTGTATATCGTCGGCGTCGATCGCGCCGGCGCCGGATAGCGCGACGGCGCGTTCGAGTATATTTTCGAGTTCCCGTACGTTGCCCGGGAAATCATAATCCGCGAGCTTGATCTTGGCCGCTTCGGTCAATCCGGGCATCGGGACGCCTTGTTGAGTCGCGAGGCGCCGCAGCGTCTGCTCGGTCAGGATTTCAATATCCTCGCGACGCTCCCGAAGCGGCGGGACGTCGAGTTCGATGACGTTGACCCGGTAAAACAGGTCTTCGCGAAATTGTCCGGCCGTGACCATCGCGCGCAGATCCTTGTGCGTCGCGCTCAGAATGCGCACATCCACGGGCACTTCTTCGGCCGCACCGACCGGTCGGACGGATTTTTCCTGAATGACCCTGAGCAGCTTGACCTGCATCGGCAGCGGCAGGTCGGCGATCTCGTCCATGAACAGCGTGCCGCCTTCGGCCGTCTGGAATAAGCCCTTGTGGTCGTCGATCGCGCCCGTGAACGAGCCCTTGCGGTGGCCGAAAAACTCGCTTTCCATGAGTTCGGATGGAATGGCGCCGCAATTCACCGGAATGAAGGGGCCGTCGGCGCGCGCGCCCTGACGGTGTATCAGGCGCGCGGCGAGTTCCTTGCCCGTACCGGATTCGCCCGTGATGTGCACGGGGGCCTGGCTGCGCGAGACCTTTTCGATCATCGTCCGGAGTTTGCCGATGGCCGGCGAATCGCCGAGCAGGGTGGCCCGGGTTCCGGCTGCGTCGGCGTGCGGCAGCTTGAGCGCGCTGCTGACGAGTTTGCGCAGTGCCTGCAGGTTCAGCGGCTTGGAAATGAAATCGAAGGCGCCGAGCTTGAGCGCGCGCACGGCCGTTTCGACGTTGCCGTGGGCCGTGATGACGGCGACCGGGGTCGACATGTTTTCGGTTTGCATCCATTCGACGAGGTCCAGCCCGTCGCCGTCCGGCAGGCGCATGTCGGTCAGGCACAGCTGGTAATCGCGCGCCTTGAGCGCCCGGCGCGCGCTCGACAGATCCCCGCAGGTGTCGGTCTCGATTTGCATGCGTTCGAGCGTGATCGCGAGCAGTTCGCAAAGGTCCGGTTCGTCATCGACGACGAGGGCCGCAGGTTTTTTCATGTTCAGCGTGGTCACGATGCCACCCGCCAGCGCTGCGGGTCCGCGAACACGATGCGGAACGTACAACCGCCGCCGGACCGGGCCTCGTATATCAGGGTGGCACGGTTACATTCGCAAAGTTCCCGGGAGATGAACAGCCCGAGGCCGGTGCCGCCGACACGCCCGGTCGCAAACGGCTCGAACAGGTGATCGCGCATATCCGCCGGTATGCCCTCGCCGCGGTCCGACACCTCGAGGAACGGCCTCAGGTTGCCGGGCAGGCGCCCGAAATTGAGTTCGAACGAGATATTTTCGCCTTCGCTCGACGCGTACTTCACGGCGTTTTCGCAAAGGTTCCAGCAGACCTGGCGCAGGTGTTCGGGATCCATGCGGACCTCGAGGTCATCGGCGCCGGGGAGCTTGATCCGGTCCCCGGTCAGTTCCAGCGTTGATGAGAATTCATCGACGAACTCGCGCGTCCATTCCGCGAGCGAAATGAGTTCCGGATTCGTCGGTTCGCGACGCGAAAGTTGCAGTACGTTGTCGACGATGTCGCTGACGCGCTTGGAGTTCGTGCTGATGATGTCGAGCAGGCGGTGTTCGGATTCGCCGACACTGGATGCTTCCTGCAAGAGTTGGCCGGCGTGGCTGAGCGCGCCGACCGGGTTGCGGATCTCGTGCGCGATACTCGCGCTGAGCCGGCCCAGCGCGGCCAGTTTGGTCTGCTGGACTTTCTCGGCCAGCAGGCTCGCGTCTTCGAGAAAGATCAAGACGGGTCCGTCCGCGCGGCGTTCGAGCGGAGCGATGTGGGTATTGATCTCTGTCGAACCATCCGCGGAGACGAAGGCGGCCGGTACACTCGAGTTGTCCCGGCCTTGCCGCCATTCCATGAGGATGCGATGCAGGTCGGGAGAGACCCTATGCAGCGCCTGATTGGTCTTGCCGCGCTCGTGGCCGAGGTGTTTGGCGGCCGATTGATTGATCAGGCGGATGTTCTCGAGTTCGTCGACGACGACGATGCTTTCGCGCAGGTGCTGAATAATATAGTCATTGAGCTGGGCCATGTTGGCCAGATCGACGCCGCGCTGGTGCGCGAGCGCCTCGGTTTCCTGCAGGCGCCGCGCGAGCGGGTGCGCAGCCGAAGCAATGGCGAAAATAATTGCGCCGAGGACACCGGCCGGCACGAACGCACTGGCGTCGCTGAGTCCGAGCGTATAGGAGGCCAATTGTTCGCCAAGTATCGCCAGCGCGCAGACCGCGGCGGCCAGGAACGCGTATCGGCCGGTGAGCGTCAGGCTGGCGGCGCCGACGTAGACGACCAGCAGGCTGCCGATGCCGCTCGAAATGCCGCCGCTCGCATGCATCATGATGACAATGCCGGCGATGTCGAAAAGCAGTTGCACCGGGACCAGCAGCGGCAGGCCGTCGGGCGCCTTGCGCTGCACGATCAGGCCGACCCATGCCAGGATCGAATACAGTACACCGGTGAACAGAAACAGGTTCGGGTAACGGGCGCCGAGCACCGGTGGGTCTCGGTACACGAGCGCGACAATGATCAGCGTGACGGCGACGAGCGCGCGGAACAGCCCCACGAGCCGCTGCAGGCGGCGGGATGTGTCGGTTGCGATCGGCTGGCTGAAGTCTTCCAGCTGCGCCCGAATGGTGTCCTGAAACGTTGCTTCGGCGAATACCATCGGCTCGAATGATGACAATGGAAAAAGTTCAATGCACGCCTTAGTTTAACCGGTACTGGTTGGACTAATAAGATAATTCCCTCACAATACGGTGATCGCGCGGTGATCGCGGACCCGTTCGCTTATTCTTTTCGGATCAATTCATGAATTTGCACGAATATCAGGCCAAGCAGCTGTTCGCTCGCTACGGCGTGCCCGTGACGGCTGGCGAGATTGCGACGACGCCCGCGCAGGCCGCCGCCGCCGCCGACCGTCTCGGCGGAGATCGCTGGGTCGTTAAGGCCCAGGTTCACGCCGGCGGGCGTGGCAAGGCCGGCGGCGTGAAGCTGGCGCACAGCGCCGAGGAAGTTCGCACGGCGGCCGCAGCCATGCTCGGCACCCGCCTCGTTACCAAACAGACCGGCCCCGAGGGCTTGCCGGTCAACCAGGTCTTTGTCGAGGCCGGTAGCCAGATCGAGCGCGAGCTGTACCTCAGCATGCTCGTCGACCGCGCCCGGGAACGGATCGCGATCCTGGCCTCCCGGGACGGCGGCATGGACATCGAGGAGGTGGCCGCGAAGACGCCGGAGCGGATTATCACGGTTGCGATCCATCCGGCGGCCGGGCTGCAACCCTATCAGGCTCGCAAGCTCGGCTTCGCGCTCGGGCTCGATGTCGCCCAGATCAAGCAATTCATTCAGCTGACCCGTAACCTTTATCGCTTGTTCGACGAATCCGACGCGAGCCTGCTCGAAATCAATCCGCTCATCGTAAACGGTGCGGGGGATCTCGTCGCACTGGACGCGAAGATCAACATCGAGGACAACGCGTTGTTCCGGCAGCCCGACCTGCAGGCGCTGCGCGACCCGAATCAGGAAGATCCGATGGAGCGCAGTGCGGCCGAGCACGACCTGAATTACGTGTCGCTCGACGGCACCATCGCTTGCATGGTAAACGGCGCCGGTCTCGCGATGGCGACGATGGATCTCATCAAATTGCACGGCGGCGAGCCGGCCAATTTTCTCGACGTCGGCGGCGGCGCGACGCCGGAGCGCGTCGCGGCTGCGTTCAAGCTGATCCTGTCGAACCGATCGGTCAAGGCGATTCTCGTCAACATTTTCGGCGGCATCGTGCGCTGCGACGACATCGCGGCAGGCATCATTCAGGCCGTGCGTGAAATCGACATCGGGGTCCCCGTCGTCGTGCGGCTCGAGGGCACGAATGCCGACCAGGGCAAGGCGCTGCTGGCGGGCAGCGGCCTCGACATTATGACGGCCGATGATTTGACCGATGCGGCCAGGAAAGTGGTGGCGGCCTTATGAGTGTCCTCGTCAATAAGGATTCGCGCGTCATCTGCCAGGGCCTGACGGGCCGGCAAGGGTCGTTTCACGCGCAGCAATGCCTCGAGTACGGCACGCAAATTGTCGCCGGCGTCACACCCGGGCGCGGCGGTGAGACACATCTCGACCTGCCCGTGTTCGATACCGTCGCCGAAGCCGTCGAGGCGACCGGCGCGACCGTCAGCATGCTGTTTGTGCCGGCGCCGTTTGCGGCCGACGCGATTCTGGCCGCGGCCGATGGCGGTCTCGAACTCATCGTCTGTATCACGGAGGGCATCCCGGTCCTGGACATGGTCCGGGTCAAGGCCGTGCTCAAGGACTACGACTGCCGCCTGATCGGCCCGAACTGTCCGGGCATCATCACGCCGGGGGAATGCAAGATCGGCATCATGCCGGGTTTCATCCACCAGCCCGGATGCGTCGGCGTGATATCGCGTTCGGGCACGCTGACCTACGAGGCGGTCTACCAGACGACGCAGAACGGGCTCGGGCAAACGACGTGCATGGGTATCGGCGGCGATCCGATCCGCGGCCTGAATTTTATCGACTGTCTCGAGCTTTTCGAGAACGATCCGGCGACCAAGGGCATCATCATGGTCGGCGAGATCGGCGGCACTGACGAGGAGGCCGCAGCGCGCTACATCAACGAACACGTGACCAAGCCCGTGGTCGCGTATATCGCCGGCGTCACGGCGCCGCCCGGCAAGCGCATGGGTCATGCCGGTGCGATTATTTCCGGCGGCGAGGGCACGGCCGCGGCGAAGTACGCCGCGCTCGAAGAGGCCAACGTCAAGGCCGTGCGTTCCCCGGCCGAACTCGGCAGCGCCATGAAGGCATTGCTCGGCTAGCGGAACGCTGGCGCCGGACCACATGTCATGGATGCTTCATTGAAAATCGCCCTGGCGCAAGTCAACTTCCTCGTCGGCGACATCGACGGCAACACGAATCACATCATCGCCGCGGCCATTGACGCCCGCCGCACGCACGCGGCGGACCTCGTCGTATTTTCTGAACTTGCGGTATGCGGTTATCCACCCGAGGATCTCTTGTTCAATGCCGGTATGAAGGGCCGCGTCCGCGCTGCGCTGGAGAAGATCGCATCCGAAACCAAAGGTATCGCCGTGCTCGTAGGCTATCCCGAATACGAATCGGGCCAACATGGGGACCTGATTTTCAATTCGGCCGCGCTGTTTACCGACGGCCGGCCCGTTGCAAAATACCGGAAACAACTGTTGCCGAACTACAGTGTTTTCGACGAAGAACGCTACTTCGAGATGGGTTTCGAATCGGTCGTGGTCGAGATTAACGGCGTGCCCGTGGGCCTGAGTATCTGCGAAGACCTCTGGGAGCCGGAGCCCACCGCGTCCGCCGTGCAGGCAGGCGCCAAATTGATGGTATCCATCAACGGCTCGCCGTTCCAGTTCGGCAAGCAACATCAGCGCGAGGAAATCTTCGCGGCCCGTTGCCGCGAAACGGGCTTGCCGATCGTTTACCAGAACCAGGTTGGCGGGCAGGACGAACTCGTTTTCGACGGCGGATCGACCGTGTTCGCGGCCGACGGATCGGTCGTCGCCCGCGCCGAAGCGTTTGCCGAGGGCCTTTTTGTCAGCGAATTCGTCTATCGGGACGGGCGGGTCGAGCCGCAGCCGGGTCCGGTCGCGGCGTTGCTCGATGAAGATGAAAGCATCTATTCGGCGCTCGTCATGGGTGTGCGCGACTATGTGACGAAGAACCGGTTTCAGGGTGTCGTGCTCGGCCTGTCGGGCGGCGTCGATTCAGCGTTGACGCTGGCGATCGCGGTCGATGCGCTCGGCGCGCAGGCGGTCCAGACGGTCATGATGCCGTACCGGTATACGTCGGACATGAGCGTCGAGGATGCCGAGGCGCAGGCGCGCCGTCTCGGGGTCGATTATCAAGTGCTGCCGATTGCGCCGCTCGTCGAGGCTGCGAATTCGACTTTAAAAGATTTGTTTGCGGGCTTGCCGGTCGATGCCACGGAGGAAAACATTCAGGCTCGCTGTCGCGGCCTGCTGCTGATGGCAATTTCAAACAAGACCGGGCGCATGGTGCTCGCGACCGGTAACAAGAGCGAAATGGCCGTCGGTTATGCGACGCTCTATGGCGACATGAACGGTGGTTTTGCGCCGATCAAGGATTGCACCAAGACGCTCGTCTACCGGCTCGCACGCTATCGTAATGCGGCCGCCGAGGTGATACCGGCCCGCGTCATCGAGCGGCCGCCGTCGGCCGAGCTGGCCGCGGACCAGGTGGATTCCGATTACCTGCCGCCGTATGAAATTCTCGATCCGATACTCGATGCCCTGATCCTCGAGGATTGCTCGGTCGACGAAATTGTCGGACGCGGCTTTGACCGCGAGGTCGTGCGGCGCATCCTGACGCTCGTGCGCCGGAATGAATATAAGCGGCGCCAGGCGGCGCCGGGGGTGCGCATCAGCGGCCGCGCCTTCGGGCGGGACTGGCGATATCCGATCACCTCCGGGTATACATAACAATGTAATTATTGTGACCTGCGTCCCGGAATCCGGGGCCCTGAAGCGGCGACACTAGGCGGACCGGAATTGCTGGAGGTGCCCATGCTCTTACGATCGGCCGCTCGATATCTCTCCATCCTCGCTGTGCTTGGCGTGTCCGCGATGTCGACCGGTTGCGCGACGACCGGTGCCGCGACGGCGACAACCGTGCAAAGACCGGACGCACAGGACTGGTATATGCGCGTTGTCGACGACGAGGAGAGCATCGAGAAGCGCATCGCGAGCTATTTCAAGCAGCAGTACAACATCGAAGCCGAGTACCTGTTCGCCGAGGAAGACGACCTGTACCTGCAGTATGTGCTGTCATCGGAAGACGGCGATTATCCCGACATCCTGGTTTACATCGACTCGCAACCGAGTGCGACCAGCGAGGTCGACGGTCAGACGAAGGTGATCGAGCGGCGCGTGACCGTATCGGCCTTCTATATTTTGTCCGACGAATTCAAGACGCCCGATGTTCGCGCGACCCTGCTCGAGAAGATCAATCTGTGGCATATCGGCCGGTGGGTTCCACAACGTATCTACCTCGACAGGGATGGCGATATCGTCATGGAGAGCAGCTTCAACATCCCGGGCGACAGCTACCCCGTGCACGTCGAGATCATCGGGGATCAGATCCTGCGTATGAACAGCGCCTGGCGGGAGTTCTATTCCGATCTGGCCGACGTGTTTGACTCGGCAATATTGGCCGCCGGCCGCCAGATCGCGTTCAACCGCGAAAGCAGCGACCTGCAGAAGCCGTTATAGGCTTTCCGATAGATAGCGCGGCGGGGGCATCTCAGACCCATATATTGCGCAGCTCTGAACCGGTCTTGCTCAGGTTTTGTGGGCACCTTGAAACGGGCTGATAATAGCCGCGGAGGTGGATCATGGGCCGAAGGAAGCGAGATAGGCGAAGGTTGTGTACTTCAGGTCTGCTGCCTTAAGCCCGGGTCGAATTGTCAGTCCGCGGAACTGATATTATTCGCGGTGCGACGTTTGTGGCCTGCTAGGCGGAGCGAACCTTGTTAGCCGCGCTGGCCGGCTTCAGCGGAACCGGGTCGAGTACCCAGTTGCCGGAGTTGCGCCGGTCGGGGCACGGAATCGCATAGGCCACGTCGCCATGATTCTCCTGCAGCGTCTTGGTATCCAGACGCCAGCCTCTGGCATTCCATTCTTCGAGGAATTCGCGGTAGCGCGCGACGGGCTTGTCGCTCGGGGTCAGGATTTCCCGGGTACGAGTCTCCGGGGTCCTGACCGGGTAGAGCCCCTCCAGGACATCGATGTCCTCGACCGTAACACGCAGATTGGCGTCACGGATGTAGTTATCGTGTTCCGGTTCCAACATGAAACTCCGCAGGTTGATGAAAAAGACCTTGGTATGATCACGGTCGACCGGCGCTTCAAATATATACTGATGAAGGGAACGTTTTTCCCCGAAGGTGATCCAGGTAATCAGGGTGTTCGGGCCATAGTGCCATGTCCCTGCGTTCAGAACGTTGGCGTCGCTTTCCATAGCCTCGTCCCCTTTCGGTTTGACGCCCATCTCAGTCATTTTACTCGTGACCCCGCTGCCCCACTGAGTTTCGGGGTATTTGACCGTGCCCGGTATCGGCTTCGGGCTGGCCTGGATGGGATGCACGAACTCGTTGTGGACGAAATCAACGCCGTTTTCCATTGAGCGCTCGTAAAAACAGTTAATGTCGAGGAGTATGAGCTCGTGCTTGCGCCAGGCCTCGTCTTCGTATTCCTCGATTTCATACAACGGCGGACGCTCTTCCTCCGGCAAATCGCCGAGGAACGCAAACACGATGCCGTACTGTTCCTGTACCGGGTAACTGTCGACTTTGGCACGGGCTGGAATCTTGCTGCCCTTTTCGAAAGACGGGAGCAGCTGGCACTTGCCGTCGCCGCCATAGCGCCAGCCGTGATAGGGGCAGACGATACAACCGTCCTTGACGGAACCTCTGGACAACGAGCCACCGCGGTGCACGCAGGTATTGGCGAGTACGTGGGGCAGCCCTTCGGTGTCGCGAAACGCGACGAACGGAAGCCCCATGACCTGAGCCGGCACCGGTTCGGTGGCCTGCAATTCTGCGCTGGTGCAGATGGGATACCAAAAGTTGATGTACATGGCGCCGTCCCGAGAATCCTGTGTGTGTTGCAGTTCAGTGATACCCGCAGCATTCTAATGCATGACCCGGTCAAAACCCACCAGCTGGTGCAGCACCCGGCCCAGGGAGGAGCGTGACCGTCACCAGTGGCCGCTTTGGGTCGGAAGCAGACCTTAGCCAGTGTCGCCAAAGATCAAAGAATTAAGGTCCGCTTTGGGGCGGTAAGCAGACATTCAGCCCCGACCGCCCAGCAGTGAAGTCTAGGGTCCGCTAACGGCCAAAAGCGGACTCGGCTATGAATGTCTGGTCACTCGACCGCATCTGATAGATCGTACGAGATGTCGAGTACCGTATTGTCCTCCTTGTACTGCTCCCACAATGCGACCATCTCCTGGACTTTCTCCGGATATTCCCTGCTCAGATCGTTGGTTTCCCCCGGATCTGTCTTCAGGTCATACAGCTCCCATTCGCCGCTGGCGAACGGGCGTGGCATCCACAAAATTTTCCAGTCGCCGTCAAAAAATGCCTTCAGGCCGAAGAGCTCATAGCCGACCCGCGCCGCGCCGGGATAAGGCGTGTCAGCCTCGCCAGCGAGAAATTTCATCACAGATTGTCCCTGCAGGGGCAGCACTGAACGACCCTCGAAGACCCCTGTATGAGAAACATCGGCAATGTCGAGAATGGTCGGCATGATATCTCGCACATGGACGAATGCATTCGATATCGCTCCCTCGTTAGTCATCGTGCCAGGCATCTTGACGATCATTGGAGCTTTGATCCCACCCTCGCTGGTGAATGCTTTGAACATACGGCTTGGAGACATGCTGGCCTGGGCCCAACCCGGACCGGTCTCGATGAAGGAGTTGACCAGCCCACGATTGTCCAGACTGTTGTCGAAGGAACTGAGATGCTCCTCGGTCTGGCCAGGATACACGGTCGGGAGTGCTCCGTTGGCGCCATTGTCCGACATAAAGAGGATCATGGTGTTGTCGTATTCGCCGATCTCCTTCAAGTAGTCAAAGATTCGCAAAATTTGCTCGTCCATGTAGTCAACCATCGCCGCGTAGACCTCCATGTC
>SMVA01438835.1_pt1 | contig 21733 bp, 16 predicted proteins | sample 2456451 | NCBI WGS metagenome assembly SMVA01 (sample SAMN11095933, study PRJNA526329) | marine sediment metagenome | biome: Marine sediment; feature: Surficial sediment; material: Deep marine sediment; isolation source: Hadal surficial sediment | place: Pacific Ocean | collected 2014-05 | depth... | reverse complement strand
CGCCTTGCCCAGCGACATATTGCGCGATTGGGTTGATCCGCACGTTAACAACAGGTCCCCCAGGCCAGACAGCCCGGCCAGGGTTTCGCGGCGACCGCCCAGCACATCGCCAAGGCGCATGATTTCTGCCAGCCCCCGGGTGATCATCATGGCGGCTGTGTTGTCGCCAAGCTGGGCGCCTTCAATAATGCCCGCGGCTATCGCCAGCACATTCTTGACGGCGCCGCCGATTTGGGCGCCGATCACATCATCGGTCAGGTAAGGCCGAAAGCGACTGTGGCCCAGGGCATTGGCTAACTCAATGCCCAGTGCCTCGTCTTTGCAGGCCAGTGTCACGGCGCTTGGCAAATTGTTGGCAACCTCCGACGCAAATGTCGGGCCAGACAACACAATAATAGGGTGTCCCGGTGCGACCGAGGCCAAAATGTCGCTCATCAGCTCTAGCGACGTAATCTCGATCCCTTTGGAACAAATAATCAAAGGGACGCCGGGAGCGATGGCCGCGGCGATCTGGGCGCCAACGCTTCGCAAATGCTGTGCCGGGCAGACCAGCATAATCGCATCGCGATCAGCCAAATCGCCCATGTCATTGGTGGCCCTGATGGCCGGGTCCAGGGCAATGCCCGGCAAAAAAGTGGTGTTTTCGTGCTCATTATTGATGGCGAGGGCAACATCTTCTTCCAGCGCCCAAAGGCAGACATCCTGTCCCGCGCGGGCGGCACTGGTCGCCAGCGCTGTACCCCAAGCGCCGCCACCAACCACTCCGGTTTTCTTTATGCCCATGTTTTCTTTATGCCCATGTGACGCTCGCCAAAATGACCTTACTCAGGGGAAAATACCCGCTTCTTTCATGACAATAACTGAAATAGGGTGTTTATCAATGCGCTTCAAATCCGCACTGGCAGCCGGATAGAGACTGAAACACTGAATTTTGAGTTGAATATTTACTGTTTACTGATTATTCTTAGTCCATGGTGTTAAACACAGAAAAACTCGACAAGATTCGAACCAAAATCATCGATTCCGCGGCGCAACGGTTCCAGCGGTATGGCTATGGCAAAACCAATGTGGCCGAGATTGCCTGCGATTGTGGCATGTCTGCGGGCAATTTGTACCGCTATTTCAAGAACAAGTCGCAGATTGCCGAGGCGATCATGCGGTTGTCCGTCGACAGCACCATTGCAGAGCTTCGCTCGGTCGTAAATGCCCCTAATCTGACGGCGCGCCAACGGCTTGAAGAATACGTTCTGCAAGAATTATACTTTACACATCATCAGCTTGGTACCTATCCAACCTTGGTGGAACAAGTCCGAGACCCGAGCGGCAGTGGCCCGATGCTGGCCCATGACTATGTCGAAGAATCACACAAATTACTCGCGCAGATCCTGTCTTTGGGGGTTGAAAGTGGTGAATTTGTCGTCTCTGATGTGCATGAAACTGCCAATGTCATCCAGGCAGCGACGTTGATGTTCCGCTATCCGCAGCTTCATACGGACGATACGCTGGAACATCTGGAAACCGCCGCACAAGGCGTCATACAGCTGATATTGCGGGCGCTCAGCGTCGCAGAATCAGTTTCAATGACCCAAGCGGCCTAAACTAACGCTTTATTCTCCATCTTTTTTGACGAATAATCCCTTGTTATAAAAGGGTTATTTGTATTTCTATTGCTTACTTTAAGAAAATATTAAATAAAATGATAAAAATTCATTGTTTTTGTTTTAGGGCTCCCCATATCTGCGTCTGTAGGGACAAGGCAAACAGCAAATGTCCCCGACGTGTTTTAAGGATGGAGTAGAAAATGACCAAGATCATACAGAAGACAATCGACCAAAGTAGAAACGTAGTCATCGCGTCTGAAGTTTCCGGCGGTATTCTGGCAATCCTGTTGGTCGCTATCCTGATCTGATCAGGGTGGCCATTGGCTGGAGCCTCGGGGCCCCTTCACGGGTTGTATCTCTAGGCTTTGACGCCCGCGCCGATAGCGGCAGGGGCGTCAGGATCCAGAGGCCAACGGGCACGTGCTGGCGTATTCAGTGAATTCGTCAAGCCCAGTGCCAGGCGTTCCACCCCGGCCCAGGCCACCATCGCGGCATTGTCGGTACACAGGGCGACCGGCGGACAAGCCAAATTGAAACCTTTTTGCGCACAAATTTCGCCCAACCGTGCGCGCAGATACTGATTGGCGGCAACACCCCCGGCAATCACCAGAAATGGGTTCTTCCCAAACGAATAATCAGAACCCATAGAGGATGACGGGCCTCCCCCGCCCGCATTCTTGCCAACCCTCCCAGGGGTTTGGGGCCGGCTCTCACCAGCATATCCCGGCTGGTTATGACCGGCCCCCATTTTATGGGGGGCCTCTTCAAGACCCATACAAATATCCCCCATACAAATATCCATGGCCCGCGCTGTGCGGTTGCACAATACATCCCCCACAGCCGCCTGAAACGATGCACATAGATCAGCCTTGGTCTGGTCATCTGGCGCGGTCGCCAATTTTTCGACGGTCCGTAGCAATGCGGTCTTCAGCCCCGAGAACGAAAAATGACAGTCCGGTCGCCTGATCAACGGTCGCGGCAGGTCAAACGCTGTCTCGTTCCCATTTTTGGCCGCAGCCTCAACCGCCGGGCCACCGGGATAGCCCAGGCCCAGTAATTTAGCGGCCTTGTCATAGGCCTCCCCCACCGCGTCATCGATGGTGGTGCCCAGGCGCTGGTAATCGCCGACGCCTTTGACGATCAGCAATTGGCAATGACCGCCTGACACCAGCAACAACAGATAGGGAAACTCGATGTCTTCGGTTAACCGGGCCGTGAGCGCATGTGCTTCCAGATGATTGACCGCGATGAAGGGCTTGTTGTGCACACTGGCGATGCCCTTGGCGGTCATCAGGCCGACCATGACGCCACCGATCAAACCTGGGCCCGACGTGGCTGCGATACCGGCGAGGTCTTTGAATGCCAGGTTCGCCTGGTCCATGGCCTCGGCGACCAGATCATTCAGGTGATGGATATGCGCGCGCGCAGCAATTTCCGGGACAACACCCCCATAGGGGCGGTGCTCATCCAATTGGCTAAGGACCACATTGGCCAGAATCGTCCTATCGCCATCGACAATGGCGGCGGCGGTTTCATCACAGCTGGTTTCGATGCCCAGGACGGGGCCGATGGTCGTCATCTGTTTGTACTCGTTGTGCCCTTTCTATCTGGGGCTGCACTTGTTATAGCGGGGCCTATGACGAATGACACCAATTCAAACACCGGTTTGAGGATTGGAACCAGGGGAAGCCCGCTGGCGCTGGCGCAGGCGCATCAGGTGCGCGACCTGCTGATCGCCGCGCATGACCATTTGAATGAAGACAATATCCATATTGTTGCCATGACCACCAAGGGTGACCGTATACAGAACCAGCCGCTGACCGACTTTGGCGGCAAAGGCCTGTTCACGCAGGAAATTGAAGAGGGCCTTTTGAAGGGCGATCTCGACCTGGCGGTGCACTCCACCAAGGATGTGGCGACAAAATTGCCAGACGGTTTGGGCATCCAATGTTTTTTGCAGCGTGAAGATGTGCGCGACGTGTTTTTGTCCGACAAGGCGGCCAGCCTGGCTGAATTACCCGCCGGATCTGTCGTCGGGACGGCATCGCTGCGGCGACAGGCGCAAATCCTGCACCACTGGCCTGCGCTGAAGGTCGTCCCCTTCAGGGGTAATGTTCAATCGCGCATGCGTAAACTGCAGGCCGGAGACGTCGACGCGACAATATTGGCGCTGGCAGGGCTAAACCGCCTTGGTCTGTCAGAGGTCGCCACACAGATCATCGCGACCGATATTATGTTGCCCGCCATTGCCCAGGGCGCCATCGCTATTGAAACCCGTAATGATGATGACAGGGTCAATGCCTTGCTTGCCCCCCTTAATCATCTGGAAACCCAACAGCGCGTTACTGCCGAACGGTCCTGTCTGGCGACGCTGGACGGGTCTTGCCGCACGCCCATTGCGGGCCTGGCAGAAATCGTTGGCGATATATTGACGCTGAAAGCCCAGATCTTGTTGCCCGACGGGTCACAAAGCCATGAGACGACACAGTCTGGGCCGGTCGCGCAGGCGGTAGACATTGGCCTGCGCGCTGGTGAGGTCTTGTTGGCAGCCGCGGGGCCAGACTTCCTGAAGGATAGATAGGCCATGCGCATCCTGGTTACCCGTCCCCAACCAGATGCTGACCAATTGGCAACCGTTTTGGTAGCGCGGGGACATGAAGTCATTGTTGAGCCCCTGATGACCATCGACTATGACGCGGGCGCTAAAATCTCGGTTGAAGGCGCACAGGCTATCTTGATTACCAGTGCCAATGGTGCGCGGGCGCTGGCGGCCGCAACACCCGATCGCGGTGTGCCGCTATTTTGCGTCGGGGCGGTCAGTGCGGCGCAGGCAGCGGCAGACGGTTTTTCCACCATATCCAACGCCTCGGGCGACACAAATGACCTGGCGCAACTTGTTGCTGATCGCTGTCGCGCAGATGGCGGCCATCTGATCCACATTGCGGGCAGTGTGGTCGCCGGGGATCTTGCGGGTCAGTTGACGGCCCTGGGTTTCACAGTCGACCGCGAAGTCCTGTACGAAGCCAAGCCGCGCGATGCGCTAAGCGACCCGACAAAGCAGGCCATAGCCGACGATCTGGAATTGGCCGTGACGCTGTTTTCTCCGCGGACGGCCAAAACATTTATCGGCTTGATCGAAAAAGCCGAATTGAAGGGTGCATGCACCAGCCTGGACCTGTTATGTCTAAGTCAGGCGGTCGCGGATGCCGTGTCCGGCCTGTCCTGCCGAGCGGTCAAAGTGGCAGACAGGCCGACAACAGACGCGATGCTGGCCCTGATATAAATCCCCTTATGAATTCCCTGGGGCGAATGTGAGCTATGGCCGACGAAAACGTCATTATTGATGTAACGCCCGATCCCCAGCCTGACGAGGCCTCGGGGGTGACCAACAATGATGCGGCTGCAGGTAATCAGGGTTCCAAGACCAAAAAGAGCCGCGTGCCAATTTTGCTGATGATGTTAGTGGTCATTGCTGTATTTGGGGGCGTATTCGGGGCCGGGGTCTATTGGTCACAAGACATAGCGGCCCGATTGGGCGTTGCGCTGCCGGGGTCTCAGAACAACAGCCAGACATTGGCTTTGCAGAACGAGATCACGCTATTACAGCAAGATTTAGCCACGGCCAAAAAGGACTCTGCGTCAGAGCGCGATGCGCTGGAGGCGCGCATAGCTTTGCTTGAGTCTGCGCCGACCCCGGTAGTTATTGCCGGCGGGACGAACATTGACGCCGCAGCTTTGGCCAACAGGCTCGATGCCCTGGCGGAACAAGACGAATTGATGTCCCGACAATTGGACCAGGTTCATGCCGATATAGAGGCTGGGATCTCTAGTGTCGACACCCGTGCCTTGCAGGTGCAAATCGAAACTCAGGCGACCAAACAGCAGAACCTGGCAGACCGCACCAGGGCGCTGGAGGACGGCTTTACCCAGCAGACAGGCCAGTTGGAAAGCATGTCGGGCGGGTCTCTGCGGGGGTTGGAAGACGGATTGATGGCCCTGGCAGTCTCTCGATTGCGCCAAGCGGTCGATGGCGGCGGGGCCTATATTGTTGAACGCAAGGCGGTCGAAGAACTGGTCGCCCGGCGCGAACGGATATCCTTTGAAGCGGTGGATGCCTTGCGTGAATTGGCGATATTTGAGGCCTCGGGCGTGACCACCTTGGATGCATTGCAGCTTGATTTTGACCGCGTGACCACCCAAATGCCGAATGATGACGGCCAATCGGCGGCTGCAGAGGGTGAAAGTGCATGGTGGCAACAGCTTTGGCGCTCGGCAACAGAGGGAATAAAAGTGCGCAGGACAGATCAGCCCGTGTCCGTGATTATCGGCGATCCATTGACAGACATCCGATCAGCGCTTGGTCGGCATGACCTGAGTGCAGCCCTCGATGGTGTGGCGGTGCTGGATGCCGAAGCCCAAGCGCGCTTGGCGGGCTGGACGGACAATGCGCAAGAGCGATTGCGGGTAAATCTGGCGCTTGATGTGCTGATGGCCAGTACGGGCCCAGCGCCGCTGTAAACTGCAATAGATTGTAGAAAGTAAATGTTTGTATGATTGCCTTGTCCCCTGAATTTGAAGCCGCCACCAAAGCTGCTGCAGACGATCCCGAAGCTTTTTGGGCAGACGCGGCCAAGGCCATTCATTGGGAAAAACCGTGGGACAAGGTCTTCGATGACAGCAATGCACCTTTGTACCGGTGGTTCACAGGGGCCCAGGTCAACACTTGCTATAATTGCCTCGATCGACAGGTCGAGGCCGGACGCGGCGACCAGGACGCGCTGATCTATGAAAGCCCGATCACCGACAAGACAGAACATTTCACCTATAGCGATCTGCTGGCGCGCGTTGCCAAAGTCGCCGGTGGCATGGCGGCATTGGGGGTCACCAAGGGTGACCGGGTGATCATCTACATGCCCATGGTGCCCGAGGCGATTATTTCCATGCTTGCCTGTGCCCGCATTGGCGCGGTGCACTCAGTGGTGTTTGGTGGGTTTGCCGCCAACGAATTGGCGACACGAATTGACGATGCAGAACCCAAATTGATCTTGTCAGCGTCCTGCGGCATAGAGCCAGGCAAAATCGTGGCCTACAAGCCGTTGTTGGATAGGGCCATCGCGATGGCGTCTGCCAAGCCCGACCATTGCATCATCCTGCAACGCCCACAGCAACTGGCATCAATGATCGAGGGCCGGGACATCGACTGGGTCGGTTTCGAGAGCGAGGCCGAACCAACCGGTTGCGTCACGGTCGAGGCCACGGATCCGCTATACATCATCTATACGTCCGGCACGACCGGCGAACCCAAAGGCATCGTCCGCGACAATGGCAGCCATCTGGTGGCACTGGCGTGGTCGATGCAGAATATTTATGGCGTTAACCCAGGCGAAGTGTTCTGGGCAGCCAGCGATGTGGGCTGGGTCGTCGGGCATTCCTATATTTGTTACGGGCCGCTGTTGCACGGCTGTACCGCCATTCTGTTTGAAGGCAAGCCCGTGGGCACACCGGATGCAGCGACCTATTGGCGCATTATAGAGCGGCACAAAGTCACTGTGATGTTCACGGCTCCCACCGCGATTCGGGCCATCAAACAACAGGACCCGGACGGCAAATTGGTCAAGGATTTCGACCTGTCGTCCTTCCGGGTGTTGTATGTGGCGGGCGAGCGCGGCGACCCTGACACCATCGCGTGGGGTGAACAGATTTTGGGCGTGCCCATCATTGACCATTGGTGGCAAACTGAATCTGGCTGGCCGATCAACTCTAATTGCGCAGGACTGGGGCTTTACCCGGTCAAACATGGTTCGCCGGGTAAAGCTGTGCCGGGCTTTGATGTGCAGGTGGTGGACGAAGGCTGCAACCCTGTTGGTCCAAACGAGACAGGGGCTATTGTCATCAAGTTACCCTTGCCGCCAGGGTGCCTGCCAACTCTGTGGGGCCATGATGACGCCTATATCTCGAAATATCTGACCGACTACCCGGGCTATTACAAAACCGGCGATGCCGGGTTCATCGATGAAGATGGCTATTTGTTTGTCATGAGCCGGACCGACGACATCATCAATGTCGCGGGCCACAGGCTGTCGACCGGGGCCATTGAAGAAGTGCTGTCCAACCATGTGGACGTTGCCGAAGTGGCAGTCTTTGGTGTTGCCGATGCGCTGAAGGGCCAGGTGCCGCTGGGGCTGGCGGTGCTAAAGGCCGGTGTGAACCGCGATCCGCAGCTAATCCTGGGCGAGCTGGTCCAAAGTGTGCGCGACCAGATCGGCCCGGTCGCCGCCTTCAAGACTGCAGGTATTGCCCAGCGATTGCCCAAGACACGGTCGGGCAAGATATTGCGTGGCACCATGCAGAAAATCGCAGATGGGCTGGCTTATCCCATTCCTGCGACCATCGATGACGTTGATATTCTCTTTGAGATTGAACAGGCACTACAGCTGCTTGGCTATGCCGGCGGGCCCGGGCCAATGCCCGCTGATGGTGATGGGGATGCCACCTGATGACACGGACCCTGCTGTATTTCGTGCTGTTTGCTGTGTTGGCAGCCGGCGCGGTATGGCTGGCAGACAATCCGGGTGAAGTGGTCATTAATTGGCAGGGGTATATCATCGAATTGTCGGTGGTGTGGCTGGCCATCATTGCCCTGATCACCGTGTTTACGACCATTGGCATCACCGAATTGTGGCGCTGGTTGCGCAAGGGTATCCGCGAGAAAAAGCGTCTGGCGCGCTATCAACGCAGTTTTGATGAACTGGGCTGGGGCCTGGGCGCGTTGATGGCCAATGATGGCGACAAAGCGCGCAGGCACGCTGAAAATTTTGCACGCCTGTCAGGAAATGACCCGCTTAGCCATATTATGATTGGCCAGGCGGCCTTGCTGCAGGACGACACTGTTGCTGCCAAGATGCACTTTTCTTTGTTGGAAGACGACAGCCGCATGCGTCCGATTGCCTTGCGCGGGCTATTGACCATTGCCGACCAGGAAGGCGATGCCGAGGCAGCCTATGATTTGGCCCAAAAGGCACAACAAAGCGCGCCCAAAGCAACCTGGTCTCAGCGTCCCTTTGTCGAGGCCGCGGTTGAACTTGAACGTTGGGATGGTGCAGCCAGTGCCTTGCGCGCCGCCATTGCCCAGGGTCATCTGGAGAAACCCGAAGGCCAACGCATGCAAGCCGTGGTCGCCTTGGCCCGCGCCAGACAAGACCATGAACAAAACCCTGATGATGCCCGTCGCCATGTGCGTGAGGCCCTGAAACTGGACCCAGGCTTAACCCCCGCCAGCGTGTTGGCAGCAGAGCTGGCCGTAGAGAAAAAGCGAGACCGCCGGGCCCAAAAATTCCTGCGCGATGGATGGTCCCATGCGCCACACCCAGACCTGGCCGCGGCCTATGTTGATTTGCGCACCGGCGAGGGCAGCGCTGCGGACTACAAGCGCGTCAGCAAATTAGTCATGGAGGGTCCAAATCATCCCGATGGTCTGTTGGCCCAGGCTCGTTATGCGCTCATGGCCGGTTTAACCGGGCCTGCCCGGGGGCACCTGAACGCGATGCGCGAAGTGATGCCCCAAAGACGGACTTTTCAGATGTTGGCGGATGTCGAAGCCCAGGCAGGCAATGCAGACGCCCAACAGATCGCCAAGGATCGCATGGCCACGGCGATGCCCGACCCAGTGTGGCATTGCACATCGTGTGGGCAGGAACATTTTGATTGGCAGCCCGTCTGCGCTGATTGCGGTGAATTCGCCACTATTCGGTGGGCCCCTATTGAAAGAAAAATGCCCGTGCTTGTCGACAACACGCCCAAACCAGTCGTTGAAGACGACGCAGGTGACACCATCCTTTTGACGAGTGAAGTAACCAGCGATGAAACCAGCGATGAAACCAAAGAGACCTAGCGGGGGCCTTGCCCATCGTCGACTTTGACAAAACTGCCGGTCACACATTCTGACGATGGCGACACAAAATACAGCAACGAACTATCAAGCTGTGCGGGCTGTCCCAGGCGGCCGCGCGGGAAATTTTGGGTAATATCGCCCATGCGTTCGATCATCCCATCCATCATTTCTGACGAAAATGCGCCGGGCGCGATGGCGTTGACATTGATGTTGTAGCGCGCCCATTCCACGGCCAGTGCCTCGGTCATGCGGATCAAACCCGCTTTGGTGATGGAATAGAGCGCTGCCCCATTGCCTTCATAACGAAAGGCGCCCACGGATGAAATATTGACCATACGGCCCGGCATTTTCGCTGCGATCAGGCGTTTAGCCACTTCGCAAGACAGCACGTAGGGTCCGCGCAGATTGGTATCGAAGACCCGATCAATCAGGTCGATCGACATTTTGTGGGCGCGCTGGGCGTCCGGGATACCCGCATTGTTCACCAGAATGGTAATGGTACCCAAGGCCTCTTCCACCCGATCGACAATCGACAAAATGCTGTCCGTATCTGTCATGTCGAGGTGGAAGGACGCACATTCCCCACCAAAGGCGTGGATTTGATCTTCCAGTTCGGCCAGGCGTTCCGTCCGCCTGCCGGTCAGCGCAACTTTTGCGCCACATTTGGCCAAAACCAGCGCGAAACGTTGGCCCAGCCCGGCGGTGGTACCGGTCACCAGGGCCACTTCGCCCGTCAGGTCGGTTGAAAAATTAGGCAGATCGAATGTTTGGTCGCTCATGAAGGGATCCTGTTTGTTTCTAGATAGTTCGGGCAAGTTGAGCGGCTTCGTGGATCGCGCTCATCATCGAATTGCGCCCCCGGACATCGCCAATCAAGTGCGTGGTGCGGTTGGTCATAGCCAGAGCCTCGGGCAGGTCACGATTGGGCTCGTTAAAGCTGACCAGGATAACAGTCTTGGCCTCTAGCGTGCGCACGCGGTCGGTGAACAACACACCAATATCGACGCTGTCGTCGGATATGCCGCGCAGATAATGCCCGCCAATATAGTCAAAATCTGATGACATCAATCGTTCGCGCGCCGCCCCCACGGTCACAGGCGGGTAGGGCACGTTGCCAGCCATCTGTTCGGTGCGCGACACCAGGGTGACGTGGACGCCAGCTTGCAACAATATATCGGCGACCGAGATGGCCTCGAAGGTACCTGTATCGTCAAAGATGACGGCGGGGCCTTCGATTTTGGGCATCTGGCCAACGCCAAACAGGCTCCATGAATTGTGGACATGGGGCAGGTCAAAGCCGGGGATCGGTTGGGCCGGGGTCGAAATCTGGAAACCGTCTTCGCGCGGCGTGGTACCCGTGGCGACAATAATTTCGTCTGGCGAAATCTCGTTGACCATATCGGCGTCGACCATGGAATTCAGGTGCACATCGACGCCCAGCTCTTCAATTTCCTCGGCCAAATATTGGGTAATGGTGCCCAGGTCAGCCCGATGTGGGGCACTGGCCGCCAGGGCAACTTGGCCGCCCAGGCGACGCGATGCTTCGTGCAGCTCTACGGCGTGGCCACGCATGGCGGCGGTGCGGGCAGCTTCCATGCCCGCAGGGCCACCTCCGACGACCAGGATTTTCTTGGACTGGTCGACTTTGTCCTCGGGCTCAAAGCTAATGTGCTTCTCTTGCGCAGCAGCCATATTGACCACGCAGCTGAGGGTGCCACCACTCATTACCCGACCGACACAACCCATATTAGTCCCAACACAGGGGCGGATCTTGTGCTCCTGTCCGGCCCGGGCTTTGTTGACCAATTCCGGGTCGGCGATCAGGGCGCGGACCATCGACACCATGTCAGCCTCATTATTGGCGACAATCGAACTGGCGTGATCCAGCGTCATAATGCGCCCGGTGACCATGCGTGGCTTGGTAATAAAGGGCGTGATTTTGGCGTTGGGGATCATCTCCAGCCCCAAGGGTTCGTCAGCAGGGGCGATCAGCTTGTGGAACCGCCAATAGGCGCCCATATGCAGGGACACATAGTCCACCAGTGGGTCCACGATTTTGGCGATTTTGGCATTGTCCTCCGCTTTCAATCCGCCGGGAATATAGTCTTCATTAGGGATGCGCACACCGACCACAAAATTAGGATCGTTCACTTCGGCGCGCACCGCGGCGATGACTTCCAGCAAAAAGCGAATGCGGTTTTCAAACGATCCGCCATAGTCATCGGTCCGGTGGTTGGTCGCTGGCGACAGGAATTCGTGGATCAGATAGCCGCTGGACGCGTGGATATCGACCCCGTCCATGCCCCCATCGCGGCACCGGCGGGCCGCCGAGGCAAAGGCTGCGACAACTTCATCAATCTGGGCTTTGGTCATCTCGAACGGCATGACACCGGACATCGGGTTGGGCACGGCACTGGCCGACCAGTTCTCGGGCGCAGCGCCTGCGGGAAAACTCGCCCCGGTGTGGTAGATCTGCTGAAACAGCTTCATGCCATAAGGCCTGATGGTCTTTGTCAGCTTTTCATAAAAGGGGATGCAATCGTCCGACCAAAGCGGCAGCCTGCCAGGTGCGCTGGGGTGCACATTGGTGGCCTCGAGTGTGGACATGCCAACCCCACCTTTGGCGCGGGCTTCGTGATAAGCGATCAGGTCATCGCCCATCAATAACGTTCCGTGCGGTGCCCGAACGATCCGATTGGGGATTGTGACGCCCCCGACCTGTAATGGTTCGAACAGATTGTCATAGTGTGCCATGGATGGTTCCCTTCTCAGCTTGGTCTTCCCATAGAAAAATTGTCATGATTCCCTGGGTTGCGCCAGCGCAAACTGCTTATAGTCTAAACGGCTTGATCAAAGGGGGGCTGGTCGTGTCACGCAGGCGACAGATTATCTGGGGTGTTCCGACCGTGCTCTATGCACTGTTTGTGCTCTGGTACACCGATTTTGGCGGACCCCTGCAACGGGCAGAGATCAACAGCTATATTGCAGTCATGAAGGACCGGGGCTTTTCAGCAGAGATGCAATCCCGCTTCACCGGTTTTATGGAAAGCGATACAGGCAGCCAGTTTTTGATGCTCAATGCCATCGACATGGCCGAGAACCCGCCTTTTGTGGATGAGAAAACGGCTGGCGAAACGGCCGATCAGCTGATGGCGCGTTATATGGACCATATGTATGCGCAACTGTTCAAACGCGCCTGTCACCCGGTGATCGTGGGGGACGCCGTGCATACTGTGCTCGACATTGACGGCATTGAAGGTGCCGAAGAGTGGGATATGGGGGCCCTGTTTCGTTATCGCAGTCGTCGCACTTTTATGGATGTGGTGACCAGCCTTGGCAGCCCCGGTCCGCACGAATATAAGATGGCCGCCGTGGAAAAGACCATCGCCTATCCCATAGAACCTTTTTTGTACCTGGCGGACCTACGCCTGTTGCTGGGGTTGGTATTATTTGCGCTGGCCGCGATGTTGGATTTGATTTTCGGCCGAGGAAGATCGATTACGGATCAGCGTCGAGGCGCTGGAAATGTCCTGTAATGGTCAGCAATTTGCGTTATAAATCTTACAGATAATCTTTTACCTCTGACATCGACATCGGACATCAGTATGCGTGGTTTGAAAACTATTTCATTGTCGGGTAAGCCCACAAAGGTTGCCCTGGTTACTTTGGTCTTATTGGTCGCGGCCTGTACATCATCGCCACCGCCGCTGACGACTGTGGCACGCCACAACCCTGCGATTGATATTACCCAGTATCAGACTTTTGCCTGGATCGCCGAGGACCCCCTAGTTGGATCGCGTGGTCTGCTGACGGACCGCAACAAAAAGCGTATCGAAGACAACATCGTTGCGAACCTGCAGGCCAAGGGATACCAAATGGTGGCAAACCGCGATGAAGCGGACTTTGTTGTTTCCTATACACGCGGCAGCCGACGGACGCTGACCAAGGCGTCTTATCCCGAAACCTACAGCGCAGGGTGGAGCTGGAACGAGCCCTACTATGCGGATGTGCGCGATATGCGGGCAGACCGGGTGGAATATTCCAGCACGTCAACGGCTAGCGTCTATATAGAAAACTCAATAGCGGTCGATATTTTTGATGTCCGGGCCCGTGAATTGTCGTGGCAGGGTGCTGCCCACAAAGAATTGACGGCGGAGGAACGCAAGAACCCTGCAGAATTTCTGGTGAAAGTCGTAGATGACATATTCAAACCCTTCCCAGACCGTCAATAGATCAGCCTGATGAAGCACACACTGACGATACTGGTTGCTCTCATGGGTCTTGGACTTGTCGTCGGGCAACCAGCCGAAGCGTCGCGCTATAAGATGTTCCAGAGCATACCCGACCTGGACCGGGGTGACATTGACCTGCTGACAAGTGCTGCCCGGTCAGGGATGGATGCCAAGCCAGAAGGGTCCATAGTCAGCTGGTCGAATGATAAGACCGGTCTGCGCGGCGAAGTAACATTATTGCGACTTTATGAACGGCAGGGCCAGGCGTGCCGCATAATTCTGCACCAGATCTGGACCAAACATGACGACCATGACTGGGCCGTTTCCAAGATTTGCCTTCAATCAGATGGGTCCTGGAAGATCCCACCTGATTGAACTTGATGAAGCAAACGTAAAAAGATTACCGCCGCTGCCCGCCGCCTCCGCGTGCGGCGCCGCCAGACCGGCCATAGCCTCCACTCCGCGAATAAGAGCTGCGACGGCTGCCTGCTTGGCGGTAGCTGCCACCGCCCCCACGAGACGACCTGGCGCTTTGATAGCGTTGGTTGCCCTGGCTTCTGGCACGAGCGTCACGTTCCAGACCAGAAAGGCGATCTGCGCTGGAAAAGTCACGATTACCGGCACTGATCTTGTTTTGGAACGCCTGATTAGCCCGATCATTGCCCAGATTGGCGGCCCCACCCGTCTGGCGATCTGAATATTGAGAGCGGAAGTCGCCTGACTGGCTCAGGCCACGGCTGGTGTTTTCGCGACCGGACTGGTTCCCCAGGCCTGCATCTTTCCATTGGCCATTTTCGTGGCCTTCCCATCCCCCGTCAGCAGATTTGCGATAGACATTGCCGTCAACACCGACAAACAAATCCCCTTCACCGGTTCGTACTGCCGTCACCGAATGGTCTTCGGTCCGGATGCGGGTAGATTCACCCCCGCCAGAAGTTTGCGTATCGCGACGAACATAGTCTTCGTTTGCGTAGACCGAACTTTGGACCCATTGATCGCCTCTGCGAGCAGTGGCGCTGCCCCACATCTGATTGTCGTCGCCGTCATAACGCCGCTGAACATTGGTTTCGACACCGGTGCGCGGGTTATAGGCATGCTTGACAAAATAGCCGTCATCATTGTCCCATGCTGCCACCCCATGGCTGTAGCGGCCGGTGCTTGGGTTATAGGTGGCGCTGCGGCCATAACCACCATAGGGGCCATAAGTCCACCCGGCGCGGCCATATCGACCCGTCGTTGGGTTGTAATAAGCCGCCGCCCCATAGCTGTAGGGGTATGCGTAATAATAGGGATACCCATAATACGAGTTGTAATAGTAGGGGTCCCAATAATAGCCAGACCCATAAACCACCACACCAAAGCTGACATAGCTGTGATGATATCCGGGCGTGGATTGCACATAGACCACATCTGCGGTGCTGTCATAGACTTGCACATAGGTCACGTGATGCGACGGCGAGTTGGCGGGGATGTCATAGATTTCGGCCGGGATCATGTCAGCCAGCTCCCACGGACCATTGGCCTGGGTCGAGACAAACCATATTGCGTGATGACACAAATAGTAGTGGTCCCCAGCCTGGATCACGTCAAAGCTGGTATTGACAGCGCGGGCCAGACTGGTGCCTTCGATCTGTTCGAACTTGGGTGATCCGGCGTAATAGACCTTTACTTTGACCTCGTTGCGTTTGACCGCAATGGTCTGGGGCAGTTGAGCCTGGATCACGGCAATTTGCGCTTCCCTGGTGCCCGGGATGGATGATCGAACGTCAGCCACGGGATGGTCTTCGGGAATGTCTGAAAAGGCATCTGGCAGCGGCAGTGCCGCCTTCCAGGGGCCGTCCAGGGATTCCGATTTAAACCAGCGGCCCGACACCAGGTAATAATAGGTGTTGTTGGCCGCCATGAAAAACAGATCGGCCGAGGTGTTGGCGACAAAGGCCAGACCTGTATCGGGGATGGTTTCAAGCTCAGGCGCGCCGGTTGTCGAGATCAGCTCTGCCGGCTTCATTGTGACGATGACGTCAACTGCATCACCAACAGGTTTGGCTGGCCCAATAGGTTTGTCGGGAATAGCCTCGCGAACGCGAACCCAATTGTCCGTATCAGGCAGTTGGCTGACGCTGAGCGGGATGGCTGCTGTGGCCTCCCATGGATTATTTATATCGTTTGTTTTCAGCCACTTGTCGCCGTTGAGCAGGTAATAGGTGTTGGTGGCGGTTTCCCGCAAGACGTCCCAATTGGTATTGATGGCAAACTCCAGTCCATCAACGCCCGTTGTTACAAATATTGGCGTGCCGTCAAAAATGACCAGGATGGCCTCGCTATCGCGATAGAATATTTTAGGTGGATCCATCGATATGTTGGCAGAAGTTCCCTGGAAGTTCTGATCGGCCAAATATTCCAATACGACATCAAGCGGTAACTCTAGCGCTTGTGTATGGGCGAGCGTGCGTAACTGCTGCTCTAGATGTTCTTCGGTTTTTTCTTTCGTTTTGGGAAAAGCAATCTTGGTGATCTTGCGGTCATAGATGGTCACCAGGCTTTCATCGAAATCGTACTGGACCGACGCTGTCATTTCGCCAGCCCCAATCAATGGTTTATCGGACCCGTCCTTGTAATATTCCAGCGCATAGATAGCGGTAATCTGGTCTAACCGGTCAAAGGCTTTCAACTGTGGCTCGTGCATCACGAAGGTGCCACCCTCTACCTTACGGGTGCGGGGAAAGGGTTCAATGTCCCGAGGGCCTTCTGTCACATCGGCGCCAAGGGGCCCCGGTTCCGGGGTCTGTGCATAGCCAGTAGAATGATGGGCGCCAAGCCCGACCACCACGGCTAGCGCTACCAGCACGAAAAGAGATTTCATGGTGTTACTCGGCCTTAATATTAAAGAAAATCGCGTAGAGCACCGGCACCACGACCAGTGTCAATAAAGTCGCAAAGGTCAATCCGCCCATAATCGTCACGGCCATCGCGATGTAGAACGGGTCGAACAACAGAGGCACCATGCCCAACACAGTTGTGACCGCTGCCATGGCCACCGGTCGGGCCCGTGAAACAGCGGCCTGCATCACCGCTGCATAGGGCCTGAGGCCTTCTTCAAGTTGGATGTTGACTTCATCCAACAGCACAATCGCGTTTTTGATCAACAGGCCGACAAGGCTTAAAAACCCCAGAATAGCCATGAAGTTGAAAGGCTGGCTTGTCAGGATTAATCCAACGGATACGCCGACAACGGCAAAGGGGACGGTCAGCCAGATCAGGATAGGGATGCGCAAAGAATTGAACAGCAGCACCAATACCAGGAACATCATAAGAATAGCCGTCGGGATCGACCCCGCCAGGGCTTCTTGGGCGTCGGCAGAGTTTTCAAATTCCGCGCCCCATTCCAATGAATAACCTGTCGGTATTTCCAGTGCGTTGATCTGGGGCATGATCCGGGCGAGCAGTTTACTGGGGAGTTCATACGCTGCGTCACACGACACAGTGATCGTTCTTCGTCGGTCACGACGATGGATTGTCGCGTCCTCCCATTCGGTACCAAAGCTAGAGACAACATCGACCACTGGGACAACATGCCTCAGGCTTGAGCTCCAGACCTGCATGTCGTTGATCTGGCGGATATCACGGCGCTCTGACGCGGGGGCACGCGAATAAATAGGGATCAACTCATCCCCCTCGCGATAGATGCCAACCTGCGTCCCAAGGAAATTTGCTTCCATGGCCTGAGCCAGGTCTTTGCGGGAAACCCCGACTTGTTGCGCCCGCGTATCTGAATAGATGGGTCGCAGCACCTTCACCCGTTGGCGCCAATCATCCCTGAACCCGGTTGCCCCCGGATCAGCCTTCATAATGGCCTGCACCTTTCGCGAAAGATCGCGCAGCACACTTGGGTCACGCCCGGTGATGCGTACCTCGATATCGTTTTCGGCGGCCGGCCCTAGTTTGAATTTTTTGATTTTAGGCTCAGCATTGGGGAATTGCTCCGTCATATAGGCGCGATATTCAACCGCCATGGCGTCAATATCCCGGTAGTCGTGTACCGTCACCAGTGCCAGCGAATAGGACGCATAATCTTTCTCAGGGCTGTAGGTCAGCAGGAACCGGGGCGCACCAGCACCCAGAAATGTTGACACTGAATCAACTCGATCGTCGGCCATCAATCTGGTTTCGATCTGCTCCATATCGGCCTGGGTTGCCCGAATGTCAGAGCCCTCTGGCAACCAGTAATGCAGCATGAACTGGTTGCGGGTCGACGGTGGGAAAAAGCTGTCATCAAGGGTGGTGAAGCCATAGATGGAAAGACCCAACGCACCGATCAACCCGGTAATCGTCAGCCACCGCTGAGAGATGCAGGCCGCCAAAAAACTCTTATAGGCTTTATAAAAGCCGCTGCCATAGGGGTCTGCTGCCACGGCATCGCCATCAGATGGCGCGGGTGCTTTCAGGAACATTACGCACAAAAGAGGGGTCAGCGTGATGGCCAATACCCAGCTAAGTGACAGCGAATACAGCATTACATTGAACAGCGATCGGGTAAATTCGCCTGTCGCATCTTGCGACAGACCGATGGCTGCAAACGCCAGGATGGCAATGGCGGTTGCCCCCAGAAGGGGCCACATCGTCTGACCGACGACCTCGCGGGCCGCTTTCAACCGGTCCATGCCCGCCTGTATTCGGACTAGCATCCCATCGGATACCACGATGGCATTGTCCACCAGCATCCCCAAAGCAATGATCAACGCACCCAGCGAAATACGTTCCAGCAGCACGCCCTGATTGGCCATGATGATGAACGTCCCCAACACGGTCACCACCAGCACGGCGCCAATAATCAGGCCCGTCCGCAGCCCCATCGCCAAGAGCAAAACCACGATCACAATCAACACAGCCTGCAAAAAGCTGACAATGAATGCATCGATGGATGCCACCACAGCGTCAGACTGCATCGAGATGATTTTGACATCTAGGCCGACGGGTGTTTGCTCTTCCAGCTCTTTCAATCGATCTTTGAGCGCCTCACCCATTGTCACGACATTGCCGCCGGCGGCGGTCGAGATCCCAAGACCGATGGCGTTTTGTCCGTTGAATCGCAAGACCCGTTGCGGTGGGTCAACATATTCGCGCGTCACATCGGCAATGTCGCGCAGGTATATCAGTGTCGTCCGTCCATCGGTGCCCGCGCTGGAACCGATCACCAAATTGGAAATGTCTTCTATTGTGTCAATCGATCCCGTGGGGTCGATGCGAATAAATTCATCGCCGACGCGGGCGCTCCCCGCCGAGACGACCACATTCTGTTGTTCCAGCGTCCGGTAAACCTGGTCGAGCCCGAAGCCCAACTCGGCAATGCGCGTCCGGGATATCTCAACATAAATGCCTTCTTGGCGTTCGCCCCAAAGGGTTATTTTGGCGACATCTTGCACCTGTAACAGTTCGCGCCTCAAAAACTTGGCGTATTCCTTGATTTCCCGGATGGAATAGCCATCGCCGGTGATGGCGTAAAGCACGCCATACACGTCGCCAAAGTCGTCAATGACCAAAGACGGCCCCGCGCCTGGCGGCAATTGTGATTGCGCATCGCCGATCTTGCGCCGCAACTCTTCCCATACGGCGGGCAGCGTGTCTTTGACGTACTTGTCTTGAATGGTGACGGTGATGGTGGACAGGCCGTTGGCGCTAATCGATTCCAGCTGCTTTATTTGTGGCATCTTCTGGATTTCTGTTTCCAGCAGATCGGTCACTTCTTCTTCAACCTCACGCGGTGTTGCGCCTGGATAGGCCGTATAAACCACGGCATCTTTGATGGTAAATTCAGGGTCTTCTAGCCGGCCCAGATTGTTGAAGGATATGATGCCACCAACAACCAGTATGCCGGTAATGAACAATGTGATGACCCGTTTGGAAACGGCCATGTCGACAAGAGAGTTCATGGGCTTAACCCCCGCCACCAAGGTCGACAATTCGGACCTTTTGACCTTCCGCAAGATAATGAACACCGGCAGTAACAACACGATCACCGATCGACAGGCCGCTTTGGATAATGGCGTTGTTACCGGTCATTTGGCCGACCTCGATAGCCCGGCGCGAAACCTGATTTGTTGCCTGATCGACCAACCATACAAAGGCGCCTTCGCCGCCCGAGGGTTCGCCAAAGATAGCGCTCGTTGGTACGCTCAGGGTCTCGATATCCCCGCTTGGCAATTCGGCAATAACAGTCGCCGTCATACCCGGTAACACCAAGATGCCCTCAGGCGCGGGGAAAACAGCGGTCACTTTATAGGTGCGGGTGATCGGGTCGGCTTCGGCGGCTGTCTCTTTGATTGTTAGCGGTAGACGTTGATCAGGCGCCGATTCGAACACGCCAAATATCTTGGCAGGGGGTCGGTTACCCGCCCCGCGTTGGGCAATGATGGATTCGGGCAGATCAATGACAAGCTCCAGCTCGGTGACGTCCTGCAGGCTGACGATCGCCTGCTTGCTTCGGACATCCTGGAAGTTGTCGACATATCGCTTGGCAATGGTGCCCGTAAAGGGTGCTCGCAGATTGGTATCCCGGAGCGCCTTTTCAGTCTGCTCCAATTGTGACGCGGCGATGTCCCTGGCAGCTGACGTTTTGTCCAATCGCGCTTTGGCCACATGGCCTTGTGCGTGAAGGGTTTCGTCCCGCTTGAAGTCGCCATCTGCCTGTTGGAAACGCGCCTTGGCCCCGTCCCGAATAGAGCGCAGATCACGTGGGTCAATCTGCGCAATGATGTCGCCTGTACTGACTTTCTGTCCCTCGATGACATTAAGCTTGATCAGCAGGCCCGATACCTGAAATGCCAGATCAACACGATGGGACGCTCGCACAGTTCCGGGAAATTCTCGGATGGTGCCGCCGCTGTCCCCGCCCACGACAATGGTTTTTACAGGTCGGACTGTTGGTTCGGAAACCTCTGTTTCACCGTCGTCACAAGCGGTGAGCGACAGGGCAATACCTGTAAGCCCAACCATCGCGATTTTGCGCAACGACCATAAATTAAATTTACCTACCATGAACTCTACTCCGCTAAATACTCTTGGGTAGTTGTGATACTCGCTTGATCCAAGGGGCGTGTCACGTCGATTGTGACGGTTGCCTGCTTCTAGCGTCTTTTGGATCTTGACGCACCCACCGGCTTACTATTCTTGACGCACCCACCGTCGGTGCGTCGGGCCATGGATGCCGCGTTCAAAGCCGCGATGTTCGGGATACACAGACGCAACATAGATATCCCCATTGGGTGCCAGCGCCATCTGGTGAATATAGATCGCCAATCCATCAATGCGTTCAAGCACTTCACCGGTCTGGTCGTCCAGGATTGCAAGGTTGCTCATCTTGTCACTGGCATAGACCTTGTCGCCATAAACGGCGACCGATAGCGGGTTAACGCTGGTCCATTCATCCAGATAATTTCCGTCGGCGTCCAAGACCTGGATGCGGCTTTGGCATTCTGGATCGCGGATGGTGCGGTACTCGGCGATTTGCCCGGGCACCGTCATATAGGGGTGCAGATTACCCCCACAAAAATCGACGACCAACAGCCGGCCATCTGCGGTCTGCGCCAGGGCATGCACCGAATTGAACTCGCCGGGACCACGACCCCATTTGCCCACTGATTTGATGAAGCTGCCGTCCGGGGCATAGAACATCAGGCGCGAGTTCCAGTACCCATCGGCGACCACATAATTGCCATTCGCTTGTACCACTACGGCGGTGGGGCCGTTCAGTTGATCGGGTCCATCGCCGGGTGTGGCAAAGGTCCCCAGGGTCACCATCAATGACCCGTCCGGCTCATAGCGTTTGACCGTATGGCCATCGCGGTCGGCAAACCAGAACTTGCCATGTTGGTCGATATACATGGTGTGCGCCCCAAGCGCGAAGCCACGGTCATCAGAGGGCCCCCATTTCCCCAGATATTGACCTGTACTGTCGAACATTGACACGCTGGACTTGCCTATTTTCTGCTTCATGGCCAGCGGGTGCGCTG
>SMVA01117132.1_pt1 | contig 21754 bp, 18 predicted proteins | sample 2456451 | NCBI WGS metagenome assembly SMVA01 (sample SAMN11095933, study PRJNA526329) | marine sediment metagenome | biome: Marine sediment; feature: Surficial sediment; material: Deep marine sediment; isolation source: Hadal surficial sediment | place: Pacific Ocean | collected 2014-05 | depth... | reverse complement strand
CATTTCCGTTTCATTAAGTTACGGGCAGACATGCCCATACTCGGGCCGACCCGAGTTAACAGCGCATTTTACTCATTTCTGGCCGAATGTGAAGCACTTACGAGCGAAAAATCGTTCAATTTTCAACGCAATTTCGCCCGCTGGGCGGGCTCCTACAGGTGCCAGAAAGAACCAAGGAGCCCGCCGTACGGTAGGGGCGGTTACTCAACTCCCTGTGGTGGTCAATCAATCGGCACGGGCGAAATCTCAAACCACTAACAATTCGTCCGCAAAAACCACAATCACGGCACCCCACGCGCCTCAACCTCGCTCCAGCGGAACCACAATAGAATCGACTTTTTATGGATTATCGGTGCTTTTAAATGGCCGTTGGCAACAATTAACGACAATTGTCTCGAACCCGGACTTCTAGCCCATGCCGGGCGGCAGCATGCCACCAGGCATGCCGCGCAGCATCTTTTTCATACCGCCGCGGGACATCTTTTTCATCATTTTTGCCATTTGCAGATGTTGCTTCAGGAGCCGGTTCACGTCCTGAATCTCAAGCCCTGCGCCCCTGGCAATGCGTTTTTTCCGTGAGCCATTGATTACTTTGGGAAAACGGCGTTCCTGTGGGGTCATCGAATTGATGATCGCTATCTGGCGGCGAAACTGCTTTTCATCGGTCGAATTCTTTAACGCCGCCGCATTCACGTTGCCGGGCATCGGCAATTTCTCAAGCAATGCGGCCATGCCACCCATGTTCATCATCTGTTCCAGCTGGTCTTTCAGGTCTGATAAATCGAAGCCACGACCCTTTTTCAGCTTCCTGGCCAGCTTGTCCGCTTTTTCGCGGTCGACCTTGTCCTCGATCTCCTCGACCAGTGAGAGAACGTCTCCCATGCCGAGGATTCGCGACGCCATACGTTCCGGGTGAAATACTTCCAGCGCGTCGATTTTCTCGCCGACACCAATGAAACGAATGGGCTTGCCGGTTACCGCACGCACCGACAGCGCAGCGCCACCTTTGGCATCGCCGTCCGCCTTGGTCAAAATGACGCCGGTCAGCGGCAGTAGTTCACCAAATGCCCGGGCGGAATTCACTGCATCCTGCCCGGCCATGCTGTCGAGGACAAACAATGTCTCATGCGGAGTCGCACGCTCATGGGCGCGGACCGCTTCTGCCATCATCTCATCGTCGATATGCAGGCGACCTGCCGTATCGACAATCAGGACGTCCATATGCAAACGCCGGCTCTGGTCCAGCGCGCGATCAATGATGTCCTCAGGTTTTTCATCAGCGCTGCTATCGCAGTACTTTGCTCCAACTTCGCCAGCCAGTCGTTGTAACTGTAAAATCGCCGCAGGCCGGTGGACATCGACACTGACCAGCATTACCTGCTTCTTGTCTTTTTCGATCAGGCGCAGCGCCAGTTTCGCGGCAGTCGTGGTTTTACCGGCGCCCTGCAGGCCGGCAAGAAAAATAACCACCGGCGGTTGTGCCCTGAGATCCAGCGGCACCGTGTCGCTGCCGAGAATGGTAACCAGTTCGCTATGGATGATTTTGACCAGCGCCTGGCCCGGCGTAAGACTCTTGCCAACCTCCTCACCAAGCGCGCGTTGCCGAATATTCTCAATGAACGATTTGACAACCGGCAACGCGACATCTGCTTCCAGCAGTGCCAATCGCACCTGGCGCAAAGTGTCCTTGACGTTGGATTCAGTGAGCCGGCCTTTGCCAGTGATGTTGCGTGCAGCCTGGGACAGCCGATCAGAAAGGTTCTCGAACATGGATTCGCCGCGGTGGAATTGACGGCGCATTCTAACCCGATCGAGCATCCAAAACGGAACCAATCCAAAAACAGGGAGAATAGCGAAGGCCCGTAGGAGCCCGCCGTACGATAGATACGTTTTCTCAATTCCTGAGATACTCGATCTACCGGCACGGGCGACAAACATTTACGAGCATGTTGAAAACATGCCCGTAAATGTTTGCAAAACCACGCCCCGGCACACCCGCACAAAAGAAACGACTGTCAGACACGATCGATCACGAAAATATAGCTACATCGCCCGTGCCGATAGACAGATAGTGGCGACGTTTAATCGATCTGGACTATCGTACGGCGGGCTCCAATCTCGTCGTCCGCCAGAATTAGGGTTCTAATAGCGAACCCCATATGGGATGATTGCTAGCGAATAATCACAACCAAGACGGTCGGGTGCCTGTGTTTCAAACCACAATTTTTTTCCTGTACGTAGTCGCCGGTATCCTGCTGGCGCTGACCCGTCTGCCGCGCTTCTCGGAACGCAGCGAAGCCATGCTCGGCATTGCAACCATTTGTGGCCTTGGCGGTTTCGCCTGGCATGCATGGAAACTTTGGATGGTCATCATCCTGCCCGATGGTCTTTCGCTCTCAATCGGTAACACTGCCTCGTTCATTGGTTTGCAAATCGCGCTGGTCGCATTGTTTGGCACACTGCAACCAACCTTGCGGGGTCTTGCTGGTGGGCTGTTCGTACTGGCAGCCGCAGCGGCGGCACTTACCGGGTGGCAAACCCCGGCGGCTGCCGGCAACCCGATAAGCTGGCAAATACAGGTACATGTGCTGATATCCCTTTTTGCCTATGGGCTGCTTTCGGTCGGTACCATTGTTGCCCTGTTTGCGCTGGCCCAGGAAAAGCGATTGCAGGCACGCAAGCTGTCGGCGGTGAACCAGTTGTTTGCTCCAATGGAGACCACTGAGAACCTGCTCTTCGGCATAACCGCGACCGGCTTCCTTGTGCTGCTGTTCGCAGTGTTTTCAGGGATCGCATTTGTCGATAATTTTTTCGCCAGGCACCTGGTCCACAAAACAGCTCTGTCCTTACTGGCCCTCATTCTGTTCGGTGTTTTGCTCGCCGGTCGCCAGTTTGCCGGTTGGCGCGGAAAGCGCGCCGTTTACCTTTATTTATGGGGTTTTGGAACCCTGTGCCTGGCCTACTTTGGCAGCCGTTACGTGCTTGAAGAAGTGCTCGGCAGAAGCTGGAGTTGAGGCCCTTGACAGGCTTCACCGGTCCTGCTGAACTGTGAACGTATTCATGAAATGGAGGTGCCCATCCTTTGGGCGATGACATTCCGCTAGCAAGCCTGATTAGTTTGCTTGTTGTCCTTCTTATTCTTTCCGCGTTCTTTTCCGGCACGGAAACAGCATTGATGAGCCTTAACCGGTACAAGCTGCGCCACAAGGCGCGCGCCGGTCACAAGGGTGCAAAACTCGTCGAAAAACTATTGCAGCGTCCCGATCGCCTGATTGGACTGATTCTACTCGGCAACAATGCGGTTAACATCTCCGCCTCCGCACTGGTCGGTGTCGTCTCCATGCAGCTCGGTGGGGAGGTCGGCTTTGCGATCGGCACGGCAGTACTCACGCTGGTGGTGCTGATTTTTGCCGAGACAGCACCTAAAACCATGGCTGCAAATTATCCGGAACGGGTGGCCTTTCCAGCTGCATACGTTTATTACCCGCTCCTGAAAATTCTCTATCCGATCGTCTGGTTGATCAACCTAATGGCCAACGGCGTTCTTTTTCTTCTGGGCCAAAGCCAGGGCGATGCTGAAGGTCATGCGTTGAGCCGCGAGGAATTGCGCACCGTTGTATACGAAGCCGGTACGCGCATCTCGGGCCGCTACCGACAGATGCTGGTGAGCATCCTTGACCTGGAAAAAGTCACCGTTGAAGATGCCATGGTGCCGCACAACGAAATAATAGGTATTGATCTTGATGACGATATTGCAGAGATAGCAGAACGGATCCGCAACAGTGAACACACTCGCCTGCCTGTCTACCGCGAAACTATTGATAATGTCATCGGTGTCCTGCATCTGCGCAAACTGGCCAATATGTTCAGCGAACGAAAAATTGAAAAAGACGATATTGAATCGTTACTAACAGAGCCCTATTTCGTTCCCGAGGGTACGCCGCTGAGCACACAGCTGGTGCAATTCCAGAAAGGCCGGCAACGATTCGCGCTGGTGGTTGACGAGTACGGTGACATCCAGGGCATCCTAACGCTGGACGACATTCTCGAAGAAATTGTCGGTGAGTTCACGACTGATCCCGCCGATGATGACGATGAAATCGTCCGCGAAAGCGAGAATACTTTTCTGGTCGATGGCGCCGCCAATATTCGTGAAATGAATCGTGCCATGAATTGCGATTTGCCGACTGACGGACCGAAGACCTTAAACGGTCTTGTCCTTGAGTATCTCGAGACCATTCCGGATTCCGGTACAAGCCTGAAAATTGAAGGCTATCCGATAAAGATTATTGAGACCAAGGATAACAAGGTGCAATTGGCGCGCATTTATGTAGGCGAAAAACGCCGCAAGAATTCAGCCGCTGATTCCTGACCCAGGTGTAACTACTCAGGCCTGACCGCACCTCCAGCCCGCGAACCAGCAGAAAAAACAGACGTCATTGCGAGCCCGCAGGGCGCGGCAACCTCTAACAGGTTGTCGCAACGCGAAACGAAGCCAAGCCACAGTTTTGAGAGATTGCCACGCCCTGCGGGCTCGCAATGACGTCTGTGCCTTCTGGTCCGTTATGACGTCCACGCCCTGCGGGTTCGCAATGACGATGGTGCTACCTGTGTCTACCAATATCCGTTTCATTTGGCTTCGCCTAGGCAATCGCCTGCTCAAGTGCATCTTCAAGTTTACGCACACCGACAACGTCGATGCCCGGGATTTTTTTTTGCGGTACATTTGCTGTTGGCACGATCGCAAATGTGAAGCCCTGTTTCGCCGCTTCCCTGATGCGTTCTGTGCCGAAGCGCACCGGGCGAACTTCTCCGGCAAGACCTATTTCGCCGAAGCTCAGCATCTTGGCTTTGCATGGACGATCGCGGAAACTCGACACGATTGCCAACAACGATGGCAGGTCCGCAGAAGTGTCACCAATACGTAGCCCGCCAACGACATTAATGAAAACGTCTTCTCCCGACAGCGCAATTCCACCATGCCTTTGCAACACCGCCAAAAGTAATGCGAGCCGATTCTGGTCGACGCCCTGCGCCAGGCGTTTTGGCGTGCCATTTGCATCCGCCACCAACGCCTGAATTTCAACCAGCAACGGTCGACTGCCCTCCCAGGTAACCGACACGATACTGCCGGCATCACCTGTGTGACCGCGTGATAAAAATATCGCCGACGGGTTTTTGACTTCACGAAAACCGCTTTCAGTCATCGCGAACACGCCCATCTCACTGATGGCGCCGAAACGATTCTTGACTGCGCGGACGATGGTGTAACGACTTGCCGGATCGCTCTCGAAATACAGCACGGTGTCGACCATATGTTCGACAACTCTTGGCCCGGCTATCGCGCCCTCTTTCGTCACGTGTCCGATGAGCAAAACAGAAACTTCTCTTTGCTTGGCAAACTGCACAATTCGACTAACGCACTCCCGTAGCTGGGTTACGGATCCCGGTGCCGAGGGCACGTCCGTGCTCACCAGTGTTTGAATAGAATCAACAATAAGCGCTCGCGACTGTCCTGCCCGCGCTTGCTCGAGAATATTCTCCAGCGACGTGTCCGAGAGCAGTCGCAGCGATGGATTGTCGAGGCCCAATCGCTGCGAGCGCTGCGCAATTTGTCGCAACGACTCCTCACCGGTTGCATAACAGGTGTTCAGCGCAACGGGAAGTTGCGCGGCCACCTGCTGCAATAACGTGGATTTGCCGATTCCAGGGTCGCCGCCCAGGAGCACGACGGAGCCCGGTACGAGGCCACCACCCAGCACGCGGTCAAACTCATCGAAGCCGGTCGGGTAACGCATCTCGACATCGTCAACGAGAGCCCCCAGGGCGACAGCCTCAATACCGCCGGCCGCGTTGGCGGTGCCACTGGACAAGGTCGTCTTGCCCAACGAATTCCACGCGCCACATTCGGGACACTGACCCTGCCATTTGACAGCGTGAGCACCACAATCGGCGCATACAAACGCTGTTTTTGCCCGTGCCATGTGTTCTCCCTGGAATTTCGTGCGAATTGGGTTCGTTAAGTTGATCCGTCGATCCGTTTTTGGTCTTTTACCCTGCAACCAGCCTATGCGGTAGCAGAATCCCAATCATAGCACCGCCGCCAGCACTATCAGGGCTGCAAAAATGCTAACCGTATCTCATTAAAAAGGCTTGCTATTTCCTATACTGCCCACGTTATGTAGAGAAGCCGAACTTGGATAAACAACAAAAAACACGCCGCGACCGGCTGGTCGTGCTCAGCTTTGTCAGCGTATTGCTGGTTCTGGTCTTTGGGCCAGGCGCACCGTGGTTCGTGGCTGCGGACAATTTTCTGTACGACCAGATCGCCACGCGGGTCAGAAATGAGCCGCTCGATAATAGCGTCATCGTCAGTATCAACCCTTCTGATTTGTCTGCCGCCGAGATCGACGCTCAATTTGGCCAGCTTCTCAGCGCTTTCAATACTTACGGCGTAGATCGCATCATTCTGGCCCAGCCGCCGGAGATGGCTGAATCGTCTGAAATGCCAGGCTGGGCCGCTTTGTTGTCCGGCGGCGTGCCGGTCTTTGTTCCGGATGGCCATCGCCTGGCCGATGTCGCAACCAAGACCGGCATTCTGCAACTCAGTCCTGACGAAGATGGTGTGCTGCGCCAATCGCGATTGTGGCACCTGCAAGGCGGCACGATGTCGCCTTCGTTGCCGCTGGCCATCGCGCTTGACTCCTTTGATTACGCAGCCGACCCCCGGGTTTCGAATGCTGTGGTTGAGGTTTATCTCTCAAACTACACAGCAATCGACCACCTGGATGCGGCCGATGTACTCCGACCAGGCTTCACGGGTGATGAATTGCGTGGCAAAACTGTTTTTCTCGATGCAACGCCGTCGCTGGCTGCCGCGGTAGCAATCCTGCCCTCAGGCCAGTTTGTTACCTCATCCGAAATCATCGCCGCCCTGCTCGCCAATGTTGAGCAAGGGCAGATGATCATCGCTCCCAGCTGGGTACGGGCACTGGAATGGCTGGCACCGGTTTTGTTGGCAATCATCGCCATATTGTTCCTGCCGGATCGAAATCGGCGCGATATTATTTTGATTGCGACGATCACCATTATCGCCCTGATTCTGATCGACGCGCTGTTCCTTCTTATTACCCGTGTGCGCCTCGATCTCGGCCGTGCGGTCATTATCTTTTCGGGCGCATCGATGCTCAGTTGGTGGCTTGCGGGAAGCGTGATCAAATCATCATTCAACGCGTTCAAGCGTGGCAGTGATTTCCTGACTGCCGGCAGACTCGAACCCGCGTTTGCCGAATTTCGTCGTTGTCAATCGAACGAACTGCTGGCAACGGTCATGTACAAATTGTCCCTGGCCTTTGAAGAACAGGCGAAACCGGAACGCGCTGAGGCGGTTATTGAGTGGATGAAGAGGACCCAGGGATCGACGACCCAGGCCAACAAATTCTCACTGGGTGGTACCAGCGGCGCGCCACAGCGCCTGGGCCGCTATGTCATCGAAAAACGCATTGGTCGAGGCGCCATGGGCGCTGTATACCTCGCACGCGACCCACGCATTAATCGTGCAATTGCGCTAAAAGTCATTCCCATTGAAAAAGAATTCGAGGACGAGGAACTCGAGGAAGCACGCCTGCGATTCTTCCGCGAAGCTGAGTCCGCCGGCCGCCTGACCCACCCGAATATCATTACCGTGTTCGACTGCGGCGAGGACAAGCACCTCGCCTATATTGCGATGGAATACCTGCAGGGCAAGTCTCTGACAGAGTTTACCGATCCGAAGAGGCTACTCGCACCGAACAAGGCGCTTGAATTGTGTGCCAGGACCGCCGAGGCGCTTGATTATGCACACAACCAGGGCGTCATTCATCGCGACATCAAACCCGCTAACCTGCTCTACAGTCTCCGCCAGGACATGCTGAAAATCAGCGACTTTGGCGTGGCGAGACTCACTGACAACAATCGCACCAAGACCGGTATCGTCCTTGGTACACCCATCTATATGTCACCCGAACAGCTCAACGCCGACACGCTCACGGGCCACTCGGACTTATTCTCTCTTGGTGTTACGCTATATGAATTACTCGTCGGTGAGGTGCCATTCAAGGCCACGAACATTGCTGTACTCATGACTAAAATAACGACCGAAGACCCGGCGCCAATATCGAACCGTCGACCGGGTGTCCCACCGAGCGTGGACGCGGTGCTTTTCAAGGCACTGGCGAAACGTCCGGAAGACCGCTTCACCAACGGCGCCGAAATGGCGATTGCACTGCGCAATTGCGCTAAGTATGCGGCCTGAGCCCGATAGCTGGACAATAGCGAAAAATAAACGAATGAGTCTGCGCGATAAAATATCTTTTGCTGAAATTACCGACGTCGGTAAGGTTCGCGAGCACAATGAAGATGCCATTGGCACGGATAATGACATGGGCCTCATGGTGCTCGCAGATGGCATGGGTGGTTACAACGCGGGCGAAGTCGCCAGCGGCATCGCAGTGCAGACGATTACCGAGCTGGCCGCCGAGGGCGCCACGCGTGAAGAACGCAATGACCTTGACCCAACGACCGGCATGATGCGCCAGACCATCGTCCTGCGTGACGCGGTTTCCAGGGCGAACAAAATCATTTACCAGACTGCACAGAGCCAGACCCACTGCGAGGGCATGGGAACAACCCTGGTCGCAGCCATGTTTTACGACAATAAAGTGTCCATTGCCCACGTCGGCGACTCCCGCGCATATCGGCTTCGCGGGGGCGTATTTGAGCAACTCACACTGGATCACTCGCTGCTGCAGGAGCTGGTAGATCGTGGCTTTTATTCCGAAGAAGAGGCCCAGCGCTCGACCAACCGCAATTACGTCACCCGGGCACTGGGTGTGGAGCCTACCGTGGATGTAGAGGTTCATGAGTACGACGTCTTGCCCGACGATGTCTACCTGCTTTGCTCGGATGGCTTGTGCGACATGGTCGAAGATGAGGATATTCACTTAACTATCAGCACGTTTAATGCTAGCCTTGATGTGGTTGGTCAACAGCTGGTGCAGCTTTCCAACGATCACGGCGGTCGGGACAACATATCCGTGATGCTGGCGCAGGTAACGGATTCGTTCGAGGCGAAAAAAGGACTGCTGGCACGGTTACAAAATTTGTTCCGCTCATAGGGAGGCAGAGAGTCAAGGCAGACACTCTGCGATTAACACTGTCTTAACAAGAGCGATAATACTGATATGGCACGTTTAATCCTGAGTCTGGACAGCCAGGTCCTGGCTGAGTACAACATGTCCAAAGAGCGTTATACGATCGGACGCCTGCCGGACAATGACGTACGCATCGACAATCCGGCGGTCAGTGGCCACCATTCCCTGATTATCAATATCCTCAATGATTCATTCCTTGAGGATCTCAACAGCACCAACGGTACCTACGTCAACGGCAAGTTGATCAAGAAACATGCGCTGCAACATGGTGACGTCATTACGATCGGTCATCACCAGCTGCGCTTCTCTGACGAACAGACGAGCGAGACCGAACAGGACGAGTTCGAAAAAACCATGGTCATCCCGGCCGGTCAGCATAATGCCGAGCAACTGGCAATGGCTGAGAAAGCCGCCGATGCAGCGGCAGCGGCCGATGCAGCAGCTCCGGTTGCCGAAGACCGCATTGATGTCAAAGTCGATATGCCCGAACCTGAGCCCAAGCCGGAAGCCGCGCCCGTTCTGCAACCGGAACCAGCACCGCCTCCTGCTCCACCACCACCTGAACCGACAGCACACACGGCAACCGCAGCAGGCGTTGATCCACGTAATGCACCCAGTGCATTGCCGATGGCCAAACTGCAGGTGTTGAGCGGCGCGTTTGCGGGTCGCGAACTGGAACTGACGAAAGCGCTCACGACACTTGGTCGCCCGGGCGTGCAAGTTGCCGCGATCACGCGACGTGCCGAAGGTTATTACTTCGTCCACGTTGAAAGCGGTGAGGAAGGTGATTATCCGCTGGTTAATGGTCAGCCAATTGGCGCGCAAGCGCGCAAGCTGGCCGACAACGACGTCCTGCAGTTGGCCGGCGTCAAGATGGGTTTCTTCGCCAGCTAGGTTATTCAGCCCGACGTTAATTGAATTCTGGCAGGAGCGGCATTTTGCCGCGATCAGAGCCAATCGCGGCAAGATACTGCTCCTGCGACTTACACGCAAGAAAACGCTTGATCAGTTCTTCAGTTCGCTTTCTTCGCGATTGGTAATGCCACAAACAAGCTCATAAGGAATTGTACCGGCGTGCTCCGCAATTTCTTCGACCGGCAAATCAACTCCCCATAGCACAACAGAATCTCCAACCTGCTCGGTAGCATCCACTCCCAGATCGACACTACAAAGATCCATGGATATTCGCCCGATCACCGGCACACGGCGGCCATTGATGAGCACCGGTGTGCCGCTGGCGATGTGGCGACTGTAGCCGTCACCATACCCGGCGGAGATGACCCCTGTCAGGGTGTCCTGCTGTGCTTGCCAGGTCCCGCCGTAACCGACCCGCTCACCTTTCTTAAGATGTTTGACGGCAATTAGACGGGTCTCGAATTGCATGGCCGGATGCAGACCAAAGTCTACCCCGCGTTGCCCTGGGAACGGTGAGATACCATACAGGGCCAAGCCAGGACGAATCCACAATCGACCCGCATCACAAAAGTCAGCGAAGACTGCCAACTCCCTGGACCAACCCAGCACGCCTGCAGAATTGGCAATACTGACTGCCCCGGCGAAATCGTCAGCCAATGCGCGAAACGCCCGGATGTGCGTTTTTGTAGTGGCATCCAGCAAGTCGTCCGCATTCGCCAGATGGGTCATCAGCCGTACATCGTCAACGGCAGCGCAACTGCCGAGGCGCTCGATGACCGTCGCCGCGGCTTCGGGACGAAAACCAAGACGATGCATGCCAGTATCAATTTTTACCCAAACCACAGCATCCGCCGGGCCATGCTTTTCAAGCCACGTGATCTGCTCCTCGGCATGTACGCAAATCTGCAGCTGCAGGTCGATCGCCGAATCAATGTCACCTGCAGAAAACACGCCGCCGAGCAATGCGATCGGCTTGTCTACGCCCGCGTTTCTGAGTTCGATAGCTTCCGAGAAGCGCGCCACTGCCAGGCAATCAGCATCCCCAAGACATTTGGCGACGTCGACCAGACCATGGCCGTAGGCATTCGCCTTGATGACGGCCATCACCCGTGCGCCGGGTGCCTGATTCCTGATGAATTGAAAGTTGTGTCGAATTGCGCCGAGCTTGATGCACGCCCGTGCGCCGAAACTCACTGATAAGCCTCATCCGCGTAACTTTCCGGCACCCAGTTTTCAAACTTTGTATAGCGGCCAACAAAGGTGAGCGGAAATTCACCAATCGGGCCGTTTCGTTGCTTGGCAATGCTGATGTCAGCAATGCCTTTGCGCGGCGTGTCCGGTTTGTAGACTTCTTCCCGATAGATAAACAGAATCAGGTCTGCATCCTGCTCGATAGCACCTGATTCACGCAGGTCCGACATAACCGGTCGCTTGTCCGGTCGCTGTTCCACACTTCGATTGAGCTGCGAAAGTGCAATGACCGGCACCTCGAGCTCTTTTGCCAGCGCTTTTAGTGAACGCGAAATTTCGGAAATTTCTGTCGCCCGGTTTTCTTTATTGCCGTGGACCTGCATCAATTGTAAATAGTCGATAACGATCAACCCCAAACCGCTCTCTCTTTTCAGGCGCCGTGAGCGCGCACGAATCTCTGTTGGTGAGAGCCCCGGTGAATCGTCGATATAAATTGGCGCATCCGACATAAGCTGCACCGCCGTATTGATACGTGACCAGTCCTCGTCCGGAAACTTGCCGGTGCGCAAGTGGGTCTGATCCACGCGGCCGAGTGATGAGATCATACGAAATGCCAGTTGTTGCGCGGGCATTTCCATTGAAAAGATTGCGGTTGGTACTTTGGCGCCGATCGCCGCATTTTCAGCGATGTTAATAGCAAGCGTCGTTTTGCCCATGGATGGCCGACCCGCGATAATGATGAGTTCGCCGGGTTGCAGGCCCGCAGTCAGCTTGTCAAATTCAGTGAATCCTGTCGAAATTCCGCTAATGTCTCCACCTGACTGGTGCAGAGTATCTATACGGTCCACCGTATCCGGCAGGATTTTCTTGAGGTGCCTGAAGCCCACTCTGCCGCGCGCGCCTTTCTCGGCAATTTCAAAAACGAGTCGCTCAGCCTCATCGACCAGCTCGGACGCATTGCGACCCTCGGTGTCATACGCACTGCCACTGATCTCGTTGCCGGCATTGATGAGTGAGCGGAGTGTTGAGCGCTCGCGAAGAATTGTCGCGTAAGCTCTTACGTTGGCGGCACCCGGAGTTTCGTTGGCCAGCGTTGCCAGATATTCCAGGCCGCCAGCAGCATCGAGTTCGTTACGATTGTCCAGAAATTCAGATACCGTCACCACATCGCAGGGATTGCTGTTTTCGGCGAGATCGGCAATTGCACCGAATATGAGTCGGTGATCTTTGCGGTAGAAGTCATCGGCAACGATGATGTCCGCTACCTTGTCCCAGGCCACATTGTCGAGCATGAGTCCGCCAAGCAGTGACTGCTCTGCCTCAACGGAATTTGGCGGTACTTTCAGTCGCTGCTCAGCGGCATCGATGCCTATCCCATCATCAAACGCTCGAACCATTTAAACCTGCCCCAATTGTCGATACCGCCAAAATCTACCGGCCAGGTAGTACCGGCAGCTTTGATTGACCCCTTTAGTGCACCCTGCGGGCACGGCCTGATACCGTACCACAGATGACTTATTCTTCGGCGACAACCTTGACTGTTATTTCGACGTTGATCTCGGGATGCAGGTGCAGGCCGACTTCGAAGTCGCCAATTTCGTGCAACGGGCCATCCGGCAGGCGAATTTCGCTACGGCCAACCTCGACACCCACTTTCGAAAACGCTTCGGCGATATCGATTGGGCCAATCGAGCCGAACAACTTGCCCTCGGATCCAGCGTTCGCCGGAATGACCAACTCCATGCCCTGAACGAGTTCTGCGCGAGCCTTTGCGGAGCTGAGATCTTCCGCGGCCGCTTTTTCCAGACCGGTGCGTTTCGCTTCGAACTCTACGATGTTTTCTTTCGTCGCCAGAGCCGCTTTGCCTTTCGGCAACAGGAAATTTCGACCGTAGCCGGCTTTGACTGAAACCAGATCACCGATTTTGCCGAGATTCTCAATGTTATCCAATAAAATAACGTTCATATTTCAAACCTGTCTACGTAAGTATCTTTTCGCATCAGTGCTTATGCAGCGACGCCACGAGTGCGGTAATTAAACCACGCATCTGTATAGCCAACGACGGCGAATGCGGCCACCAGCAGTACATTCAAAATTGGCAGCAACGCGTAGGTTGCTATCAACACAAACACGGGCATGCGTTTTTGTGTGCGCAACCAATGCAACACTGCCAGCCCCTGAATCCAGAACGTCGCAAACATGACAAATGCAACATTCTGCAACCACGCTGCCTGAGTCAGCACAGCAAGAAGCGAGGTTACCGCCATAATCAGGGCCAGAACGCGACCAAAATTAAGGTCACAGAACCGCCCGTAAACTGCGGTTTGCTCGGGCAGGCTTTGAAATAGCGCATAACCCAGCAAAACCACCAACACGTACAACGACCAGCTGAGGAACACGAAGATCATCGTCATTTGCGGCGCGATGACTTCCTGCCTTGATGCCAGCAGCCTTGCCTGCTCCTGCAGACCATTTTCCTCAAACAGCTTCGTGAGTGCTGTCACTACATCGTTCCAGTAGACCGCGGGGTCACCCAGAACAACGAAAAAAGCCAGTGTCACCACAATCGCTACAATGACTGACACTTGTAGCATCAACGTCAGTGAGCGCTGGCTGCGCATCAGCGCTGCCAAAAGCATTCCCGGCAACCAGATGCTGGTCACGTTCAGCAGAATCTGTACGACCGATGCACTCATAATGAGCGACACGGTCGACAACACTGCCGCAGCGATTACCCCTTGTAGCAGCGCTGTACGCAACCCGTGCCGAAACACGAGCAGCACCATCACCAGGCCACTTACAACGGGTGCCAGCGGCAGCAGTAACGTTCCCGCCAACCCCAGAACACCGTTCTGTGGTCGGGCGACCAGCCATGCGGCTATCGGTTGCACGAATCCGATCCTGGAGTCGCCTTGATCAGTGCCGGTCGGTGTAGGGCAGCAGTGCCAGGAAACGCGCCCGTTTTACCGCGGTCGACAGTTGTCTCTGGTAATGCGCCTTCGTACCCGTAATTCGGCTCGGTACGATCTTGCCGGTTTCAGTAACGTATGCCTTGAGCAATGCAAGATCCTTGTAATCGATCTCTGTTATTCCCTCGGCGGTGAAGCGGCAGTACTTCCGTCTGCGTGAATATCTACTCATTATCTACTTCTCCGTCAGGCGCTCTTGGCTTCAGCGGCCATTTTGTCGGCTGCCTCGGCTTCAGCATTGTCTTCATTCTTCCCGGCAACCGGCTCTTCAGCACTAGCCTCTTCGCTGCTTGCCGCTACGGGCTCCTCTGCAGCAGCTTCTTCGCCGCTTTGCGCCGTTGCTTTTTCTGCAGCAACCTCGTCGCTACTCTCAGCCGTTGCTTCAGCTGCGGCAGCGTCTTCGCTACTTTCTGTCGATGCCTCTTCTACAGCAGTTTTTTCGCCATCGTCGGTGGCAGCTTCTTCCTTCGCGGCCTCCTCAGCAGCTCTCGCCGCAGCTCGCGCAAGTCCGGCGGCTTCAGCGGCAGCTTTCGCATCACGTCGTTTTTGCGACTCGCGCTCTCTGTCCTTCTCTTCCTCGACAGCGATCGCCATGTGTGAAGCTTCAGAAATAGCGGCCTTGCGGTTGATGACAAGATGTCTGATTACCGCGTCATTAAATTTGAACGCAGTCGTAATCTCGGCAACGACTTCATGATTGCACTCGATGTTCAGCAGAACATAGTGCGCTTTATGGGCTTTGTTTATTGGGTGTGCCAGCTGACGCCGACCCCAGTCTTCAGTGCGGTGTACTGTACCGCCTGATTCGGTCACCATGCCCTGGTAACGTTCTACCATGGCAGGAACCTGCTCGCTCTGGTCCGGATGAACCAGAAACACGATCTCGTAGTGTCTCATTTTCTTCCCTTTCGGTTGGAATCGCATCGGGTACGCTGATTTGATTTCAGAGCGCCCTTACGGATTTCAGCTTCCCGGATCACCCGGTGAAGCAAGGTTTTCCCCACACTTGAGTGGGGAGGCGCATCCTAACCAAGCATCGGCCCCTAAGCAAGCAAAAACCGGGGTCGGACCGGTTTTATCGTAGATTACGCCCGCTGGGCGGGCTCCAATTCTAAATAGCATTTGTAGGAGCCTGCCCAGCGGGCGATTCGCTACAGATCGGCTCCCTTTCGCTGTCTGAGTGCCTCGTACAGGCAAATGCCGGTTGCGACTGAGACATTCAGGCTGGAGACGGCACCCTGCATCGGCAAACTGACCAGCTCATCGCAGCGCTGGGCCACGTTTTTGCGCAGCCCGGAGTGTTCGCGTCCCATCACCAGGGCCACAGGCCGTGCCAAATCGCAATCAAAAATCGTGGCGTCAACCGCATCACTGGTTCCAACTGCGGTAACTCCGTATTCCACCAGCCAGGCAAGGACCTTGCCGATATTGGCTACCGACGCGAACGGCATCGTCTCAGCCGCGCCAGCGGCTACCTTGCTGACGGTCGGTCCCAGGCTCGCGGCACCATGTCGGGGCACGATAACGGCATCGACCCCGGCCGCATCCGCCGTCCGCAGGCATGCGCCGAGGTTATGCGGATCCTGAATTCCATCGAGAACCAACAAAAGTAATGGTTGGCCCTCACCATCGGTCAGTTTTTTCTCGACCAGCGACCTGAGCGCGCCCTCATCAAGAATCTTGCTGCGCCGAATTTCAGCGATCACTCCCTGATGCCTGATCTCACCGCTGATTTGCTGCAATCTGGCACGATTTGCAGCCTGAATCTCAATACCCCTGGCATTCGCCTGGGCGATGATCGATTCAACCCGCGGGTTCGCGGTCTGGTACTCCGCATACAACCGCGTAATTTCAGCGGCCGGCTGCGACAGCAGCTGCTCCACGGCGCGCAGGCCGGTAACGTATCTGGCCTTACTCATCTTTTGTTTTTCTTGCTTTTGTTTCTTGCAGTGCGGCCCACCCCGCTCTGCTCAACAAGCTGGAAATCAATGCGTTTGCTATCCAGGTCAACCCGGGAAACAACAATAGTAAGTTTGTCCCCCAGGCTATACCGCGTTCCACTGCGATCACCAATCAGCGACTGGCTACCGACGTCAAAACGATAATAATCATTCCGCAAGCTGGTCACGTGTACCAGGCCATCTATCTGGAACTCGGGCAACTGCACGAACACACCGAAGTTTGTGACACCGGTAACAACGCCCGCATATTCATTGCCAACCTTGTCCTCCATATACTGACATTTCAACCAGGCCTCAACCTCGCGAGTTGCATCCTCCGCACGCCGTTCATGTGCGGAGCAAATGTGCCCAAGATGTTCCATGGCACTCTTGTCATAGAGGTACGCTCCCGCTTTACCACCACGGACAATATGACTGATTGCCCGATGCACCAACAGGTCCGGGTAGCGGCGAATCGGCGACGTAAAATGTGCATACGCATCCAGCGCAAGGCCAAAGTGCCCCACATTGTCAGGCGTATATTCAGCATGTGACAACGAGCGCAACATTGCCATGGAAATCGCTGCGCTGTCCGGACGATCCTTGACCTGTTCAAGAAGCTTGTTGAATTGTTTTGGCTGCACATGATCCGGGTGCGGAACCTTCAGGCCCAGACCAACCAGATAGAGACGCAGCTCCTCGAAACGCTCAGGTTTCGGTTTCGCGTGTACACGATACAACGCTGCAATACGATTTTTGCGCAGGAATTTCGCTGCCTGCACATTCGCCGCAATCATGCATTCCTCGATCAGCCGATGGGCATCGTTGCGCGGCACAGCACTGATACGCGCTATCGCACCATGTTCGTCCATCTCGATCCGCGTTTGCGGGATATCCAGTTCGATGGCACCACGCTGGCTTCGATTCTTCGCGAATAACTTGTAAACCGCATGCAGGTTCTGAACATCCTTGTGTACTGCTTTTGGTATCTGTTTGGTCGATTCGCCAGTAAGGAAATCACTGACCTGGCTGTACGTCAATCGTGCGACAGAACGCATCACGCCTTCGAAAAACTTTGCTCGCGTAACCTTGCCCTCTGCACTGACATGCATATCGCACACCATGCATAGGCGATCAACTTTTGGATTCAGGGAGCACAATCCGTTCGACAGAGATTCCGGCAACATCGGCACAACCCGATCAGGAAAATACACCGAGGTGCCACGCCGGATTGCCTGCTTGTCGAGCGGTGAGCCATGCTCGACGTAATTCGATACATCTGCGATCGCAACCAGCAATCGGTAACCGTCGCCCGCCGGTTCGCAAAATACAGCGTCATCGAAATCTCGCGCGTCGGCGCCGTCGATTGTCAGGAGGTTAACGTCGCGTAAATCGACGCGACCTTTCTTTGCAGCCGCGGGAACCTCTTTACCAAATTGCCTGGCCTGTCCACGAACTGCCTTTGGCCAGTCGGTTGGAATGCCGTGCGAGTGAATTGCTATGTCTGTGGCTACGCCCCTTTTGCCCGGCTCGCCAATGACCTTGACGATTTTTCCGGTTGGTTGCTCCACATAGGTCGGAAAGTCGAGAATCTTCGCCACGACAATTTGGCCATGCTTTGCCGATCCCGCCTCGCCCTTCGCAATGAGGATGCGATGTGCGATTTTTGGGTTATCCGGAATCACAACGCCAATACCGCGCTCGCGGATAAACTGACCGGCGATCTCGCTCAGGCCGCGCTCAAGAACCTCGATGAGCTTGCCCTCAGTACGGCCGCGCCTGTCCTCACCAGTAATCCTGATAGCAACACGATCGCCATCGAATAATGCGCGCATCTCGCGCGCTGACAAATAAACATCGTCAGCGCCATCATCACGAGCTACGAAGCCAAAGCCATCCGCATGCCCGCTAACCGTTCCGGCTATCAGTTCAAGTTTGGCAATCAGGCAGAACTCACCTCGCCGGTTTTCGATAATCTGCCCGGCTCTGACCATCTTGTACAGCTGGTCCAGCAGCAACGTGCGCATCCGCTGGCCCTTGAAAGCAAACGCCTTCAAGATGGCATCGGGCTTCAGCGGCCTGCCTGCATCCGTCAGGCACTCAAGAATCACCGCACGCTTGGGGATAGGGTGCTGGTAAGGTTTTCCACGTCCTGATGTGGATTTCTTGCGCTTGGTCAAGCTGGTTTACTCCATATTAATGCGGCGGCACATTGACAGACTCAAGGTGCTTTGAGTACAGTGCGCCACCCGTAAGGATTCGCAATTGTACGCGGTTAAGCCTTGCCCAGGTGGCGGAATTGGTAGACGCGCCAGCTTCAGGTGCTAGTGGGCCTATGTAGCTCGTGATGATTATCTACCGGAGAATCACGCGGTTACAATGCCAGGTCGACCACGGGCAATGCGACTGGTATGGTTTTTGTCGTAAGTACGGTTTGATAAGATTGTTTTAAGTCTGATTGGTTAGTGAATTGCCCAGGTGGCGGAATTGGTAGACGCGCCAGCTTCAGGTGCTGGTTATCGCAAGGTAGTGGAGGTTCAAGTCCTCTTCTGGGCACCAGAGTTATATACAATGTTGCCGCTTATCTTCGGATAGGCGACGACGTTGTCTTTTTCCTCAACGACAGTGACCTCTCCGATAATGCCCCGCAAGGCATTGCGCGCAATCTCAACCTCATCCGGCCTGGCGTACTTGTGCAGGTTTTCGAGATTCGAGACGACTTTCTTCCATTGATCCGCTGCACCAGCCAGTAAAGGTATCGCGCTGTGAGAACTCCGCCGTGAAATATCTGCCCGCTCCGTTTCCAAAGTCTTCAGTTTTTTAGTCAGAATGTCTGATCGACCCACCTCACAAATTGTTTGCGCGATATCGGAAATTTGACGGTCCAGTTTTTTCAAATCGGATGCTGATGTTGTTTTTGCAGGGGTGCTCGTCCGCACGCGCCGAGTCATTTCCTTAGCAAATCCAGGCTCAAGAAGTTGGGCTTTGATGTCCGCCAACATTTCGACCTCAACCGTATCCTTACGAATTAACTCCTTTTGGCTACACAACGAATCTCGGCCATTGCTTTGGCTCGAACAACGGTAGTAGGTGCCATTGCAGACGGAATAGTTGCCGCCACACGATCCGCATATAAGCAGTCCGGAGAACAGGTAGCGTGGTGGCCTTCCCTTTTTGTTTTCGGGGTTTGTGGCTTCCCTGGCACCCTTGAGTCTTGCCTGCACCTGGTCCCACAACTTGGTAGAAACGATTCGCAATGATTCGTCCGGAATGACAATCCACTCCGAATCTGGTCGGCGTTCTTGTATTCGCCTTCCGGTGCCAGGCACCTTTTTTCCTATCCGTTTATTCCAGGTGGCAACTCCCTTGTGTACGCCGTCAGCGCCCATGGGACAGATTGAGGCCTGGTTTAAGAGAGTGTTTTTGTTCATCCTAACCTGAGGAGTTGAGATGAGACAAAAACCAGCAGGACGACCATCATCGTCCGATCAGATCATTCGTGACATCAAGCGCAAGACGCGCAAGCAGTACGGTGCAGAAGAGAAGATCCGCATTGTTTTGGATGGCTTGCGTGGCGAAGATAGTATCGCCGAGCTGTGCCGACGAGAAGGCATTGCTCAGAGCCTGTACTACAAGTGGTCCAAGGACTTTATGGAGGCTGGCAAGAAGCGCCTAGCTGGCGATATTGTCCGTCAGGCGAATACACGCGAGGTGACGGACCTGCGCCGTGAAGCCCGAGATCTCAAAGAGGTGGTTGCCGAACAAACGTTGGAGCTGCGGCTGCTCAAAAAAAGCATGCTCGGGGATGGGGAGGAACTGGAATGAGATATCCCGCCTCGGAAAAGCTTGAGATTATCCTCCTGGTAGAACGTTCACACCTTCCAGCCAAACAGACGCTCGATATGCTGAGCATTCCACGCACCACTTTCTATCGTTGGTACGCACATTATCGTCTTGACGGAGAAGATGCGCTGCAGGATAAAGCACCGCTGCCGGCCCGCGTGTGGAACCGCATCCCCGACAAAGTCCGGGCGCGGTTAATTACGTTGGCACTGGACCGGCCGGAACTGAGTCCGCGAGAGCTGGCAGTCACGTTCACGGATACCGAAGGCTACTTTGTCTCGGAAAGCTCGGTTTACCGGCTTCTCAAGGCTCATGATCTGATCACCAGTCCGGCTTTCATTGTCATAAAGGCCGCCAGCGAGTTCAAAGATAAGACCACGGCCATCAATCAGATGTGGCAAACCGACTTCACGTACTTGAAGATCATCGGCTGGGGATGGATGTATTTATCCACCATTCTGGATGACTTCTCTCGCTATGTGATCGCCTGGAAGCTGTGTACCGGCATGACCAGCCGCGATGTCACCGAAACCCTGGAACTGGCTATGCAGGCATCGGGTTGTGATCAGGCTGATGTCGTCCACAAGCCACGCTTGCGCTCGGATAATGGATCCAGCTATATCGCGGGTGAACTCGCTGATTGGATTGCTGACAATGAGATGAGCCATGTCCGTGGCGCACCGTACCATCCGCAAACACAAGGTAAGATCGAACGCTGGCATCAGACGCTGAAGAATCGGATATTGCTGGAACACTACTTTTTACCCGGTGATCTTGAAAAGCAGATCGAAGCGTTCGTCGATCACTACAACCACCAGCGATACCATGAGAGTTTGAAGAACCTGACGCCGGCCGATGTTTACTTCGGACGCGGGCAGTCGATTCTGGCAAAACGAGAACGGATCAAGAAAAGGACCATCGCGAAACGTCGTTTGCAATATCAACGACACGCCGCATAATATGAAAATGATGAGCAAAACTCTCGCTTAACTTTAACGCTCATCTGTCCCATTTGTTTGAAGACGGACAAGCTTATCGGTGATCTTAGTATCACATGGCAGATCGAAAGATTTACATTCGGGGTACTTTTCTCGTAGCTCATCGAGCATAGTGCGTCACCGCTTTTTTGTGGTAAACAGATAGCGCGCCACCATGAATGATTTCAGATGGCACGGATGGCGAGTTCCACATTCTCTAAATCTTGTATGTTAAGCATCTTGTCTGAGCAGCTTGATACTTGTTGTAATCGATTGTGGATCGATGAGCCTTGTTCCACTATGTTTCTAAGTTGCCCTGCCCAGCGGGCCGAAACGTTTAGATAGGCATCTTGTTCACACTGCATATGCGCCAGGACTAATCCCAGATAGCCGAGCCAATCAGGAAATCTGCATTGCTCGGCAATGGTCGAAACGTTTGCGGTCGCACATATATCGAGTATTGTTTTCTTGTGAGAGTGACCAAAGCGCCGTGGAAATGAGAAGTGGACCCCATTGATTGGACAGCGAGGCAGCGATCTTAAGGTGGAATCCGACAATATCATTATGCTGCCAGTGAGAGCGGTTTGATGCCCTCATAAATCTCATTCGGTGTCTGATCGTTCAGGCTCGAGTGAGGCCGTTCGTGATTATAATACTCTATCCAGAAATTGAGTTTCTCGTCTGCATCTTTCATATTATCGAATGCATTCAGGTAAACGCATTCGTAT